>OGIE01001143.1_pt1 | contig 38324 bp, 28 predicted proteins | sample 1571581 | NCBI WGS metagenome assembly OGIE01 (sample SAMEA2582021, study PRJEB24529) | metagenome | biome: Human gut stool | place: China | collected 2011 | reverse complement strand
ACTGGAAGACGTGGTGGTGACGGGTATCTTCACTCGTAAGAAGGAAAGTTTCACGGGATCGGCTGCCACTTACTCGGCTGCCGAGTTGAAAACGATGGGTACGCAGAACGTGTTACAAAGCTTGAAGACTTTGGACCCGGCTTTCGCCATTATCGAGGATAACCAGTTCGGTTCTGACCCGAACCGCTTGCCGAACATGGAAATCCGGGGGAAGTCGAGCATGTTGGGATTACGGGACGAGCTGGATGCCGACCCGAACCAGCCATTGTTTATCCTGGATGGTTTCGAGTCTACGTTGGCAGCGATTAATGATCTGGATATAAACCGGGTGGCCTCGATCACGATCTTGAAAGATGCGGCATCGACGGCAATTTACGGTTCGAAGGCGGCTAACGGGGTGATCGTGGTAGAAACGGTGAAACCGGAAGCGGGGAAGTTACAGGTGAGCTACAACGGGAACATGAATCTCTCGATACCCGATTTGTCGAGTTATAACTTGATGAATTCAAGGGAAAAACTGGAATTTGAATTATTGGCAGGAAGGTACGACCCGGCGAATTGGTCGACAGCGAACGAAGTGGAAATGAATCGGTTGTATAACGAGAAATTGAAGGAAATCGAGAGCGGTGTAAACACGTACTGGCTGGCAGAACCTTTACGGGTAGGGGTGAACCAGAAACACTCGCTCTATGTGCAGGGCGGTGAAGGAAACTTCCTGTTTGGTTTAGGTGCGGGATATAACGGGATAACCGGGGTTATGGAGAAGTCTGATAGGGAGGTGCTTAGCGGTAATATTGATTTGATTTACCGGATGTCGAAATTTCAGTTCTCCAATAAATTCTCGTTGACTTCAACTGATTACAAGAACCCGATCGTGGCTTTCAGCGCGTATGCCGCGGCGAATCCTTATTACAGAAAGTATAACGAGGATGGAACCGTGGATAAATGGTTGGAGAATAACAAATTTTTCAAGGCGGCTAACCCGTTGTGGAATGCCCGACAGAATAGTCGGGACGAGGGGAAAAATCTCTCTATTAGTAATTATTTCATGGCGGAGTATTTCCCCACGACGGAGTGGCGGGTACGTGCCCGGTTGGGATTGACTTACGGGAATGATGACACGGAGAAGTTTTATTCCCGGAATGATACCCGTTACGAGAACGTGGAGACTATCAAGAAGGGTGAGTTTTATTCGAATAATGTCCGGACGAATCAGGTGGAGGCGGAGTTAAGTGTTACTTATGCGAAGATGTTGGGAAGGCACAGGATTAATTTGGTTGCCGGGGGAAATATATCCAGTAATAAATCGCTCTCGCAAGGGTATTCGGCGGTGGGATTCCCGGACGGGGATTTTTCTTATCCTTCTTTCTCTAACGGGTACCCGGAGTATGGCACTCCCGCTTATTACGAGTCGGTGTCCCGCTCGGTGAACGGGTATTTTAACACGGGGTATGCTTTTGATGACCGCTACCTGATGGATTTTAGCTTGCGCACGAGCGGGTCGTCGGTTTTCGGAACTTCCCGGAAGTATAATACCACGTGGTCGGTGGGGTTGGGATGGAACCTGCACAAAGAGAAGTTTATCATGAATCACGTGGCTTGGATTAACGTGTTGAAGTTGCGGGCTTCAATCGGGAATCCGGGAAACCAGAGTTTTGATTCGGCACAGTCGTTGCTGACTTACGCGTTCCAGTTCGGTTCGATGAACTATTTCGGGTTGGGGGCCGAGTTGTCTCAGGTTGGTAATCCCGATCTGGAGTGGCAGATCACGGTGGATAAGAATATCGGGTTGGACGTGACGTTGTTCAACAAGCGGTTTTCGTTGACGGCGGATTATTATTACAAGGTGACCGACCCGTTGTTGATCAAGGTAAGTACGCCGCTTTCTTCCGGAACGCCGACTTACATGACGAATGCGGGAGAACAGGTGTCACAGGGATTGACGGCATCGGTGTCTTATTATATTTTCCAAGATTTTGAGAAACGTTTCTCGTGGATGATACGGGCGAACGTGCGAACTCAGAAAACCCGGATTGACAAGATCGGGAACAAGCTCTCCACGTTGAACGCCAGTGGAAAGGGAGAAAACACGGTGAGGTATTATGACGGGGCAGACCCGGATGATATCTGGGCGGTGAAGTCAGCGGGGATTGATCCCTCGAACGGAAAGGAGTTGTTTTACGCGAAGGATGGAAGTTACACGTACGATTTTTCTTATGATGACGAGGTGATTTGCGGGAATACCCGTCCCGATTTGGAGGGAGTGATCGGTTCGTCGTTGAACTGGAAAGGTTTTTCGGTGAGCCTGAATTTCCGCTACCAGATGGGGGCCGACGTGTTTAACGAGGCTCTTTATAACAAGGTGGAAAATATCTCGAAGAATGATTTGAACAAGAATCAGGACAGGCGTGCCTTGTACGAGCGTTGGCAGGATGTGGGGGATATCGTGCATTTCAAGGATATTGCCAGTGCGGAGACTACCCCGATGTCTTCCCGTTTCGTGCAGGAAGAGAACGTGTTGACCTTGGAGTCGATTTACGTGGGATACGAGTTCTATGACGGGTGGATCAAGAAGCTCGGGTTGAGTAGTTTAAAGATTCAGGCTTCCATGCGTGACGTGTTCCGGGCATCGACGATCCGGTCGGAGAGGGGTATCGCGTATCCTTTTGCCCGAAGTATGGAAGCGGGACTATCGTTTAATTTTTAAATAGTTGATGAGTATGAAATTACGAAATATAATTTGGATCGGCTTGGTGTTGGTGTGCGGGGCCGGGTGTTCGGATTTTCTGGACGTGCAACCCAAGGATAAACAGTCGGAGAAGCAGTTGTTCTCGACGAGAGGCGGGTTCTACATGGCGGTAAACGGTATTTATAATAAGGTGGCTTCCACGGATCTTTACGGGAAGAATCTTTCTTACGAGTTGGTGGATGTTATCTCGAAACGGTATTCGCCTATACAGGTTAATACCTATTTGACGGCTTTGAGTTCTTTCGATTACACGGATAACTCGGTACAGACGGGGTTGGCGAACACGTGGACGGCAGCTTATAACACGATATTGAATTGTAATGTGGTGTTGGATAATCTTGAAGAGAGTGATGGGATTTTGTTGACATCTGAATACCGGATGTTGAAAGGGGAGATGCTGGCACTTCGTGCATTCTTGCATTTCGATATGTTGCGGTTGTTCGGGCCGGTTTATAAGAATCATCCGGAAGCGGAAGCGATTCCTTACAACGAGTCGGTGAGAGTGTCTGCCTTGCCTTTGCTAACAGCCGATTCGGTGATTCACGAGAAGATTCAGCGGGATTTGGACGAGGCGGAAAGTTTGTTGGCAGATAGTGATCCCGTGATTGAAGGGGGACCGATGGCTTCACTGGAGAATGATCAAGATGTTTACTTGCGTTATCGGCAGTTGCGGATGAATTATTATGCCGTGTTGGCGTTGAAGGCGAGGGTGTACTTGTATGCAGGAGAGCAGGCGAAGGCCCTAGCGGTGGCTCGCAAGTTGTTGACAGACTCGAAGGTGGATGAATATTTCCCGGCTGTTGATCCTAATAAACTTTTGGCCAATCAGGATAACCCGGATCGGGTGTTCTCGACGGAAGTGCTGGCAGGAATTTACGTGAAGAATCGGGCTGATATTCATTCCAGTTATTTTAGTTCGGAACAGGCGGGAACGAATTACCTGCATCCCCGGAAGAATTTCGTGAATGCAAATCTTTTCGCGGAAGAAACGCAGGATTACCGTTTTCAAACGTGGTGGCGCACGGCTTCCAACGAGAGCGAAGGCGGGTATGATTTTATCAAGTTCGAGGAGATTACTCCACCTACCGGAAAGGGCGATACCGAGTATTTTTATGCTGTTTTCATGTCATTGATCCGGTTGAGCGAGGTGTATTATATCGCGGCTGAGAGTGAACCCGTGTTGGCGGATAAATATACGTGGTTAAATAAAATACGGGAACGCAGGGGCTTGGGAGCTTTAATCGTGATCTCGGAGGATGATTTTATGAAGCGCTTGCGTACGGAATATTTGCGTGAATTCATGGGAGAAGGGCAAATATTCTTCATGTATAAACGGTTGTATGCCAATATTACCGGTGATGAAAACGGGAATGATATAAATTCTTATGAAGCCCGGGAAGAACGTTACGTGCTACCGTTGCCTTCCGGGGAAATTGCTAATCGTTAAATGGTAAGGTTATGAAATGGAAATATATTTTATTTATTTTGGGATTGAGCGCTATTTTAGGGGCTTGTGAAAAGAAGGATATTTCGGTTTTTTCCACGAATGATGCCGGGATTTATTTTCAACTGATAAAGGGGTATTATGGGACAACTACTGAAATTTACACGGATTCACTTGATTACTCGTTTGCGTCGGTTCCGGCTTCGATGAAAGACGTGATGCTTCCCGCTACCGTCCGGACGATGGGTAAGGTGGTGGATTATGACCGTCCTTTCAGGGTGGTCGTGGATAAAGAGGGAACGACAGCCATCGAGGGGGTACATTACGAGATTAACGTGGATACGGTGGTTATTCCCGCGGGGGAGAGTATGGCGAAAATCAACGTGCGTTTTTTTCGAACGGATGATTTGATGGAAAAGTCGGTACGGTTGGCCCTTCGTTTGGAGGATAACGAATATTTCAAGTGTTATTTCCCAGAGTATAAGAGCATGAATACTTATTCGTCCACGGGAGTACTGATTCACGGGGATTCGTTCTCCTTCACGTTGAGTGAAATGTACACGATTCCCTGGTATTGGAGTGTGATCATTAAGACCGATTATTTCGGGACGTGGATGCCTAAAAAGTTCATGATTATAAATATGGTTTGTGGTTTTACCTTGGCAGACTGGAATAGTGCGGGGGCTACCGGGGCAAAGATTATATTCGGGCGTTGCGGTTTTTATGCTACTATGGTACAAAAGTATTTACAGGAACAAGCGGATGCCGGAACCCCGGTGGTGGACTCGGATGGAAAGTACATGCAACTTGATCCGAAGTACGCCGTGGATTATTCCCAATATGAATAATATTAAAAAGTGACGTTATGAAAATGAATTATATCATACTGTTTTTGTTTGGTGTTTCTCTTTGTGCCTGTTTTGATGATAAGGGAAACTATGATTACCGTGATATGGCGGATATTACGATAGAGAATATTCCGGGGGTGATCGAAGTGTTGGGAAATTCCGATCATATCATCGTGATCCCGAAAGTCGTTTCATCTTTGGATGGAGAGGTCAAGGAGGGGGATGCCAATTTCGAGTTCACGTACAAGATCGAGAAAAAATCCGGGGGAACGATGGTGGCCGGGCAGAAGTGGGTGGATTTGAATCCTTCGAAGGCGTTGAATCTGGATACCTTGGCGGCTTTCGCTGCCGACACGTATGTCGGGTGGTTTGGCGTGACTGATAAGCGTTCGGGTGTACAGACATCTACGACCTTTGATATTAAAGTTTCTTCCCCGACCTACGAGGGATGGATGGTGTTGTGTAACGAGGGGGAACAGGAACGGGTGCGGATGGATATGATTTCGGCCATTTCGGCAGAACGGGTTATTCCGGCTTATGACGTGTTGGCTCCCTTGGGATTTCCAGAGTTGAGACACGCGAGGGGAATAGGTTTTTATCCTAACCGTCGGGCGAATCCTGACGACGTGATCTACGTGATGTCGGAGGAGGGTACGTATCGACTGGATCGGGAAACGTTCAAGACGGATGAGTCTTGGAATATAAATAACGTGGATTTTATTATTCTTCCGGGGGATGAGCATGTCGTGTATTATAACACGGTGAACAGCAGTAATTCCACGGAGGCTCTGGCTAGTCTTTGCGTGACGGATGCCGGAAATGCGTACGCACAGGTGTATAGTACAGTTGGGGCCGCTTTCGAGAAGCCGATCAATACTTCCGCCCGGGGAGAGGCTCCGACATACCGGGTTGCCCCGTATATCGGGGTGAGTATGGCCCGTCCGGGAAACGGGAAAGCGGCCGTGTTTTATGACGTGGATAACCAGCGTTTCGTGGGTTGGAAACAGGGGTATGTCGATTTCCTGATGCAGGTTTTGAATCCTATCCGGGATAAGGAGGGAGCTTTGTTTAGCTTCAATACGGGGATGGATCTGGTGTACATGGAGAGTACTCGTTATTCCAATGGTTTGGTTTATGCCATATTGCAGGATGCCGCTGGAAAACGTTGTGTTTACGGGATCAATATGTCGGGGAACGGGTATGTTCCGGAGGCGATGTACAAGGATTTGAACGCTCCCGATTTTGACAAGGCGTCGATCTTTGCTTTTCATTCTCAATTCCCTTATATGTTTTATGCTGTGGGAAGTAAGGTGTACCTGCATAATTTGGGAACAAATACGACCTACCTGATGAATAATATTGCTTTGGGCGAGCATGAGGTAGTGACGATGTTGAAATTTAACTTGTATCGGCAATGCTCTTTAAAGGATTTGAATAATCAATCCGACGAGTTCATGGCCCGGCAGTATGAGTTGATGGTGGGATCTTACAATACTGATGCTTCGGATGATAACGGAGGTAAGTTGGGATTCTATCCGGTTGACGGGGTGAATAACAGTGTGATGAAACGGGTGGAATATGACGGATTCGCAAGAATCAAAGACGTGGTGTATCGTGAGCGGCGATAAGTAACGTGGTGATTATTGTACTGGGAAGAGGGGGACTCGAACGTCCCCTTCTCTGTTAAAAAACAAGCGAAAGAGTTGAATGTGAGTAAATTTTATTAATAAGCATTTTTGTGCTTATTAACGGTATTGTGGCGATAAGTTTCATGTGCAATAACCCGTTCGCTTGGATCGTATTCGTGTTAGGGGTACTGATAACGGTGATTTCCATGCGTGTTTATATGTTTTTCGCATGGAGTGATAAAGGAGATTAGGTCTCTATTGTTTGCTTTGGGATAATAGAGGAAAAGGAGGTATTCCTTTGCAAAAATCAAATTCTTGTGATATAAAAAACTGTGTTAGCAAAGTTTCGTGTTTGTCCCTTTGCTGACACAGTTAAAAATGTATCCATCTTTTGGGGGGACGGATTTAGAATTTGATTACATGGGTAGAGTGGCAATCACTTCTTTTGAGCATATCGGTAATTCCCCCGCTTGTCCCATACGTACGAAAACGGTAGCACAGAGTACGGTCCACTGGTCTCCGTAAGTCATCGTACTACTATGGTTATATCCTAGACAGTGTCCATATTCGTGGAACATGGCCTGTCGGGCATAGTTGTGCGGGTGAGACCCTGGAGGAGTGGCGTCAAAATAGACTCCAGTGTAGCAGTAGTCTGCTAATCCGTAGGTGTTACCGCCACCAAGACCGCCTACTCCTGATACTCTACCTAGTACGAGTCCCCCGTGGTTACGGATTTTTTGGCGCAAGGCGTCTAGGTTGATGGCATTTCCCCCGTTGTCTTTTAGTTTACCTTCATAATTGTTCATTTCTAAGTTGAATTCTTCGGAAGAGAACATGAAAGCCATGTTTATAGCCAGTGCAACCCCGTGTCGACATAGTAGCGGGGTCATGTGTCGCCAGTAGGCATGTCCGTTATCGGCCGAATAAGCAGAGAATCGAATAAACCACCGGCTATCTATTTGCTCTATTTTTTTCATGAAAGGGTCTTCTGTTTTGATAACAAGGGAGACCTCGTCGTTGGAAAGTTCCGGTTGTGCAGGTATCACGATTTTGCGTCCGCTACTCGTGGTGAACGTACGTTCGGAACTTACAACAGGCAGGGGAAAAGAGGCTTCCATGAATGGATAGATTTTGTCGAAATGAGCCAGTTCGAAGAATTCTGTACTAATTTTATTGAAACGACATAAAAGTTTCACGTTATGAATTGCTATCGGGGAGAAGAATTTCACATGTAATTGATGTTCATTCGAGATGGATACTTGTAAGGGTGTGTTCACGTAAAAGGAACGTTTACTCATATTATAGAATACTTCCCCGGGTTCGTCGGCTAAAAACATGGTATCTGTTTGGAAGCGCGAAAAGTCCTCTTCCCGAATGTAAAGTAATCCCTCCAGGTTTTCCGGGTGACGATAATCAAGGGTGATGTGAGACACTCGACCAGCTTCAATTTTGCAGTTGCTGAAACTGTATTTGTGTGTGAATGAAGAACCGTCACTCCGTTCCGATTCTATGGTCACGTATCCAGAAAGCGATTTGTTGCTTGGTAGGGAGTAGAGTGAGTATTTTTTCGTGATGTCGTGGGAATCCACGCTTCCCGAACCGGAGTATTCCCCGTTTGCGTTGAGGGTAGTGTATATTCCTTCCGGATCGTCAAACGTGATCGAGACTTTGCGAATAAAACGCCACATATAATCGGAGGATACATTCAAATCCACTTCGATTTTACCAATACAACGCTCCAAAACTACGGATTGTGACATGGGTGCTTGTTCTTTACCAATATGTAGTTCTGTCTTTTTATAGAAATAAACCTCGTCAAGCGGTGCTTTTGTTGCTTGATTGAGGAGCCATTTGTCTGTTATTTGTTCCGGTTCGCTGATTGTTGCTTCGGGATTCGGATTTGTGGTCGCGAGAAATACAATGGTATAATCTCCATATCCGAGGCCTTCGATCGTCAGTTTCGAAAAATCGGATTCTAGTTTCTGGTATAGCGGTTTGATCACCTCTCCCTGTTTATTGGCAATAGCATACCACATGCGAGTGATTTGCTCCTGATCGCTGCCGCGAGTTTTTAAGCTACATGCATCATCATCTTGTACTCCCAATAGAAGTGTGATTTGTCCGGAGATCGGTGATTCGATATCGGATTCTTGTTCAAGCTTATTCGAGCAGCTAGCCAGTAATAGGGCAGAGAGGAATATTATAATTTTTTCAAATTTCATACGAACCTCCTTTATTTCTTTATACAACGGACGGAAGCAAATGCTTCCATTTGCAGTTGTTTCTCGATCATTGTGGTTGAATCTTTTCCCTCGAACGGTAGCCAATATGTCCAAGCATACCCGCCGGGACAACCGTTCCGGTCATTTGACCATAGTATCGCTCTTTTCCCGAAAGCGGGATTGTTGGTAGTGGATTTATCACCTTTTCCTCCGGCCAGTGGAATGATGATGTAACGTTTGGTTTCTTCCGACGTGAATTTCACGTAATGTTGGGTACCTGTCACTCCGGTTGGGGTTGAGAGAGAACCTGCACCGACATGGAGTGAGGCAGTGATTTTTTCTCCATTTCCCGCGGTATAAGTACCGGGAATTTGTTGATTTTTTGGGAAAAGAGATTCTAGTTCTTTACGAGTAGGAACCCGATATCCTTCAGGACAAGGCATGAGAGTATCGGTGCTCCAGGGTACATTGGCTGCTCCTTGATGACCAACGTCGTTAGAGGGGTTGTAGCCTTGCCAAGGAAGGTATTTATAGAGTCGACCAAACTGGAATAGACCGCCGACAGTACTTATCCAGCAATCGTGATACATTTCTTCAATGGTGGCACCATCTAATGGATAGATTTGATCATCCAGGTCATTGCTGCAAGCATTGAAGGCCATCCAGGTATAACCTCCTATTTCCACGGTTTCGATTTGTTTTTCACTTGGAGCCACGCGGATTTCAACGTAGTCATATGATCCAGTTAATAAAGCGTTTTTCAGGTGAACCATAACCGAATAGCCCAGCCTACCGTTGCCTTGTGCGGTAACCGAGACGTTAAATTTCGACACGACTCCCATGGTTTCTTCTGATACTAACATATCACCCAGGGTCACGTTACTACTTGAACCTTCTACAGATGATATGTCAATTGGGGCATCGGAAAAAAATGCCAGTTTCATGTCATTGATTCCGGTGGCCGGAACTTCCACGATGTTGTTTTCAAAATTCACGGACACGCCTTCCGGGATTTGGGAACGTGAAGGATCAATTAGGATACGGTGTTTCGTGTCCGGTTTACCAATAATCGTGTCGCCTTCTTCCCACGGTTTGATTTGGAAAGTCCCTTCAAACGTGGAGCCGATATTGAGCACGGATAGTTCGTAAACTTTGTTGCGTTCAATACGAGGAAGTTGCATTTTAAGGTTGATCGGGATTGTATTGTATTTACCACGCAGGATGACATTAATGGGGTGCGTGCTTTCGAAAATACGGAATACTTCCGCTTGTTCGCCTCCGAACGCGGGATCAAATTTCTTCACGTAACTAATCGTCTTGTCTGATACGGGAGTATTTTCCAGGAATGGGAAAGTTTCTAGGGGTGCGTTTTCCACGATAATTTCTTCAATCCGTGTTTTGTTGTCAGCCGTGGTGTTTAAGTCGATGCGAGCTACTCCTCGCTTCATATCAATGCTAATCTCAGAGTTGTTACGTGCGTGGGGTGTTTTGTTCAGTTCAACAACTGCCGTCATGAAGTTGGGGGCGGAATTGTCGTGCAATCCTTCTCCGATAATGATGTTACGGAACTTTTCTTCCGTCATGGCATCTTCAATCTCCGGGAGTGTTACTCCGGAAAGGAAATAAAGTCGAGACCCGCTAAGGGCGTTAATATCGGCTTGGCCGTCTTGGTTGGGATGTAATTGTTGTTGTTTATACAAATTACTATCATAGAATTGATAAATTGATACATCCTGAGGAGCTTCCGGAGAACCGGAGTCAGGTAACATGATTCCTTTCATTATTACGGAATAAGCTTGTTGTGTGCCTTCACTCTCAGATGGTGCATCGTCCGAGCATGCGCCTAATAATAAAAATAATGTTCCGAATAAAACGGAAACACGGGTTCTTTTGTAAAGGTAGTTCATTCTTATTAAAATTATAAATACTGAATATTGAAAGTTATTTTGGTCCTTTTTCCAAAAGCGGGTGCAAAAGTAGAATTATTTTTCAAAATTCAAATGTTTTCGATCTTTCTGAAAAGGTGTTTAATGGGGTATTTGAAATTAGTTGTCATTTCCTTTTGAGAGCCTGGTTTGGACAATCTTGTCTTTTCGAGGAGAAATTAGGAAATATGTTATTTATTAAAGAATAAAAAATAAACTTTTATAATCCTTCCCTCGTATAGTGCGGTGTGATTTTTGTAATAAATAAAATACAAACCAACAAAATAAAGTAATGAAAGCAGCTTTGTTTTTTCAAGATAATCAACTTTGCCACCTCGATGAGAATTCCGGGAAAAAGGCGATTAAAGTATCAACCATCACGACAGAAGATGATAAAGTCGTTTCTATAAAGAACAGAGAGGTGAAAAACTGGAACGTGAATTATTTCGTCCAGTGGCTCGTGGAATGTGGGATAAAAATGATTTATGTCTCCGGCATCGATGATAAGGTAAAACGTTTTTTCGAACAGATGAAAATTATCGTGAACGTGAAGAATCCGTCAGATCAAACTCTTTTGTTGAGCGAGATTACTTCGGGGGATTGATAGGAGGGGAGGTTTTATATTGAATTCCGGTTTTAAACTTCGTTTAAATGGTTGACATTTTGGTTGACGAAAATATCATGAATTACCCTGATTTTGATAGAAACACAAAGAGAGATACTTTTGTATCTCTCTTATTTTCAGTGGTACCACCAGGAATCGAACCACCTTAATAACTGATTGCTAACCAATGTATTAGAATAACGTCTTTAGAATTACCCATGAATGGTCATATTTTTGTTTGCATCGTTTTGCATCAACATGTTCAAAGAACCTCATGACAAAAATACGGAATTTCATCTAAAGTCTTTCTATATGGAGCGTTGTTTGTTAGTGGGGTAGCAGTAATTAACAATTATGAAAAAGGAATGAAGGGAAGGGTTTAGTAATTCAATCTTGGGATATAGTTTTCTTGTAAAAGGATAAGTATATCAGATTCTTTATATAGCGTTTTACCAAAAAGCGATATATAAGAAACTTGTCGAGAATCCCTGTATTCTTGAAGAGTTCTTTTGGTGATGTTCAAATGTTTGCATACCTCGTTACCCGAGTAAAACCTTTCCCCGTTCAAATTTGGCTTGTAGTTAGAAACGTGGGTCTTGAATAAGGTTGATAATAACTCTAACGAGCCGATAATGTCTTCACAGTCTTCTTTTGTTATTAATTCTATGTTTATTATTTATTGAATAATTCCCGTGTGTTTACTGAAGAAATTCCTTTTTCCACTATAAGTTTTTGAATGTCTTCAATCTTGTAGTATATCTTTCTACCGATGGTAGAAAAATCCAAGACTCCTCGCTGTCGGTAATTCTGGAGAGTGCGTGATGAGATTCCTAGTAATTTGCAGAGTTCTGAATTTTCAATCCAGTTATCTCGTTTGGTATCATTTTCTCATTGCTTTATGCCTTGAGTTAATTCATTAATTTTCTCAAGCAGCGAGTCGAATCCTTCTTTTTCAATCGCGATGTATTCCATGTTCGTTTTTTTTCAAAGAATAGGAAGAAGGGGCGAGTAACGGTAAATTTGGTGACTATTTTTGACGTGTTCCGTGTAAAAATAAGACCCGCTTTCTATGGCGGGCCTTGTAGGTTGTTGTTGTCTTTTTACTTTTTCATTCCAGTCACGAATTCTTTCGAGGGTTTAAAAGCCGGGATCTTGTGTGCCGGGATAATTATAGTTGTGTTCTTGGATATATTACGGGCGGTTTTCTGGGCCCTTTCCTTGATGATGAACGAGCCAAACCCTCTCAAATAGATATTCTCCCCTTCTGTCATTTTAGATTTAAGCGTTTCCATTAGATTGGACACGATAACTTCAACTTCTTTTCTAGAAATACCGCTTTTTACGGCGATTCTATTAACGATGTCTGCTTTTGTCATGATATCACTGTTTCATTTATTAAATATATTCATGCGAAATTAGCCTCAATTCACGTGGAGAATGCAAAAATAATGCTTTTGTGGTTATAACTCGAATAATGCTACCGAAGAAATTTATTCTAGTAAAAAATCGAGGCAGCTATTTGATTGTTGCTAAACGATTAATGAAAATTTTTATACCTACTGATTGAAGATGAAACATAATTTTTTAGTAAAGTTAAAAAAAACGAGAATTCATCCCCCCGTTTTATTCCAACAAGTGTTTTAATAGATGAATAGTCGACGATTCATTTTTTTATTAATGCTGCGATTAAGCTAAATTTTTGTTGAAGGGGAGTATACTGTTTTGATACGCTCCCTAGGGGATTAATTTACTTTAAGTAGTTATTGTTTTATTTTAATTTTTAAAATTATGGAAAAGAAAAAAAATGACGAGTTTGATGTTTTTTTCCTTGAACTTCTAAACAAGGAAATGAATGAGGATCAACAAATTTTGGTTTCTTCATTTGCTGGAACTGGAGCAACTGATGATGGAGATGCTAATGCACTATACGTGTGTGCAGGCAACGTTGGTTACTGTCAATCTGATAATGATAGTTGTAATACCGGAAATTGTGTAGCGGGTTGTAGCTGTAAATCATAGTTGAATCAGTTAGATTTTTGAAAAGGAGCGGTAGTTTAACTACCCTCCTTAAAAGAAATATATACATTATAATTTGATACCTTGTTGATATGAAAATGAGTATGTTTAATTCTATATTGAAAAGAAATGAAGATAATAGTTTATTATACAATTCTTTCACGAATAGATTCATAATAATAAAAAATACACTTCTTTCTTTGGTCTCGGAATCATCCAATATTAATGAAATTGAAGTTCAAAATAATGAAGTGTACCAGAGATTATTGAAAAGTGGTTGGTTTGTTGACGATAAAATAGATGAAATTCAGCTTGTTAAAAATAAACAACTCTTAAAAGACAATAATACGAAATCTTTTCATTTGATCATAAACACGACCCTAGATTGTAATTTTCGATGTTGGTATTGTTATGAATCTCACGTCCTAAAGTCAAGGCTCGATAATCGAACACGTCAGGGAATTAAAAATTTATTGAAAGATAAAATCATAAGCGGGGAAATAAATTTCTTTTCCATGTCTTTTTTTGGTGGAGAACCATTGATAGATTTTGATGCTATTATTTCCCTGACCGATTACGCGTATAATTTGTGCAAAGAAAATAATGTGACGTTTTCGTTTGGGATGACTAGTAACGGGTATTTACTAAACGCCAGCAGAATTGAAAAATTGACTAGTTATGGAATATCTTCCATACAGATTACCCTGGATGGAGATAGGGACACCCACAATAAAGTAAGATTTATTTCAGCAAAGATGGGTTCTTACGATAGAATTGTAAATAACGTGAAAGAACTAGCAAAAAGTAAGGTAAAGGTATCTTTACGGATAAATTATACCTCGGAGAATATACTGTCAATGATGAGAATCCCCAGGGATTTTGATGATATTGATAACGAAACTAAAAGTAACATACACGTGAAATTATATCGCGTTTGGCAGGATACAGGGGGAGCAGATATAGAGGATTCTGTAAATCGTGTAATTGATAATTTTCATTCAACGGGTTTTCAAACTCACAAAAATATTCTTGATGGAATAAATAAATCCTGTTATGCAGATAAATGGAATGGAGCTGTAATAAATTATAATGGAGATGTGTTTCGTTGTACTGCCCGTGATTTTGAATCGAGCCAAAGGGAAGGATTTTTGGAAGAGAATGGTAAAATCATTTGGGAAAATGACTCTCAGAATAGAAGAAGATTCGTCAAGTTTAAGAATCCTTCTTGTTTAAAATGTAGGATATTACCCATATGTAATGGTGGATGCTCCCAGATAGCATTGGAAAAGGCGAATAAAGATTACTGTATTTTTCATGGGTCGGAAGAACAAAAAGATCGGATCATTCTTGAAAGGCTCGTGTATTATTATAGATATAGAGAATGTTTTTTGTTTAAATAAAGTTGAAGTAAATGAGGTTTCCTATAATACGACAGTTAGAACATAAAGATTGTGGGGCCACGTGTATCCAGATGATAACACAATATTACGGGAATAAGGTACCCATGAGTGTAATAAAAAATTTATGTGAGGTCACTCGAATCGGGTTATCTGTTTTCGATCTTACGGAATGTATGAAGAAATTAGGTTTTGCTGTAACCGCATCAACGATTTCTTTTGATTTTGTGTTGAGAGTACCGTTACCTATAATAATATACTGGAGACAAGAACATTACGTGGTTCTTTACAAGATTGTTCTGAAAGCAGGGAAACGTTTTTTTTATATAGCTGACCCGGCATACGGGGCGTTAAAATTGAAAGAAGAAGATTTTTTGAATTACAGTTTTAAAAACGGTGAGGGAATAATAATAGTGATGAAGCCTTTACGACACTTTAAAGAAGCTATATATATAAAAGAGGAAAGTGGAGGTCCGTTAAAAAAGCTAAGTGATTTATTTGTAAGTCATTTTAAGCGGAATAGGTTAAAACTTTCCCTTTCCCTTGTTTTGTTACTCGTGGCAATCGGTTTGAACTGGATGATACCCGTGTTGTTGAGAAAAATAGTAGATGATGGTATTGTTGCAAAGAGTTTTACAACAACAATGACGCTATTAATGATGCAATTAGTCTTTTTTGGTAGTTATTCAATATCTAATGCCATGAGTACTCTTATTTTGACAAAAATGAATTTTACTTTAAGTTTAAAGTATATAGGAGAATACCTGTACAAATTATTAAGATTACCAATAAAAATTTTTGATAATCGTTTAAATACGGACTTGATAAACAGGATGGAAGACCAGGAGAGGATACAGGGTTTCCTTACCTACAAAGGAATTGAAATTCTCATAGCTTTAATAAACCTGGTTGTTTTTTCTTGTTTGCTATTCTATTACAGTAAACTCTCTTTTCTTGTTTTCTTGTTTTTAAGTGTGTTGACAATAGTGTGGAGCGTGTTGTTTCTTGAAAAACGAAAACGCCTGGAATACGATCGATTTTACATGCGAAGTGAAAATAAAAATACCGTGTACGAGATCGTGAACGGTATGCCCGAAATAAAACTTAACGCGGCGGAAGAGTCTCAAATCGCCAAATGGGAAAAGAGTCAATCCAAACTAAACAACATATCGTTAAGTTCATTATACCTTAATTACTATCAGATTACAGGTGGAACATTTTTCAATAAATTGAGAGATATTATTATCATGGGGATATGTGCTTATTTTATAATAAGTTCGAATGATTTGACTATCGGGACAATGATGACCATAAGTTATATACTGGGGCAACTCAGTGGTCCTGTTTCTCAACTTACCGGGATAATGTCCAGCATGCAGGATACGGTAAATTCGATCGAACGACTAGAAGAAATTCAAAAAAAGGAAGACGAAGATAACACGTGCAAGGTTTTCCCGCCTGTTCAATTATCTTGTGGGATCAAGGTTACCAAGGTACATTTTAAATACATCAATAATGCAAGTAAATATGTTATCAATGATGTTTCGTTTAATATTCCCAGGGGAAAGGTGACGGCGATCGTGGGGGCAAGCGGATGTGGTAAAACGACGTTAGTGAAGTTATTGTTATCTTTTTATTACCCCCAGTTAGGTGATATTTATCTTGATGGTGTAAAACTAAGTGAAATCAATTCGCATGAATGGCGAAAAATGTGTGGTGTGGTAATGCAAAACGGGTATATTTTCAGTGGCACGGTAGCAGAGAATATCGCGTTAGCTGAATTAGCACCTGACATGGAGCGTGTTCGTAATGCTGCAAAATTGGCTTGTATAGATGATTTCGTGGAAACTCTACCCATGAAATATCAAACCAAGATTGGTAAGGTCGGGTTAGAAATCAGTGGAGGACAAAGACAGCGAATTCTTATTGCCAGAGCGATATACAAGAATCCTCAATTTATTATTTTGGATGAAGCGACCTCATCTTTGGATGCAAATAATGAAAGGCTAATACTGAAAAATCTGGACGAATTTTTCCATGGTAAAACTGTTGTGATCGTTGCTCACCGGTTGAGTACGGTGAAAAATGCAGATAATATTATAGTGATGGATAGAGGTCGAATTGTAGAACAAGGAACACACGAGAAGCTTGCTCACGCGAGAGGATTGTATTACGAGTTGGTTAGAAATCAACTGGAATTGGGGAATTAAACATACACGCTATGAAGAAAATTATACTAGTTTTAATAGGTGTCTCTTTAAATATTTTAAACGCATATACCCAAGGTGTTAAAGGGAAAGTTATCAACCATGATGGAGATGTATTACCTTCAGTCACGATTAAAGTTTTGGAAAGAGACACGATCCCGATCATGTATTTTATTACTGGTCTAAACGGTGAATTTAACGAGCGAGTTATTAACAAGACATACACGCTACAGTTTTCTTTTGTCGGGTATGAGTCCCAGTTCATAAGAGTTACGAATCAAAATAAAGGAATTGTTGATTTAGGTGAGATCGTGTTGAATGTCAAAAATAATATACTAGATGAAGTTCAAGTGATAGGGAATAATATGGTAGAAAAAGTGGATAGAATTATTGTTTATCCATCTGAAATTCAAATGAAACACACCTCTAGTTCTATAGAGCTTTTACAGGTACTTAATTTACCGGGATTATTTATTGATAATATTTTGGGTAAAATATCGATAAGTGGAACGTCGGGTGTGAAATATAAAATCAATAATGTTTCGGCCACTTATAATCAAGTTGCTGCTTTGAGATCGAACGAGATACTTCGGGTGGAATATCATCAAACACCGACGGCTCGGGAGTTAGATTCTAATTCAGGAGTCATCAATTTTATATTGAAAGAAAACAGGTTCGGAACATTTGCATCTGTCGATATTATGGGAGCGGTAACAACTGGAGTCGTAAACGGAAGAGTTAATGCGAAAACTATATGTAATGAATCTGAGTTTTCAGTTGGTTACGTTTTAAATTATAGAGATTTTGACAAAAGATTCACGGATGAAGAGAGTTATTATGAATTCAAAAATGGTGAAATTCGTGAGAATATTTTGGGAATAAAGAATCCGTTTGGTTATACGAACCAATCATTAAGTATAGGCTACACGTGTCACAGGAGGAAAAATACCATTGACATTCAGTTTACGAATGATTTTAATCGATCGTTTGACGATGATCATTTAAGAATATCGAATAGTATCTCTCCCTCTGGATACCAGAGGTCGTATCGTGCAGATAAAAAATCATACACCCCAACGCTCAGTGCTTACTATATTCATAGGATAAATAAAGACCAGGTATTGGAAGCTAGTCTTTTGGGCCGGTTGGCGTATAAAGATTTAGATACGAAGTTAATTGATACAAGGGATGAAGCTATTTCAGATATGGTGTCGCGTAGTTCATCGGAAACCCGCGAAGTATTTTTAGGAGAGATGTACTACCGCGACTCAAGGAATAAATATTTTAGTATTGAGGCCGGGGTAAGGGTTAGTACAAGTTATACTAGTAATAAGTATAATGATGTAAAGACTCTTTTTAACAAGAGTGATGCTTTTCCTTACTTGGGGGTAATTGGACAACGTGGCAACTTCTCTTACCAGCTTCTCACGGCAATGCTTGTTTATCACCTACGTATAAATAAAGAGTCTGAGTCAAATAACGTGAACAATGTTTCATTTTTACAATTACGTTATAGTTCGAAGCGCTGGAGCCTTCGTAACATCACCAGGTATAATACATCTTCTCCATCTTTGTCTCAACTCACGGATAATTATCAAAGACAGAATCCTTTACTTGTATGGAAGGGCAATCCTACTCTTGAATCAAATCAAACACTCTCGAATCAAACGATAGTGAACATGGATATTGCAAAACAAATTCGCTGGGAATCTGGATTCGAATACCATAAAGTCTTCAAACCGATAGTTGATCAGTATTGTTATGATGATGAGCTTGTTAGTATCTTGTCAGAACCTCGTAACGCGAAATACGATCAGAAAGTTAAGGTATCTTCCACGCTTTATTGTAACACTCTTTTTAATATCGTCTCTCTAAGACTTGGAGCTGAATATTATAATTTTGTAACAGAGGGTATGAACTACAGGCATACTATGAATTCTTTTTCGTGGTTTCTGAGCGTGAACGCGATGTACAAAGGTTTTGGTTGTTTGGTTAATTATTACAAGCCTAAGAGTACTTTATCTGGTGAATTTGTCCAACTAGATGAAAATAATTCTTCTGTTGCCATACGTTACAAAAAAAAGCAATTTAGCATAGATTTTGGCGTGGCATATTTTTTACAAGACGGGGCAATATATAGAAGTAGATCATTAAATACTGTTTATAACTATGATCGGCATACAATAGTAAAAGATAACGCGAACATGTTTTATATAAAACTATCATATAGTATATTTTCTGGGAAATCACCTTTCAAGGTACGCAAGGCCATAAATATCAATGAAAATGAGACATCGATAATAGAGTAAATTTTGGGATATGGAATGGAGTAAATACAATTTATTGTTTACAGATAAAGGCGAAAATCATTATTATCTCTATAATACGGTGTCTGGATTTTTTGTAGAATTACCAAAATCAATTTACGAGACATTATTGAATTTTGAGCATGAGGATTTTAGCCTTTTATCTTATGAACTTTTGAAGATGTTCAAGTTGAAAGGGATAATAGTGGAAGATGGTGCTCTTGAATTTATGAAGCTAAAAACGGGTCAAAGAGCAGCTAGGTTTGATCTAAATAAAATGATAGTTGACATTATATGCGAGAATAGTGAAAAAGCTAATATTTTTGGGGCAGAGTATAAAGAGATTGAAGATGGAATATTCAATTTCATAACAACTCATGATAAAGTAAAAAAGGTCGTGTTGAACTTTTATGCTTCTGATTTTAATTTTGTTACATCAGCAAACAGTCTTCATGAACGATTGAAACGTCGATCATACGATTCAATCGATTATGTGATTACCGTGGAGTTGAGTGTACTGGCTAAAACAAATTTGAGAGATATTGTTCGAAACGAGGCGTTAAGGGTTAATATTCTTTTAAGCGATGATATAATAAGCCATGTAAATGTTTCACATGTAAAAAATGCGATAGACATGCTAATACACGACAAAAAGAATGTACGTGTTATACTGGTGAACCATATCTTACCCCTAATGAATATTTACAAGTATTTGATGAGTATATATAGTGCTAAACATGAACACGTTAATTTTGTAGATCATAATCAATTTAACGGGTGTTATGTTGGTCATAAATTTGTGGCTTCTTCGAAAATGCCATTTGCCCCTTTTCGCGAGTGTATCGCAACAAGGGCAAACGGATTTGTAATCAAACCTGATGGAACAATATTCAAATGCTGGGACGATGCGATAAATAATGTTGACAATATGATTGGGAGTGTTATAGATAAAACAAGGAAGAATATCAAGAATTATTTAACTTATGTCGCGATCAAAGACGGGTTTGAAGAGGCAAATTGTGTTTCATGTAAATTGTTACCAGTATGTGGCGGAGGATGTCCGAAAAAACGGATAAAATTTGGTTCTGGTGGAAAAGAATTTTATTGTGGAATTAAAGAAGTAGGTATAGAAAGCTTCCTTCAAAATTATTTAATTGAAAGATGATGAACGAACAATGCTCCGAATTATCTATAGATAATATTGATGCAGTAATGAAAGTTTACGAAAAAGATGTTAGACCTGATGCTTTGATTTATTTTCAACGAGTAACCCCTTTTTACGACAGTTTTATAAATCATTCTCCAGATGAGATTATTCATGATATAATTGAAATTCCTTGTATTGAGAGTTTGGCATTATAAAAAAGATTATATGGAGCTAGTAGATTACATTTTTCCATCATATTATTACATTGTGAAAGCTGGTGATTTATTTTATAAAACGCCATTAGAAAATTCCACGTTGATATTAATAAATACACTTGATAACAATGTCCCGGTGTACACGATAAACAAATCGATAGCCGAGTTTCTCTCTGAATTTAGAAAACCGTGTTCGTTCAAGCATGTTCAAGCCAAGTATTCTTGGGATATAGAAATATTCTTTAATGAAATGGTAACAAGGCGATACTTGTTACCTTTTGGTAATGAAATTAAAGATTCGCGGAAGTTCTTACACTGTAAAGATTTGAAGCAAATATCTAAAGAATTTGGGGACTATACTTTTATTCAGAAGCTTAATGATAAAGACGTTATAAACGTGATTGAGGTAGAAGATCAGAACTGTAATAAATACGTGATTAAATATTTAGAATATAATCATTCTTTTTACGAGAAGTCTTTACACTCGGAGTACTTGTCTCTTAAAATTTTGGAAAGTTTTAAAATTGCTCCTCGTGTGATTAAATTCGATGAAAAAAACAAGTATTTAGTTATGGAATATATTCATGGAGAATCACTGTTAGATTATATCCGGTATAGGAGTTTGAATATTGATAAAAAATCCCGTGTTGCAGATAGAATAATAGCATGTATGGCTCTTCTCCATGAAAGAGGTGTGGTGCATGGCGATATTCATGCTCGTCAATTTATTATCGATCATAATGGTTTTGTATTTTTATTAGATTTTGGATATTCTTATTTAAAAGAACAAACGGATATAGTTAATATTGTTTGTGGAGGGATATATAATTACATCGAACCGGAAAATTTAGAACCGAATGTTTTTCATAAATACAATAATTATATTCCATCTTTTACTTGTGATGTTTACAGGATAGGAGTTTTGTTATATTATCTTTTCTGGGAGCGATTCCCATTTGATGGATATACATGGAAAGGATTTTGTGCAAACGTGAAAAACATAGAACCTCAATTTGATCCCTTTACGAAGAATGGAGAACAAATCCCTGATAAATATATCAACCTTATAAAGATTTGCTTAAGCAAGAACTCTTGTTCACGTCCGGAGTCTGCCATAATGATGGATAAGATGATAAATTGTTTATAATTTATAAGGCTTGCTATTTTTTTTCACGTGATGGAAATTCCAATGTAATTGACCCCTAGAAGTGATTCCATTCGATCAATCTCATCTTGGAAAAGTTGGAAAAAATATTTGAATTGCTCTCTCTGCTTTTTGCCAGAGAACCTGTCTTTGATTTCTTTTAAAGTAATGGGTAACAATTCTTCTTCGATTTCTCTTTGAATCGAGTAAATTTTTGTTCTGACAGAATCTAGATACCTGTTAATCTCTATCGATACAGGATCTTTACCTGGTGTACGTTCTTTTTTCTGGTTCCACGATGTTGGTTTAATCCTTCTCGGTAATTGAATTTCGGTATTCTGCCCGCACAGGGTTAATCTCATCTGGATAGGGGTCTCTCCAGTTTTTAATAACTTTGTTCTTCTGATGAAAAATAGCACGCTAAATGTTTGTTTTTGCATAATCTCTTCCTGTTAAATTTGTGAATTCAAAGGTGAGGAATGCTTGAATAATGTAAATGCGTAAAACGGTGTAATACAATGAAATAAGTTCCTATTCGTGGGAGATTTTAGGGTGAAAAAAATCACCCACGAATTACACTATGCGAGATGCATATTTTGGCTCACGTGAAAAATTAGGTGGATCATCCTCGAAAGTGTTATCTTCGCGTGTTTACTAAATATGACGTGATGAAAGAACTTCTAGAATTAATTTTACCCGGGGATATCCTCGCTTGTTTCGAGGTGGTGAAGGTAACGAATACCAGTGATCAAATTGATATATACCTTGACGAGAAAAATATCCCGCCGCGCGAGTATGGCGGTCAAGGTGTTTTATCCAAGGGTTTCACGAGCGCGACCAGTATCCAGGATTTCCCGTTACGTGGCCGTTCTGTTTACCTTCACGTTCGTCGACGTGAATGGCAACTCCCGTCGGGAGAGGTTGTGAGCAACAAGTTTTCCCTGTCGGCAGATGGCACGCGTTACTCGAAGGAGTTCGCGTCTTTTTTAAAAGGTGTACTTGGATAACTACCCGATCAGCGGCAAGAGCCTGGAGAAGTTCTATCGCGTCAACGGGGACTTGCTGGTACAACAATACAAGAAACATTTAAGTGATTACTCGTCCTGGGAACCGTTGTCTCACGCGGACCAGTGGTTGATCTTCCCGGGGAACCTGGGCCCTCGCTTGAGTATCGACGAGAGTTCCCTCTCCCGTGGCGAGTTGTACACGATCGTCACGAACAAGGACGGTCACGGCGGCAAGGGAACCCTCGTTGCCATCATCAAGGGGGTAAAGGCCGTGGAGGTATCCACTATCTTGAGGAAGCTTCCCCGTAAAGCCCGTCACCAGGTACAGGAGATCACCCTTGACATGTCTAGCGCCATGCACGCTATCGCGCGGGAATGTTTTCCAAACGCGGAGCAGGTTATCGATCGCTTTCACGTGCAGAAGCTCGCTTGTGACGCCTTGCAAGAGTTAAGGATCGAACACCGCTGGGAGGCGATCAACGAGGAAACCAACGAGATGGAAAAAGCCCGGTTGGAGGGGAAAAAGTACAGGGCGAGAAAATTCCGTAACGGGGAAACCAGGAAAGAGATATTGTTCCGTTCCAGGTCGCTGTTGTTTAAAGAACCGGTAGCCTGGAGCGTGAACCAGAGAAAGAGGGCTTCCATGCTTTTCGAGCTACATCCCGACATGCAGAAGGCCTTCGCCCTGGTGCAAAGGTTGAGAAGGATCTATTCCTCGTGCAAGTCCGTGCCGGGTGCGAGGCTTAAACTCGCCTTGTGGTACAATCAAGTGAACGAGGCGGGGTTTCACTCTTTCAATTCCGTGGCGGCTTCCGTGTTCGCGCACTCGACGAGGATTTTGAACTTTTTCAACAACAGGAGTACCAACGCTTCCGCCGAGTCCTTTAACGCCAAGCTCAAGGCCTTCAGGGCCCAGTTCAGGGGTGTGCTTGACATCAAGTTTTTTCTCTTTAGAGTCGCGAAGATTTTCGCGTGAAAAGAAGCGGGGAAAATTACAAAGAACAAAAGGTCCACCTAATTTTTCACGTGAGCCATACTAAATGAGAATAACAGGAAAATCTGAGTTTGACGACCGAGAATACATGCTTGGGAATATGGCTCCTGAAGTCCTCGTTGTTTATCTTGATAGGGAATTGTGAAATTTCAATTTAGATTGCTTCCTTTTCGTATATTTGGGACGTGGAGTTAGGAATGTGCGGAAGTAAATAATGAGTTATAAACTAGAAATATATATGCGTAAGTATTTGTGGACCATTCTGTCTTTTTTGATGATGTCCGGACTTTCTGCTCAAAAAATTGAAAAAGTATTTCTTGATAAGAATGATACGACAAGAAATTACTACACGATTATTTATCCGGATTCATTACCGTGGGAGGGGTATTTGTTTTTGGTGCCGGGGTTTGGGGAGACAGTCGAGGATGTTTTACTGCAAACTCAATTGCCTGTCGAAACGGCAAAAAGAGGGATTTTGACTGTAATACCGACTTTTCAGGATGGTGTTTCTTCGTTTGGGTTTGATAGTTTGAGTCAACAGGCTTTTAATCGGATTGTTGATGATGTAACACGAAATCATAAATTGCATGACTTGGGATATTATCTTGGCGGTTTTTCGATGGGAGGGAGTGCTGTTATAAAATTTGCCGAAACGGCAGATAAAAAGCCTCAAGCTATTTTTGCCATAGATTCTCCCCTTGATTTCGAGAGATTTTATAATTCCACGAAACGGGATGTTGTGTTGTTTGGGAAAGGAGGTTCTGATGACGAGAATATTTATCTTTACCTGCTTTCTAGGATCGAGCAAATCATGGGAGGTACACCTCAAACCGTTTTGGAGAATTATCACAAAATATCACCTTACTCGCTTTCTGACATGACTCAATCCGCCATAAAAGGGCTGTTGGATATACCGATCAGGATATATATAGAACCTGATATTCAATGGTGGCTCGATGAACGAGAGACGGATGTTTTCGGTTTGAACATCATAGATTGTTCTGCGATAATTAACGAATTAAACAAGTTGGGCAACGATGATGCTGTTCTTATTACAACTCGAAATAAAGGGTACCGGCAGCCGGATCATAAACGGCATCCGCATTCTTGGAGTATTATTGATAATGACGAGTTGATAGAGTGGTTGCTACATAAAAAATAGCATTTTATGAAATAGTATATATGTTTTTTAGAGAAGGACGTGGCGTTTAATAGTATAAAAGAGGATCGGGGTCTGATGACCGGGAATATAACCCTTGGATTGTTATGGTTTGCCGTGCCGATGATTCTGGGGAATTTGTTGCAGCAATTCTATAATATTGCAGACACGTTGATCGTGGGGCAATTCTTGGGGGCGAACGCCTTGGCGGCTGTCGGTTCAGCCTATTCGCTGATGATATTCCTAACCTCCGTACTCTTGGGTTTGTGCATGGGGAGCGGGGCTATTTTTTCTTTACAATACGGGGCGCGAGATAAGGAGGCGTTAAGGCGCAGTGCTTTTGTTTCTTTGGTGCTGATCGGGTTGGTTACTCTGGTTCTGAATGTTGCGGTCTTTGTCTGGATTGATCCGATTCTCCGGTTGTTGCAGGTGCCGGGCGACGTGTATCCGTTGATGCGGGATTATCTTTGGATAATCTTTTGGGGTATTGGGTTCACTTTTACTTATAACTATTACGCTTCCTTGCTTCGGGCTATCGGGAATTCTGTCGTGCCGTTATGGTTTTTGGCCGTGGCTGTCGTGTTGAATATCGTTCTCGATCTGGTTTTTATCTTGTGGTTCGGCTGGGGTGTCCGGGGTGCTGCTTGGGCTACGGTTGTCGCACAAGCCGTGTCAGGTATCGGACTTTGTCTTTACACGGTTGGTAAATTCCCGGAATTTAAGATTCGACGTGAAGACATGCGAATAAAATGGGGGACGGTAAAAGAGATTGCGGTTTATTCATCTTTGACCTGTGCCCAGCAATCCGTGATGAATTTCGGGATACTGATGGTACAGGGATTGATAAATAGTTTCGGGGTAGCCGTGATGGCGGCTTTTGCTGCTGCGGTCAAGATTGATTCGTTTGCCTACATGCCCGTTCAGGATTTCGGTAATGCATTCTCGACATTTATAGCCCAGAACTTTGGAGCGGGACGGATGAAGCGTGTACGTGAAGGTATCCGGGTGGCTGTTATCTCGGCAACAGTGTTTTGTATTTTTATTTCTATTCTGGTTTTCGGGTTTGCCCGTCCTTTGATGCTTGTTTTTGTCCCGGAACACGAAACCGAGATTATCGCAATCGGGGTCCAGTACCTGCGTGTCGAGGGTGCTTTTTATTGTGGTATCGGTTGTCTGTTCCTGTTGTATGGTTTCTACCGGGGGATAAGGAAGCCCGGGATGTCGGTTGTCTTGACCGTTATTTCCTTGGGAACCCGGGTGGCTTTGGCTTATGCCCTGTCCGCTATCCCGGTGATCGGGGTACTTGGTATCTGGTGGGCTATCCCTATCGGTTGGTTTTTGGCGGATGCTGTCGGGCTGTTGTATTATCGTAAATTGTCTTCCCGCTTGATTTGATTTCGGTTCATTATTGTTGCATGACCTTCTATTTTATTCTAGAGTAATCTATCCTTTCCTATCGGTTGGGCTACCCTTTCCCTAGATCAAGAACATAGCAAGTACATAGCACTAACAGGGCATAGACAGTGACAAGGGTACATATTCCGTTGTTGTTGTGTCAGCGTACCCTTATTGTCCAAAAGCAACGGTTAAGAAGGAATAACTAGGAGAGGGTACATTTTAAAGTTAGCTTAACACAAATCCTAGATTTCTGTTTTCCGTGACAACGGGACCTTTGTATATTGTTAGTATTGCCGGGAAGACATTAGAAAATTCTCGATGCACGAGAAGATTGGCAACAACGTCCCTGAAAATCATGTCTCGTAAACTAATACGTTGCATTCCTTTAAGATATGTCCGATCGGGGAGGTTCTTTGGGATAAAAGTCAAGAGCCTGTAATATGCGCCCATGAGATTACGGCGAATATCGTCCCTGTCGTCATACAACTCCGTGTTTTGTATCCTACAAAAAGTATCTGTTTTGTGATCTTTTTTCCAAATTCTTTTCAGATTTGAGGGATATTTTTGTTACACGAGAACGAAATAGAATAGTAATTATTAAAAATAGAAGTGTATGAAAAAGTTAGTTTTTTTGTTTGTATGCATGTTTTCGATAACCATGGTAAAGGCTGATAATGAAAAGCCGATTGACGTGAAACAATTGCCTGCGAAGGCTCAGACTTTTGTCTCCACTTATTTTAAAGACCAAAAAGTGGCGTTGGTAAAGGAGGAATCGGGATTCTTTTACAAGAATTACGATGTTGTTTTCGTTAGCGGCGAGAAAGTGGAGTTTGATAAATCGGGAAACTGGACGGAAATTCAATGCAAGCAAAGTGAGGTCCCGGCTCAGGCTATTCCGGAGGCGATACGTAACTATGTGAAGACGAATTACCCGGATGCTAAAATCGTAGAAATAGAAAAAGATTCGCACGGGTATGAGATCAAATTGTCGAATCGCTTAGAAATAAAATTTAATACCAAGTTACAGGTGATTGATATTGACGATTAAGGTCGGTTGGATGAAATGAATAAAGGGGCTGTTTGCGGCCCCTTTGTTTGTATGTTTGAATCCATTTGTGTTTATTTAATGTCGATCGGGATGACGGGTTGTTGTTGCACGTTGTCGAGAGGTATGGCCCGGTATTTTACGCGGGCGAAATTGATCTTGTTGAGATCAATGCTGCGGATTGCGCTGTCGTGCATCGTGCGGTAGTAAATAATCCGGTGTGTCATGTCGGTTGCCGAGGTCCATTGTGTGGCACTCGGGATATCGGAGGGAGTTTTGTCCTTGGGAAATTCAATCCCGATGGGGATATCAAAATTGTTTAAAATCTGAAAGCATTGAAGAACGGTTTTCAAGCCGGACTCTTGTTGAGGTGCGGTCGCTTTATAAAAAGCGGCTCGTACGAAACGGGAGGGAGGAGTTATATCTCCCGGAATTCCTAAAAAACCGCTACCGTTACCGAAAGAGGCGAGTTTTATATCACCCAGTTCTTGGGCGGGAGCCATGCCGGGGAAGAGGTTAACGTAGTTATTCAGATTGGTCGTTTGCCATTCGAACCCCGGTGAGTTTGTCAGTACTCCCAGTTTGTTCTCGTAAAAAATAGGCTTTTCGTTGATAATTTCAAGAACAAGCTGGCGTCCGGAAGAATCGGCAAAGCGCCAATGTACAGTGGAACCTCGCGGGTCAACGGCTATGACACGAACTTTCCCGATAGCTTCTTTTACTTCGTCGACACTTTTACAACTGCCTAGTATCCACGAGACGAGTTGTAGATCACAGATGCTTGTCGCTTTTTGAGCGGGGTCGAACTCTTCGTATTTCCCGTAATTGGGGAAGTAGAATAATCCGGCGGAAAGCCCGGCTTCGTTTAGGCCTTCTGCCACGAATTCTTTTTGTTCTACGGCCAATCCGACATACCCGTATCGACTGGTGAATATCATTCCGTCGATCCCGTCCGGGCTGTGAGATTGTTGCTTGTAGCCTTGTGGTACGATTACGTATTGGCTGTTGAGGTTACTACCGCCCCATTCGATGGTTCGAGCCACGACATGAGAACCGTCTTTAGCGGTAAACGAGCTACCGGTACAGGCTTTCAGAAATTGCGGTTGAAAGTTAATCGCGACGAGGATTGCTAGTAAAATTTGTAGTTTATGTTTCATAATTATAAATGATTAGTTTAAAGACGGGTTGTTCGATAATCCGTTTATTTTGATACGGGAAAAGTGAATTTCTGTTTCGTTTTTTTTTTTTGAGTGTGGAGACGAGAGAGAAAATTATTTTTCTTTTGTCGCGTGGTCCCGTTTCGAGTTTCTGAATTGAAGGGGAGTCATGCCGGTGTTCTTTTTGAAGAAACGGGCGAAGAAAGAGGAATTGGGGTAATTGAGTTCCTCGGAGATTTGGAGGACGCTCATTTCCGACGATTTCAACAGAATTTTGGCTTCTTGCAGGCTGAAATCCGACACCCAGCGATACAGGGAATGTCCCGTGGCTTGCTTTAATATCTGGGATAGATACTTTGTGGTCATGCAGAGCTTGTCGGCGTAGAAAGACAGGTTTCGTTCTTTCTTGTGGTGTGCGTGTAACAACCGGAAAAAATCGTCGACAATCTGGTCTTGTCGGTTTGTGCTGAGACGCAAAGTTTGGCGGGAGTAGATGAAGCTGAGTTCCGCGATGAAGGAGAAAAGTTGGGCTTTGATAATTTCTTCCCGGGAGGGATGATCGTATCTGTTGTATTGTTTGGAAATGAAAGAATAAAATTCGTTCAGATGCTCGTATTCATCGGGATTCAGGATCAGGTACGGTTTGTTGCCGATCCTTTCGGATATTTCAGATTTGAGGACAAAGGGGAAGTCGGCCATGAAATCGAAACGATACAACAGGTAATTGCATGAAAAATTGTCCGACACGTAGTGATTTTCAATCAGGTGGAAAGGGAGGAGGGAAATCAGGGTTCCGGCTTGTGCCGTATATTCCTTGCCGTTGATTTTCAGGCATCCTTCCCCGCTCGAAATCATGATGACGATGAGCCCGTTGATGTCGTTGCGTACTAGTTTGTTGAATGGGAAACGTTCGACGAAACCTTCTTTATCTAGTAGGGATATAAAGAAGTTCCCGGGGATAGGGATGGTCATGTCGGCCGGTGAGTCTTTTCCTTTTTGCATGTTCTGTCATTTCACGTTTCGGGAACAAAGATAAGGAATTGTCGTGATAATTTGTACGAAAAGGCATTATGGGACAAATTTGTGGATTATCAGGACGTGGAGGTTCGTTCAATCTTAAGGAAATTCGCGGTCATGAAAATGATTTTAAATGAAATGACTATGGAACAGAGAAATTCAAAGATTTACATACTTCTTGTTGTAGGTATGGTTGCGGCGTTGGGACCTTTCGTGACCGATTTTTATTTGCCGGCATTCCCGAGTTTGGTTACATATTTCGGAGCGAGTGCGTCGGAGGTACAGTTGAGTTTGACGTTCAGCATGATCGGGTTGGCGGTAGGACAGATCTTTTTGGGGCCGGTGAGTGATAAGTTCGGGCGGAAACGTCCTTTGGTGATCTCCATGTTCGTGTTCGTGCTGTCTTCTATAGGCTGTGTGGTTTCTCCGGATATCAGAATTTTCGTTTTAGCTCGCTTTATTCAAGGTTTTTCAGGAGCCGGGGGTATCGTGATTTCCAAGTCGATAGCGACTGATTTGTATTCGGGGAAGGATTTGGCGAAGTTTTTTTCTATTTTGGCTTGCGTGCAGGGGTTAGCCCCGATTTGCGCCCCGGTTCTGGGAGGTTTGTTGTTGTCGGTGACGAATTGGCGAGGTATTTTCGGGGTATTGGTAGTGATCGGTATTATATTGTTTCTGGTGTTGTTGCGCTTCCGTGATTCATTGCCTCGGGGAAAGCGATTGCAAGGGGATGTAAAAGAGCGTTTTATTTACTATAAAGAGATCTTGCGACATAAAGGTTTCATGTATTTTGTGTTGATCCAGGCGTTTGGAATGGGGGTTATGTTCGCGTACATTGCTTCCTCGCCGTTTATTTTTCAGGAACATTATGATCTGTCGCCTTTGATGTATAGTCTTTGTTTTGCGTGTAACGCGATTGGTATAATGCTGGGAAGCCTGAGTGTGATTCGTTTCAGGTCAAATGAAAATGCTTTGCAGATAGGAGTTTGGGGGTTTCTGGTGTTGAGTTGTTTTGCTTCGGTGGCTCTTTGCATGGAATTACACATTATTGTCGTGGAGGTGATTTTCTTCTTGTTCCTTTTCTTTTTGGGGATCATTTTGCCGACATCCACGACTTTGGCGTTGAATCTTGAAAGACAGAATTCGGGAACAGCTTCGGCGGTTTTGGGATTCCTGACTTTTTTAGGTGGGGGGATCGTTTCGCCTTTGACCGGAATGGGGAATATCTTGTATTCCACGAGTATAATCATGATCGTGTGTTGCGTGTTGATTCTTGTTTGCACTTGGCGTGTGTTGAAAATGACAAAAGCTTGAGTAAGAATAGGGGCAGGTTATTTGAATTGTTTTTCCAGTTCTTCAGAGGATATATATCCCGAATGGCGGAAGATTTCTTTGCCGTTTCGGTCAAGGATTACTTGTGTCGGGATGGTCGATATGCCGAAATGCTGGGTTAATTTCTGGCTTGAGGTTTGGGTAACGTTCATGAAGCGCACGTTGATTGTGTGGGGATATTTCTCCTTGATGTCTTCCATAACCTGTTCCATTTTCTTGCATGAGATACAGCCTTTGGCTCCGAATTCGAGAAATGTGTACTGGTAGGTGGAGTCATTTTGCGTGTAGTCGAACCATATTTTTATGGAATCGGCAAGGAGTTGCGCTTCGGTTTTGTCTTGGAGCCGATGCATTTGGCGAGAACCAAATTCAGCTATTCGTGTGCGAAATCCGACAAGAACTAGTAATATGACGAATGGCAGGAGGATGTAGAACCACGTTTGAGTGGCTTTGCGTTTTCCGGGAGTATCTGTTTGATGTTTCATGATCGAGTTGACTCTAGTGTTGTTTGTAAATATACGAATAATGTGATTGTGTTCCAAATTTGCAAAAAAATATCTGGAATAAAGTGTGTTGATACATTTGCTCAGGCTGGAGGTATAATCTTGTGGGAATGTTTATTCGTGTTATACTGATAATCTACCCCTGTATTATGCGTATGGAAATCCGTGATAAAATATTCGGCTTCTGTGAATGTTTTTTGTTAATATTGCGGAAAACTATTTTCAGCATGGGAGATTTGTTTACAATGGTAACCGCACGTGCGGATTATGAGCAAGGAGTATTGATAATCTTGGATCAAACGCAATTGCCCAACCGGGAGGAGTATTTGGCGTTGAGAACACCGGAAGAAATTTGGGAAGCGATCTATTTGTTGAAGGTCCGGGGGGCTCCGGCGATTGGCGTGGCGGCTGCTTACGGGATTTCGGTGTGTATGCAGAGTGTGGAAACGGCCGAATTTGATGGTTTCTATCGGGAGTTTTCCCGGATAAAGGAGTATTTGGCATCGGCTCGTCCCACGGCGGTGAATTTGTTTATGGCTTTGGAACGTATGGAGACAGCTTTGCTAGGACATAGGGGAGAGGAGGTTGGTCTGTTGAAACGGGTATTACGGGAAGAAGCGGAGGCGATCCGAGCGGAGGATGCTGCTGCTTGTCGGAAGATAGGGGAACACGGTTTATCATTGTTGAATCCGGGAATGGGGTTACTCACGCATTGTAATGCCGGGCATTTAGCGGTGTCGGAATACGGGACGGCTTTGGCTCCGATTTATCTGGGGCAGGAGCGAGGATATGGTTTTTCGGTTTTCGCCGATGAAACGCGTCCTTTGTTGCAAGGGGCGAGATTGACGGCTTTCGAGTTACAAAAGGCAGGTGTTGACGTGACGCTGATTTGTGATAATATGGCCTCTTCGGTGATGAAACAGGGGCGGGTGCAGGCGGTACTGGTCGGGTGTGACCGGGTGGCTGCTAACGGGGATACGGCAAATAAGATCGGAACTTCGGGTGTGGCTGTTTTGGCCCGCTATTACGGGATTCCGTTTTATGTGCTGGGACCAACCTCGACAATTGATATGAATTGTTCCACGGGTGACGAGATTTGGATTGAAGAACGTGATCCGGCCGAGGTAACCGAGAAATGGTATTCCCGACGGATGGCTCCTGAAGGTATTCGGGTGTATAATCCCGCTTTTGATGTTACTTCTGCCGGGTTGATTACGGCAATTATCACGGAGAAGGGTATCGCTTATCCCCCCTTTGGAGATACTTTTCGGGAATGGAAATAAATAAGTCATTTTGACATGTTTTAGTAAAAATAAAAAAGACAAAGTGGCAGTTTTGCATTTTATTACATTTGAAAAACGTATGAATTGTCGTGCTGTTTCTTGTTGATTGTAAATGTGATGAGTTAAAATTTTTTTTCGTTTTGCCGGGATGAAACTTTTAGGTGAAAGTTTCGGTATACACTTTGTAAAATTCAAGGCAGAAAGGAGAAAGTGAGACTATGAACATGAACAATTATACGATTAAGTCGCAGGAAGCCGTGCAAGCAGCCGTGCAACTTGCGCAAGAAAAAGGTCAACAGGCGATCGAGACAGGACATTTGTTGAGGGGCGTGATTGACAAAGGCGAGAACATAACCAATTTTATTTTTAACAAGTTGGGTGTTAATAGCCGAAACGTGTTGGTGGCGTTGGATCGGATCGTGGATGCTTATCCGAAAGTTTCCGGAGGTTCTCCCTATCTGTCGGACGAGGCTAACAAGGTGTTGGAAAAAGCCACGAAGTTGGCGGGAGAGATGGGTGACCAGTATGTTTCGTTGGAGCATATTTTACTAGGATTATTATCCGTGAAAGATCCAGTTTCCGCCATGTTGAAGGATGCGGGGATGACCGAGAAGGAGACTCGTGCGGCAATCGAGGAATTGCGGAAAGGATCGAAAGTGAATTCCCAGTCGGCAGAGGATAATTACGATGCTTTGGGAAGGTATGCGATCAATTTGAACGAGAGAGCCCGGAACGGTAAACTCGATCCCGTGATTGGTCGGGATGACGAGATTCGGCGGGTGTTGCAGATATTATCCCGGAGAACAAAGAATAACCCTATCTTGATCGGGGAACCGGGTGTCGGTAAAACGGCTATTGCCGAGGGGTTGGCACAACGTATCGTAAACGGAGACGTGCCTTCAAATCTGGCTTCCAAGAGTATTTATTCGTTAGACATGGGTGCTTTGATTGCCGGGGCGAAGTATAAAGGAGAGTTCGAGGAACGGTTGAAATCAGTCGTCAACGAAGTGTTGGCTTCAGAAGGAGAGATTATCCTTTTTATCGACGAGATTCATACACTGGTCGGGGCCGGGAAGTCGGATGGAGCCATGGATGCGGCGAATATATTGAAGCCCGCATTGGCACGAGGTGATTTGCGGGCAATCGGTGCGACCACGTTGAACGAGTACCAGAAATATTTCGAGCAGGATAAAGCGTTGGAACGTCGGTTCCAGAAGGTGATGATTGACGAGCCGGATGTGATGAGTGCGATCAGTATCATGCGGGGATTGAAGGAACGTTACGAGAATCACCATAAAGTGAGGATCACGGATGATGCTATTATTGCTTCCGTGGAGTTGTCTCACCGGTATATTTCAGATCGTTTCTTGCCGGATAAAGCTATCGACTTGGTGGACGAGGCCGCAGCCCGTTTGCGTTTAGAGATGAATTCGGTACCGGAAGAGATCGACGAGCTAGATCGTAAGATCAAACAGTTAGAGATCGAGAAAGAAGCGATCAAACGAGAAGGTAAGAGTAAGAAGTTGGACGAGATTCAAAAGGACTTGGCGGACTTGACTCAGGAACGCACTAAATTACGTGCCCAATGGGAGTCCGAACGTTCTTTGATTGACGAGATACAGAAAAATAAAGATGCTATCGAACAATACAGGTTCGAGGCGGATCGTGCCGAGCGGGAAGGCGATTACGGGAAAGTTGCCGAGATTCGTTACGGTAAGATCAAGGAGGCTGAGCGCCGTATCGAAGAGGTGAAAACCAAGTTGGCGGATATGAAACATGGTGAGTCTTTGATCCGGGAAGAGGTGACGGAGGATGATATTGCAGCTGTGGTATCGAAATGGACCGGGATTCCGGTAAGCCGGATGATGCAGAGCGAGCGACAGAAGTTGTTGCACTTGGAGAACGAGTTGCACAAACGGGTGGTCGGTCAGGAGATGGCAATCACGGCTTTGGCGGATGCGGTACGACGTAACCGGGCGGGATTGCAGGATGCCAAACGACCGATTGGTTCGTTTATATTTCTCGGAACAACAGGTGTCGGTAAGACCGAGTTGGCAAAGGCGCTGGCCGAGTTCTTGTTTGACGACGAGTCTTTGATGACCCGAATTGATATGTCCGAGTATCAGGAGCGTCATTCCGTATCCCGGTTGATCGGGGCGCCTCCGGGATACGTGGGATATGACGAGGGAGGCCAGTTGACCGAGGCTGTTCGCCGGAAACCGTATTCCGTGGTCCTGCTGGACGAGATCGAGAAGGCTCATCCGGATGTATTCAATATCCTGTTGCAAGTGTTGGATGACGGGCGTTTGACCGATAATAAGGGTCGGGTGGTCGATTTCAAAAACACGATTATCATCATGACCTCGAATATCGGGGCGCATATCATACAGGAGCGGTTAAAGGGTATTGACGAGGAGAACCGGGATGAGGTGCTTGAAAAGACAAATCAGGAGGTGTACGAGATGTTGAAACAGACAATCCGTCCTGAATTTTTGAATCGTATCGACGAGATTATTATGTTTGCCCCGTTGAAAAAGTCGGAGATCGTGGATATCGTTCGCCTGCAATTCAATGGCGTGAAGAAAATGTTGGAAAACAACGGTATTGCTATCGAGATTACCGATAAGGCCGTGGAATGGTTAGCCGATGCCGGGTACGATCCGCAATTCGGCGCCCGTCCGGTGAAACGGGTGATTCAGCGTACATTGCTGAATGATTTATCCAAACAGATTCTTGCCGAAGAGGTCTCCAAGGATAGTCGTATCATGGTAGACGTGAAGGATGACAAGATCGTGTTCGAGAACAAATAAGATTATTGATAAGTAGATAAAGAGCAGGTCGTTTCGAAAAAAAAGAAACGACCTGCTTTTTTTATGGAGAATTAGTGGTTATTTTGATTCTTGTCGAGAATGTCTATCTTTGCAGGGGGTGACTTTGCGGGGAAGAGAATGCTTATTCGGATTTATGAGATATGTAGAAAGTGATATATTGCACCTGTTAAAGGTTGGGGATGAACAGTGTATGCGGATGATATTTAAGGATTATTATCGTGCATTATGTGTTTATGCCCTGAAGTATCTGGCGACGGTCGAGGATGCGGAGGATGTGGTGCAAAATGTTTTGATCGCTTTCTGGGAAAACAGGAAAGGGAGTGCATTCGAGGGCTCGTTGAGGGCCTATTTATTTGGGGCGGTGACGAAGGCGTCCTTTAAGTTCTTGGAACGGAACGGCCAGATTGTTTTCAGGGATATCGAGGAGCGAGCTGATCATTTTTTCGAGGAAATGACATATGATGAGGAGGAGTTGAAGGCGATAAAGGATAGGTTGTACCGGGAAATCGAGCTATTACCGGAGAATGCTCGTAAGGTATTTAATGCTATCGTGCTTGAGGGAATGACTTACAAGGAGGTGGCGGAACGGCTTAACGTGTCGGTGAACACGGTTAAAACGCATTATTCTCATGCGTTAAAGAAGCTGAGAGAGAGACTGGGCGATCTTTTCGTGGTCGCATTGTTGTGTTTGTAAAAAAATTTTTTTTGATTTTGATTCACCCATATTACAAAAAACCGGAATACCGGTATGAAAAGTTTTTTGTAGTATGGACGAAAAGATATTTGAATGGTTAGTTGATTACACTTCGGGGCGTCTGACAAAAGAGCAGGCACGCAAGTTGCGCCATTGGTTAGATGCTTCTACCGAAAACTCGGAGCGTTTTGAAAAATATCTCCGGGTGGTGCGATTGCATCGTATGGCATCCGGGGAAAAATTATTGGACGAGGAGAGTGCGTGGAGTGTGTTCCAGCAAAAATGCAAGCAGCGTAAACAGAGAAGAATTGTACGCGGTTGGATGACCGCGGCGGCTTCGTTGTTTCTCGTGCTGGGGATTGGTGCGGTATTGTTTCATCTAGCAAAAATGGAAAAAGCGGTTGTTCCGGTGGTGGCAGAGATTCTACCGGGATCTACTCGTGCCACGCTTGTGTTAGCAAACGGACAAGAAGTTGATTTGCAGTTGGCCGATCTTCGGGAGGTACGTGAAGAGGGGGTGCGGGTTTTGAATGACATGGAGGGCGGTTTGCAGTACGAGAAGGTGAACGTGGAAGTGAAGGAACCGGTTGTACATACGGTACAGGTTCCGGTGGCCGGAGAATATCATTTCACGCTAGCTGACGGTACAAAGGTATGGGTTAATTCAGCCTCGGAGGTGACGTTCCCGGTATTCTTTTCCGGTGCGACGAGAGAGGTTTCCGTGAAGGGAGAGGTTTGTTTTGAAGTGCAACACGATTCGTTACATCCGTTTATCGTGCATGTGAACGGTGTGGCAGTGAACGTGTTGGGGACCAAGTTTAACGTGTCGGCTTATGGAGAGGAAGCCCCGGTGGTGACTACTTTGGTGGAGGGATCGGTGCGTGTGGAAAACGGAGAGAGAGAAATGTTGTTGTCTCCCGGAGAGCAAGCTTTGGCCAGTGGAAAGGGTGCGATCACCAGACGAAAGGTTGAGCTGGGGATGTATGTGTCCTGGGTTCAGGGAATATTCGAGTTCGAGAACATGTCTTTATCGGATATCACGGAGCGCTTGGCGCGTTGGTATGACGTGAGTTTCCGCTTCGAGGATGAGAAATTGTGCGAGCGTAGTTTCACGGGCATGTTTGAAAGGGACGGTAATTTAAATCAAATTCTGAAAGTAATAGAGAAGACGACAAATGTGAGTTTTGAAATAAACGGGACAGAGGTCGTTATTAAAGAGAGGTAAACTCCCGGGAATTTCCGGATAATGCTAATTAAATAATCTAATTTATGAAAAAAAGATGCTTTTCAAGTTTCCTCCAAAAGTGGGATGTTGGACGGAAAATCTTGTTGACCATGAAATTGACTTGTGTATTGACAGTTTTTTTTACTATTTCTGCCATGGGAGTGGGCATAGGACAAACTGTGAATCTGAAATTGAAGGATGTTACCCTTCGGGAAGCTTTCAAAGCCTTGAAACAACAGACGGGGATGTATTTCGTGTATAATGAGGAGGAGTTGTCGAAGGATTTGAAGTTGAGTGTGGAACTGGAAAATACTTCGCTGGAGGAGGCTCTCCGGCAGATATTAAAAGGACTGCCTTATTCATTTGAACGTGTGGGAAAGATGGTGGTTGTGAAACCCGTGAAAGAGGTGGTTGACCAAACACAGCAGCAGAAGAAAAAGAAAGTGACGGGTAAAGTGACGGATATCGAGGGAACTCCGTTGCCGGGAGTCACGGTGATGATTGAAGGTGCGGTGAGCGGGACGGCTACAGACGTGAAGGGAGAATATTCGTTAGAGTTGGAGGATAAACATGGGATAAAACTGGTCTACTCTTTTATCGGAATGGTGAAGGTGACGAAGGTATGGAATGGTGAAGAACGCATTGATGTGCAGATGAAAGAGGATGTGCATGATATTGAAGAAGTTGTCGTGACCGGATATCAGACGTTGAATCGGAGGGAGTCGGCTAGTGCGGTTTCCGTGGTGAAAACGGATGATATTTACATGGCGGGGGCGGCTTCTATCGACCAGATGTTACAAGGACAGGTTCCCGGTTTGAATATTTAT
>OGIE01001134.1_pt1 | contig 38484 bp, 29 predicted proteins | sample 1571581 | NCBI WGS metagenome assembly OGIE01 (sample SAMEA2582021, study PRJEB24529) | metagenome | biome: Human gut stool | place: China | collected 2011 | reverse complement strand
GGGTGAAGATATAAAACGCAGCATCGTTTTATATCTTCACCCGACGTGACTTTTTGCGACTATTCCTGTACGATGGCAGCAGATAGTTTGCGGGAGGTATTGCCATGAAACAGTGTAAAAACCCTTATTGTGAATGTGAGCAGACATTTTCGGACGCTGTTAAGCTCTGCCCGTTCTGCGGGTCTGAATTAAGCCCGGCAGGGGATGAGAAACAGCCCCAGCTGCACACGGCGGAGGAACTGCCGGTTCTTTCTGCGGCAGACTCTGCACCGCCCCTTGTGACAGACGGAGTATGGGGCCGCAAAGTACTGCGCGGCCGTTTGGCGGAGATTGACCACAACAGCCTTTTTTACAGCACCTTCCATAAATGGTGCAGCGCAGTTTTTTTCGGCGAACCGTGGCAATTTGCACATCAGTCGCAGACGTACACATTGAGAATCGAGGAAATTACACGGGACGGCGTCCCCGGAAGAGTCTTGGATGTCTGCGCCTACGGCTGTGACTATATGGGGCGGCTCTGCATCGGAGATGAGCTTGAAATCCACTGCACAGGCGGGAAAAACCGCCGCATTGCCAAAAAGATCCTGGACAAGACGACAGGCAGCGTCGTGCGGCCCGGTTTGCAGATTCCGGCGCTGTTTATCCGTTTGTTCAGCCTGACTGCGGCCATGCTGCTTTTCTATATTGCGGCGGAAGCAGTTAACCTTGCCACATCCGGTGCTATTGTCTCTTTCGCAGTGGGAGCCATTGCCGCGCTGCTGGGACTTGCATGGAAACTGGCGGTTGCGTTCGGCGGCAACATTCTGATCATCATCGGAATCTGCATCGTCATCAGCTCATGTCTGCCGCACAGGAAATAATGACCCAAGAAAGGAACGTGCTTATGTACAGAGATGACTTCCGACGCACTGCACAGGCGGCCGAACAGATCCTGCGCCGCAAACAAAACCGCTATCTCGACAGCCTTGACGCGGGCAGCCTTACCACCGCGCAGGCCGTTGAGCCGCAGGTGCACAGTTGGAGCAGGTTTTGCGGCTGGCGGCTGACCGAGGATCCGCAAAAGGATGCCCAACTTCCCGTGCAGGCCGCCGCGCAGTGGCTTCGCGCCGCCGCCCTGAACGGCAGTGATGGGGTTTTTTATCTGCAAAAGAGCAGAAATAAGCTCTCTTTGCTGTACGGCAGTGCACAGCCGCCTGCTTTTTCTGCACTGCTTCCCGGCTGTCGCATAGAGCCGGAGCCTGACTTTTCCGCTGCGGCGTATCCCGTGAGCGGCATTTTGCTGGGCACACTGCGTGCCGAACGACTGGCTGACGCTTTTGCTGCCGATACAGCCCTGTCGGACGGTTATATTGCAGTTGTCAGCTTTCCGCTGTCGGACAGAAGCGCAGAGCAGCTTCTGCAAAAGGACTCGGCACTTCTGGGGCAGCTGCGTGCCTATGCCACTGCAGACTATGTCAACGGAAGTTCCACCCGCCGTGTCGTGCAAAAGCCGGTCGGCTGCATTCCGCAGGCTGTTGTCTGCCTGGAAAAAGAAGTAGACGGTCTGCGCAAGAACAGCGGCACAGGATTTGCCTATACGGCCATCCGCTTCGGCGCGGCCACACAAGAGCAGTATAAGAGGCTGCTGGCTTTGCTGATTGGTACAATGCAAGCCGAAGATACTGATTTTTTTGAGCCTGTTCGTTGGTTTACGCTGCCGCCCGGCACACCGCCTCTGGCCGTTCCTGCCGCCCCGGAGCAGGACATGGCGCTGCATCTTGTCAGCCTGAACACCCTGCGGGACGCAGCGCAGGCTTGCACGCCGCCGCGCCGCAGTTATCCCGGCTTCTGGCTGGAAGGGCAGAGTGATGAGCAGCTTTTCTCGGCAGTTGAGCCGTTCCAGGGAAGCGGTCTCTCTCTGCAAATTGGGACTGCATTTGAAACGAGAGAAACTGTACAACTTTCGCAGAAGAATATGCTGGGGCACATGCTGGTGGTCGGCGGCGCAGGCAGCGGCAAAACGACCACAATCAAGACGCTTCTGTCGGATGCGCACAGGAAAGGGGTTCCGTTCCTCGTCATCGAGGGGGCAAAAAAAGAGTATGCCTCCCTAAAAAGAAGCGTTTCTACGCTGAAAGTTTACGGTTCCGGCGTCGATGGCCGTGCGCTTTGCCTTAATCCGCTGGAACCGGAAACCATGACCCCCATTTCGGCACATATCGAAGCTGTCACGGCAGCTTTATGCGCGGCATCCGGCGGAGAACACCCTCTGCCGGAAGTGCTGGAAGGCGTTCTGGAATACACTTATCATCAAAAAGGCTGGCAGTGCAGCGATATTGCGCGTTTTGACCCGAACCGACCGTGGCCGACCTTGCAGGAATGTCTTGCTAATGTTGATGCCTGGATGCAAAAAAACGGGAGATACGGCCCCGAAGTCAGGCAAAACATCACTGCAGCCGCAAAAATGCGGTTGCGTAAGCTCTGCACAGGCACGTTTTCCATGCTATTCAGTCAGTGCAGCGGTCTGACCGCAAAAGACTTTGCCTGCGGCCCGGTCGTTATTGAAATGTCGGATTTTTCACCACAGACCGCCGCATTTTTGACAAGCGTTCTTTTGTTCCGATTGCAGCGGTTCTTTATGCAGCAGGAGGAAACCAACGAGCTAAAACAAATTCTGGTCGTTGAGGAGGCTCACGCGACGTTTTCCGGAACATCGGACGAGAGTGGGATTGCAGCGTCCAACAATCGCCTTCTGGAAAAGATTTTGGCGGAGGTACGTGCTTTTGGCGTCAGTATCTTAATCAGCGACCAGAGGCCGAGCGCATTGGCTGCGGGCATTCCGGCACTGACACGCATCAAGCTGGTTCATGCACTGGACGGCGCGCAGGACCGCAGCCTGATGGCCGACGCCATGAACATGACCGAGCAACAGCACCGTGAAATCCTGACTTTACAGGAAGGGGAAGCTTTACTCGCAATCCGCGGTGAGCGCGGCCTGGTTCACCTGCAAGTCGACCGACCCGCGGAAAGCAACGAGTTCAACGCGGCCTGCCTGCTCTGCGGATGCGGAAGCCGCTGCCGAAAAAACCTTGTTGAGCCGTTGTTGGGTCGTGTACCCATTGCCGAGCTGTACGAAATTTCCGCCTGTATGGCTGCCGATCCGCTGGACGGCGCATGGATCACACGCGCTGTAAATCGTTTGCTGGACAAATGCGGCGTAAAAGCGGCGAGCGCATCCGTGCGGCTCTGCCTGCTGGGGTTGCTGCTGAACCGCACGGGCATCCCGGAACAGCAGGCGCGTGTCATCGTGCGGACATATCAGAAAGAGTGGTACAGAAACAATGAGTGAATTTTCGGAGTCCAATGACACCAGCACCGAAGCCCTGGATTCAGCATCTGAGGGAATTTCCCTTTCCGACACCCTTGAGGGAGCAGACACCTTCATGGAAACTTCCGACAGCAGTAGTGAATTCCTGCCGGACGGCTTTGCCATTGAGGAAACCGACGATTTTACAATCACAGACACCAACGCGCCTTCCCTGGAGCTTCCGGAAGTCAAGGAGGCCGCAGAACTGCGCGATGAGGCGATTGACCGCATTTTGGAGGATGACAGCACATATATGCCGCCGGACAGCCTCGCCCGGATGGAGGGGCGGAAAGAGTCCGTTTCCATCGTTTCCTACAAGGGGGACGGCATCTACGGCACGCACCACTTTGAAAACGGCGAGACGACCATCGAGCTTGTCCGCGGCACACCGGAGATGATGCGGGTAACAGCCCTGCACGAGCATGAGCACATGGCATCCTACCACAGCGAGGTCGCAGAAAAGCATCACAACAGCACGCTGTACACGGTTCTGGTCGGTTTACGCGACAAGGAGTACATAGTGGATCGCGACGGAGAATATCTTGTCTGCCGCGACTTCGGCAAAAACCTGAACGAAGGCATAACGCAGTATCTCACCGAGGACAAACTTTCCGTAGAAGATCTTTCAATGGCACGGGCTATGGGCGTATATCCTTTTGCCACCGAGGCTGCCGCGAGCCTTTCCGAAATATTGGGCCGCGATGCTGTTCGGGAAGATTTTTACGGCGGCAGTGCCAATATCCGTAACGCAATGGAATCACTGGCCCATGGGACCTATTCGAAGTTTGCTGAGTGCTTGGACAAAGCATCCGAATCCCCGGACGTCGCCGCGCGGCGCGAGGCCATGCAGGAGGCAAATAAGATTTTAAACAAATTGGCGGAAAGGAAAGCCGCCGAGAATCAGCACATGGAGGCTTGAAACGATGGAAAACACTCTGTTTGCCTATTTTGAAAACCGTATTTTTCCCGCCCCGGCAACGCCGCAGCAAAAAGACAGTCTGCAACTGTTTCTTGATGACTGCGGTATACCCGAAAACGCCGACAGCCCTTTTTACCGCAGCATTATTCAGCGCAGACTTGACACCATCCCGCCGGAGGACCGCGAACGCTATTTCCGCCACTATGCCAAACTGCACACGGTGCGTATTATCACCGAAAATCTTTCTATTACCGGACAAATTACCGAAAAAGACCGCCGTGTTTTATGCAGTCTGCTTCCGGCTTTGGAGCAGGCAGGGCTGGGGCGATATATATCACCGCTTTTGCGGGAGCTGCGGTAGTTTTTTCTCCGCACTCGTTGCGGAAATTTAGCACAACATGGTATAATTAATCCGAAAACACAAAGCCGGTCTGCAAAAAAAGGAGGAAATCATGAACGACATCAAATGCCCAAAATGCGGGAGTGAAGACGTGTTCCAGAAACAAGACGGCAGCTGCCTGTGCGGCGCGTGCGGGCATCGGTTTGTGCCGCAGACGGCGGAAAAAAACTTTGTTCCCATGCGGCTGTTTATCTCTTACGGCCACAAGGAAAGCGAAATCTGCAAACGCATCTACCAAGCACTAAAAGAACGCGGCCACCAACCCTGGTTCGACGAGGAGCAGATCCGCTTCGGCCATGACTGGCGCGAACGCCTTGCAAACGGCATTGAAGCGAGTAACTCTGTGGTAGCCTGCCTGTCGCAATATTCCACACGGGAGAAGGGCGTCTGTCTGGACGAGCTTGCCATCTCTGTCGGCGTCAAGGGCGGCAATATTGTCAGTATCCTGCTGGATGATGTCAATCCGCCGTCAGCGGTCAGCCACAGACAGTGGCTGGATATGCGCGACTGGGAAGAGAAGCTGGATGCCGGAGAAGGCGTATTCAAGCCGTGGTTCGATGCCAAGATGGCGGAGCTGTACGCCGTGCTGGAAAGCGAGGAAAACCGGGAGTTCAGCGGGCAAATCACCGAACTGCAAAACCGCCTGACCATCTATTACAGCACCAGCCGCCAGGCAAAGCTGCTCCGTAATTCTTTTGTGGGGCGAGCCTGGCTGAATGACGCCATCACAAACTGGCTGCAGGACGACACCGCCCCGCGCACCTGCCTGCTGACAGGCGCCCCCGGCGTTGGAAAAAGTGCCTATGCCGCGCACTTTACCCACTACAACGACCACGTGGCGGCGGCGCTGTTCTGCAGCAGCGAGATGAACACCTTTAACGATCCGCGCACGGTCATCCAGACGGTTGCGTACTTAATGGCATGCCGCCTAACCGCCTACCGCCAGAGCCTGATGCTGCATCTGCCCGAGGACCGCGCCGCCGTGCAGCGCCTGAGCGAGAAAGAACTGTTTGAGCAGCTCATCAGCAAGCCGCTCAGCCTGTCCGTCAATGGAAACCACGAGCGGATGGTGATTCTTCTGGATGGTCTGGACGAGTGCGGCAGCCCGGAAAATAACGTGCTGGCCAAAACGCTGTATGAATTTTCGGGCAGCCTGCCGGACTGGCTGCGCATCCTGATCGTGGCGCGGGACATTCCGGCTATTTCGGTTTACACAAAAGGGGCATATCGCATCGAGATCGGCAGCGAAAGCGAGAACAATCTGGAGGACATCCGGGCGTACTATCGGTTTGAGCTGGAATCGAAGTTCGGGGACGACCCGCATTGGAACGACGCGCTGGAGCGGATGACGGCCCGCAGTCAGGGCATTTTCCTGTATGCGCAGATGCTGACCGACCTGCTGCGCAGCCGCGGCACGCTGGGTGCCACCGAGGAATACCCGGACGGCTTGGATGCAGTGTTTACCCGCTGGTTTAGCTGGTTTTTCAGCGGCAGCGACTTTCGGTCCTTCTGGCGGCCCGCTATCAGCTGCATCCTGGGCGCACCCGCGCCGCTGCCCGCCGAGACGCTGCGCCGCGTGATGCACTGGGGTGAAAACGAGCTGGCGGACTTCCGCGCCCGCCTGAAGGTTCTGCTGCGCGTTGAAAAGAACGAGTTTGACGAAGAAACTCTTGTCTTTGATCATGCCTTTGTTCGTGAGTGGCTGACCCGCGGCGCAGGCGAAAACGTTTATTTCTGCTCTCCGAAGGACGGTGCGGAAAAGCTGACGGCGGAGCTGTTCTCCATTTTTGAGCGCGGACCGGAGGAATTGTCTTTCTGGGAGGCCGTGCATTTGATGGATTTGCCGCTGGGGGAGAAGCAGCGGGAGAAGGTTATGGAAAGCCTTATCGTTGCACTGTGTATCGGAGAGTACCACTCCAAATGTAGCGACCTTGTAGCAAAAGAGGCATATGAAAGGGCACTTCGGATTTTAGGAACTGGTAAAAATCAGAATCTATCGGACAAAACCAAAAGCCGTTTGGCAAAATGCTATAATTGTCTTGGCTTTTTGCGATATGTGTGGGACGATTTTATGGGAGCTCTTTGGTTTTACCAAAGAAGTCACGCAATAAATATTGAGTTGAACCAAAAGTTTGGAACGCTGGAATCATTGCACGATTTAGCGAGAAGTTATGATAACCTAAGCACCGTTCTTCGGAGAAAAAGGAGATACATCTATAAAGCATTAGAATTATCAAATCGTAGTCTTTCTATTAGAAAAGAACTAAACAAGCACCTTAACACCACAGAATCTTTGAGAACTCTATTTTTCAACTACCTTGCTGTTGGACACCTTCTGCGTGAAATTGGAAATAAGCGCAAAGCCTTAACAATGTATGAAGAAAGCCTTTCACTTGCTAAGGAACTGTACACACAGTCTGACAAGGAAGAAAAAGAACTTGAAATGCTTGTATACATTAGTATATCAAATGTTTTATTTGAACTGAATAAGTATGATGATGCCAATAAATACATGAAATTGGCGGACACTATACAAGAAGAGATTTCTTCTCTACAGATTCCGGACGCAATGCACTTTGAGGAAGAACGTATGCGCCGCAATTTAAATACACTGGAAGATGCCTTAAAAGAAGAAGATTCTCAATAACCAAAACACCCCCCGCCGCCCGGTAATGATACCGGGCGGCGGGGGGTGTTCGTATTATTTGGATTCCTTTTTCCTGTTTTCTACTGCACGGATAAAGTCCTGCGTTAATGCATCCTTATCGGGGGCGTATGGCTTCAGACGACAACGTTCCAGAATAGGGCCTTCCCTGTTGGCAAAAGACTGCACGATCTCCATGGAATCCTTGCCGAGAAAAGTTTTCTGCGGCTCTGTGACGAGATAGTCCAAAAAGGCAAGGCGCAGAAAATCATCCCGCAAAAGCCATTCCATCGCTCGCGAGCATTTTTCTGCTGTTTTTATGCATTTTATACGCCTGGTAAACTGTTCCTCTTCACTCAATCCATCGTTTTTCCCATTATAAATAATGTCCTGCTCTTCATGAGGATACAGCGTAATAAAACTGTCTATCATAGAATCTTGCAACTCTTTATCCCACTGCAAAAATTCTTGCCAGCCGTCATCACCATCTTTAAAGTCTGTGCCGTGATCCAAATTTTGCAGCTTATTCTTGTAAGCACAATCAATTCTATCATATTGTTTCTGGTAAGCAGCTTTTTGATCCTCATTGTCCGAGGTTCGAATTTTCGCCATCAAATACAGATCGATCAAGATCTTTCGTATCTCAAACAGTTGGCTGCTGTAGATGACAATATTGGTCATCTGCTCGGAGCTTTCTTTCTGTTCTGCCTTGGCTGCTTCAACCTGTCGGCCGGTTTTCTCCGTCTGCTTTTGTGCTTTTATCAGATCCGGCACGCGCTGCCAGGCAATATGATTTTCCTGACACTCCGCCAAAAAGGCTACCGGTTCCAGTTTTTTCCATTTCGACCCTGTGTAACTCTTTTTGAAGAATGCAGTCTGTTTCAGCTCTATGGTGTCGGTTTTGTCTTTTTCTGCCTTCTTGACAGTCTTATTTTGTGCCTCGTAAATTTTTTGCAGTGCGCGGGCGTGGAGATAGGCATTTTCCGTAAAGTGGTCTGCCGCATAAGCGAGAATCAACTCGTTCGCTTTATAGTCCAAACCCGCCAATCCGCTTTCTTTCAGAAGATCATCAATTTTTTTGCTTTTCATTCCAAGCGCAATGCTAAGCTGAATCAAAACCGCACGCATGTCATCCGCAGAACCGTACAGCGGGTCATTCAGTCCTAAAATCAGGAAAAACAGATGGCGAATCACTCGGTATGGTAGCTTTTTGCTGTGTTTGTTTGGTGCATCCAGCCAGCCCAGCCCAAACTCCCAGTTTTTCAGAAATTCACTGACAACGCGGATATACGCTCGCTTCGGCGCCGGATCACTGTTGATCTTATCGGCAATTGTTTTGTCTTTTTGCGGGATTTCCTTATCGTTTTTTATGCCTTTTATGACGAAATTCCGTGCCGCATTCAGGTACTCATTTTCCTGATCTTTTGTGCTGAGGAGTATCCGCAGCGCCTGCTCGTTTCCGTCATAATTCGGGATGACCTTCTTCAGCGGGGCATCCGCAGGAAGTGCCTCAAAGCCTTTCTTCAAATCGGCCTCGCTGATTTTTCCTACAATTCCCGCACTCCACACAGACACCGCATAGCCGTATTTATGTTCGTCTCCCGTAAGAACTTCTTTCAGCGGGCGAATGTACACTTTGCTCCAGTCAGCAGCACCTTGCAGCAGAAGCAAAAACGCTTCCGCAACCAAATCGTACAATGTCCGCTTTTCATAATTTCGGCTTCCCCTGTGTTTATTTTTGAGTTCTCCGATAATTCCATCCTGCACAGAACGCACATAGGCGCGGCTCCATTCCTTTGCAAGTAAATGCTCAGCCACGGTATCAATATTTTCCTGTTTGTGGCCATTTGATGTGTCCCGCTCCGCATGGACAAGGCGTGTGTGGTATAAACGCTCGGCTGTGATTTTTTGTGATATTCCGTATTTTGCCAGAATCTCCCGGATAGCCTTGTCGGCATCCTGGGCCTGCATGGTTTCGTTATGGGCTTTTATCGCAATATCCTGTATTTTTTTCAGCTCGGATTCCATGCCTTACGCCTCACTTTCTGCGGCGCAGCAGATTTTCTCTGCCACTTTGTCCATGTCGGCAGCATCGACCAGAACCACGCCCTGCGAGCGGCAGCGATCCCGGAACGCCTGCTTGTCCCCCGGCTGCAATTCCGAACAGACCAGCACCGGCACGGCTTCCACATGCAGGCTTGCGGCACGGATGGCGATTTCATCCACAAACGCAATTTCCAACTGACGGCATGCCTTGCAGCTGATAAGCACCAGCTTTTCTTTATCCAGCACGGCCACAACATCCAGCTCGTTGAGCGTACCGCTGCCCCAGCTGTATTCGTAGCTTATCTTTTCATCGCTGAACCGCGTGTTCTCCTGCAGGTTGGCAAATACACCTCCCTCCAGCGCGTTTCCGTATTTCTGCAGCAGCGCGGGTATCTCCGGCGTCATGCTGGAAATTTCCAGCTTGCCGTCCACAAACGCGACCTGCAGGCACCCCTGTGTTTGCAGGAACTCCACAACTGCCTGCCGTCCAAGCGGCATCCGCACGACAGCGGGTTCTGTGTGGATGACGAACGAATTTCGCTCTGTGCCGAAGTCTTTCAGCACGCTTTTGCGGTCAATGCAGTTTTTCAGGGCATAATCCAGACTTGCCGCGCATTTCTGCCCGGCCATAAACGCGATTTTTGCCTGCCCGGCTTTTACCATGCTTGTCAGATTCTGAATATACTTGTATTTCTGCAACTTGCGCAGCAGCGGTTCCAGTTCTTCCCACCGTTCTGTCGGCATGGTGTAGGTCTGCATTTGTGCATCCTGGCCAGCCAGCTGTGAGAAATAAGTTGTCGACTGCTTGCTGTACGCCTCGGCAAAATCCCGGCAAATGTCATAAAATGCTGCACGGCCAAAGTTCTCCAAAATTTGACGATACAGAGTATTTACTTTTTCATAGTCGATTTTTGTCTGTGTATCTTCCTCTTTATGCGGCACCGCGCCGGAAAGCCGGAACAGCCCGTCCACATCCCACGACTGGGGAAGCGGTATCTGCGCAGGAACTTTCCCACGCAGAGCACGGAATACACCGTCCCGCTGCACAAGCATCGTGCATTCTGCATAGATTCCCGCAAGAGTGCACAGATCTTCCTGTCCGTTCGTCAGGTCAATGACTTCCACTCCCTGCATCGCCTGCCGCATGGTCTCTTCCGGAGCCTCGTTGTCCGGAATGATTTGCACCTGTACGTCTGTGCACGCGGGGATTTCTGTCTGTGCCCCCGCAATAAGCCGCAATTCCACATCCGTGCCTGCTCCGTAATGATGCAGGGCCGCCGCCGCATCCTCGGCAATACGGATATATTTTTCCGCCGTGCCGCTGTTGTTTGCCTGCGCTATGTAAATCAGTTTGGAGACTTCAAACACCCGTGTCGGGGCAAGATTGACCCGCAGATCCTCCGTGCCCAGCAGCTTGGCCATCACCATCGGTTTGGCTCGAAGCTGGAATCCGATGTTTTCAATCAGGACATCGTCCAGCGCTTTCGGCTCCACCGGCGAAATACTGTACAAAATGGCAAACAGCCGCTTATCCAGCACTTCCATCAACGCTGCGGCTTCCTCTGATGCCGGAAGCTGTGCTTGCAGGAAGCAATTCATCCGCACGCTTTCAATTTGGTAGTAGGCGGCATCCGCCTGCCGTGCGTCCGGGCTGAGCAGCTTCCGAATGCAGTGAAGCAAGGCCTTTCTGTGGGTTTCCAGTTCCGCAGCCGCTGCGCCTTCAATCTCCGGGGTCAGTTCCTCCAATGCATCCTCAAAGTCTTTCAGCCTTCGTTTTACGACTGGCAGGTTCTTTTGTGCCGTTTCCGCAAACATACGGGCCAGCGCCGCACCGTTGTGGGACAGTGCATCCAGTTCCTGCGGGATCTCTGCCTCCGGGCTGCTGCCGCGCCATTCCTCGGAGGTTCGCCAGCCCTCCGGACGCGCTTCTTCCAGCACACTCGGCACAAGATAGGCGTGATACAGCACGCCGTCCTTTTTGAAGTTCGTTCCGCTTCCGTTGGCTCCGCCGTTCTTCAGATAGGTGAAGTCCTTCTCCGGAAGCGCTTTTGCCCCTTTCAGTATCTTGCTGGCGACCCAGCGGCGATGCTCGACCCAGGCGAGCTCCTTTACAGCTGCCGGGTTCTGTTTCAGCGCTTCCTCAAAATTGCGTCCGTCTTTTTCCGGGTCACCCGTCCAAGGTACATCAATGGAAAACAACCGGCACTTTACAGCCAGTGCCGTATCGAAGGACGCTGCCTTGTTGTAGTAATTCTCAAAATTGTGTTTGACCTCCAGCAAGCTGCACGAAGGGTTCTTCTGTCGTTCGTACAGCAAGTGCGCATTGAAAGCGATATTCTCCGCAGATGCGGAGTAAGCATCTTCTACGTCATCCGGCGTCAGGCGCACAAACACACGGTTTCCCTCTGCCTCGGCATACAGGCTCTGGCCGCCCTCTGCACAGGTATAGGCACACAAACGCTTAGCCGCTTCCGGGGCCGGTATTGCTTTTGCGATTTCGCTTGCTGTTGCATCGTCGCCCGACAATACCAGCACAGAGCCGGGCACGAACTGCTCGGCAGCCTTACGGATGTTCTCCGCGTCCGGCTGCAAATTCAGCCAGCTTACCGCGCCCAGCTTTTCTTTCCAATCGTAAGGCTGCGGCTCGTCTTGACAGCAGAACCAATCCTCCGCGTGGTCGATGTCCTGCATCCACTCCCCGACTGCTTTTTCAGCCTGCGGGGCCGCCGCCAGAACATGTACCTGATGTCCCAGCACGTGACAGCTGCTGAATACCGCATTTATGGCCTGTTTCAGCACATCGTTCTTTTCTGCAGCAATCAATACGCGAATGTCTTTGTCCTCGGCATTTCCGTAGGCAAAAAGCGGCCATTTGTACAGCAGACTCGCCAGCGCATCCGAAAGATGCTCCTGCATTTTTCGGCGTCTGTCGGTAAGCTGCTCTGCTGCGGAGGCCTGCGTTTCACGCACGATTTTTTCCAGCGCGTTCGCAAACATTTCCGGCTCCTGCATACGGTGGTCAGGCTCATAGACAAGAGCTGCTGCCAGCAGTTTCCCGATCTCTGCCCGCTGCTCATTTGTCAGCACCGCCCCGAAAGGTCCCTCCTGCAAGGCCTCTGCATAGCCCTGGGCCGTATCCAACCATGCCAGCTTTCGCGTCAGGCAGTAAAACAGGGTAGCTGCCATTGCATAGACGTCCGCAGCCTTTCCTATGTCCCTGCGGGCACTGGACATATACCCGCCCAGTTCCGGCGCCGTGAAGCCGGCAGAAAACGGCAGCATCAGGTCGTCACTGCCGATCTGACTTTTCAGCACGATGGACTCCACATCGAACAAGCTTACCGTGTCCAGAAAAGCATCCTTGCGCAGTCCGTTGGGCGTGCTCCTGTAGACCATCAGGATGTTTTCCGGCTTGATGTCCAGCAGCATGGCCCCTGCGGAACAAAGCTGTGCATCGGCGCAGGCCAGCGCATAAACCGTGTTCAGAATCTGCCGCAGCGAGGTCGATGTCGGATTGGCCCACGCCTGCTCTTTACAAAATTGAGCCAGCGTCTCTCCAGAATAGCTTTCTGCGGTGAATATGTAGGGTACCTTTCCGCAGGTAAAAACCTCCATATTCGGGATAAAATGGCGCAGACCCAAGCCTTCTGAAAAGGCTGTCTACTTCCTCCAAGCGCTTTCGCTGGCCATCCCGCAGCTCCGCGGGGATGGCCAGCGTACCGTTCGGCTTTCTGCGCACGGTCATATAGCGCAGCAGCATGGAAAAATTGTAGCTCGTGCCCGCTGTAACCTGTGGGTAAAACTCCTTCAGCACGCCCGTAACGCGGCTGCCGTCCGCCCGAACCAGCACGGCATCATACACAAGTGAGGTTCCGCCCGCGCCGATCAGCTCCCGAATCAGGAATTTTCCGCCTTTTCCGTCGATGTTCAGTTCTGCCCCCTGCACAAGCGGTTCACGCTTTTGCAGGGCTTCTTCTGTTACATAGGCCATAGCCGTCTCCTTTCCGTTACTTGGCCGTTTCTTCCTGCGGCGGGGTGATGGTATATCCCAGCTTCACAAGAACCTTCAATGTTTCAAAGGCCGTGTTCAGATCATAGGCCTTTTCACTGTCGGAAAGCTCCTCAAACGGAACCATACAGGGGGTTTCCTTCCTGGCGTCATCCCTTGCCGGGCCATAGGTCCAGCCCTCCTGGATGCGGCCAACTGCCCAGACGTCATGCACATTGGCGCTCAACAGATTGGCCAGCTTTACAAGTTCCGGGGACAGCGTCACATCGGAGGTGTTGATCGGATGAGGGGTATAGTGGTTCTTCATGGTGGTTTTCTCCTTTTTATGTAGTAGATGCGTCGTGGGTATCATGCCGCCAGGCCATCGTCGCAGTCGATGCTGACAAGCAGGTCTTTGCCGTCGTGCGGCAGCTTCAGGACGGTACAGAGCACCTCGGTCTGTTCGCGTATGCCGCCAAAAAAGGCGATGGCGTTTTCCCCTGTCTCCAGCAGCAGGCGACAGACCCCTGCTCTGTTATCAACGACAACACCGCGCACGCAATCCCGCACCGAAAGTTCATCCTCAAAGTTCCACATAGTCAGCTTCTCCCTCCTGAATGGCTGTGGTTGCTTTCCATGTGGATATGGTAGCATTTTCGGGGAAGGATGGCACGGGGGGTGGAGAGAAAAAAGTTATCGTTTTTTGTTATTTTCCTTTAGAATCCTTTCCCACTTCTCAAATTCACTCCGTGCTTCTTTCATTATTTTTCTGTCCTCTTTTGACCCGCTTTTTAGAGCTTCTTTTTCGCCTAGCTCAGTCAGCCTTTTCAATACGTTTATAGCTTCCCACGTATTTCCTTTTTCTTTAAGTGCTTTCACAATTAACGAAACAATTATAAAATAGTTTTCATTGGCGGAAGGTGTACTCAGTCGCATTACCATTTCCTCACTTATTGAAAGAGCTTTTTTATACATTTTTAGTGCATCATCAAGTCGGTGTTTTTTCTGTAAAATCGAGCCTATATAAGTATAATTATTGCAGAGCACTTCTTGTAAATGCACTGTGTTTATTTCTTCAGCTGCCTTTTCATTTATTGTTCGTGCCGTTTCATACATTTTCAAAGCTTCATCAAGTTTTTTCTCCAAAAGAAGGCTGGTTCCCATGGTTTGATAGCAAGCTGCAAGTGCCATTTGTATTTTTGGCGTAGAATACGCTTCTATTTGTCTTCTTAAAATTTCAATACTTTTGTTCTGTAATTCTATCGATTCATCCGTCTTTCCGATACTATTTAGTGTGGCACTCATCAAGCCATAGCTTGTCAATAAATTTTCCCATTCATCGGGCGTTTTTAATTTTTCAGTCACTTCTTCTTGGAGTTTCATCCCACTTTGGTGAAAAATAAGTGCTGTATCGTTCTTTTTCTTCGCGTTCAGGATACTTCCGACATAATGATAGGCTTTTGCCAACTCACCTTGTAATTGTGGTGTGTTAAATTTCACAGCCAATTTCAGATAAATAGATAGACTTTGGTTATAATATTCCCACGCTTCATCATCGCTTCCACGTTCTTCCAAAATGTTCCCGATATTCCTGTAATCTCTTGCCAAATTGTCTCTCATCTGCGGCGTAGATAACTTCTGTTCCAGTTTTTTATCTATATCCAAAGCTTCCTTATATAATTTTAGGGCGTCACCTAGTTTTCCATCTTCTTTAAGTATATCTCCCTGCTGCGATGCCATTGCAGATATATTTCTTAAATTTACATCTGATGCATTTTTTTCTGCAATTTTCTTTGCAAGTGTAAGTGCTTCTTTACTAACCTGTTTTGTCTTAGCAATTTTTCCTTTATTAAGAAGAACACTGCTGAGACCACTTAAAAAAAATAGTACCACTATTCCATTTTCTTCACTTTCGCAGCTTTTGCATCTTGCTTTTGCCGTGCGCAATCCATTTTCATAAATTTTTTCTCCACATTGATATTTTCTAAATTTTTCACAGTATTTCCCTGCTGAAATGACTCTTATAGCAAGTTCAAGACTTTCTACCGCTTTTCCTCTCTGCTTCTTCGTCAGCGGCAAATCCAGTAGATTCACCGCTTCCCAATACGTCAGCTCCTCCGCGTCTTCCTCAAACACCGCATACAGCGCATGGGCCATCTTCTTGCGGCCGTCCTCGGGGCTGGAAAAATAAAAGTTCTCCCCTGCCCCGCTGCTCAGCCATTCTTTCACGAAGTCATGGTCGAACACCAGCGTCTCATCGCCAAAAACATTCTTGCCCTTGCGCAGCAGGATGCTCAACCGCGCCTCAAAGTCCGCAAGTTCATTCTCGCTCCAGTCAAACACGCGGCGCAGCGTCTGCGCGGGGATCGGATCGGGACTGCCCAGCACGCAGCCAATGGGCAACCGCCAGCGCCGGGCATAGTCCTCCCCATCTGGGAAGAACCAATCAAACCACAGTGTGAACACCTCGCTCAAACCCTCTGGATAATCGCCGCCCACATCCAGCGTGCCTTTGTCCAGCAGCAGGCTTGTCAGCATTTTTGCATACAGGAAGATACCCTGACTGCGCACCGTAATCTGTTCCAGCGTCTCCGGCCATGCCGGGTCACTGCCGAACTTTTCTTCCAGAGCCTCCCTGTAATAGGCACGGATATCCTCCAGATTGTCCTTATCCTCGCCGTGCATCTCGATGCGCAGGGCATTTTTTGTATAGTTTTTCACGGCAGGCACATCACGGGCCACGATCAAAATATGCAGCCACCACGGCAGGCTGTCGGCATACCTTGCAATCGTCTTGGCCAACGTGTTTTTTTGTGGGTCGCCGCACTCTTCCAGACCGTCCAGAATGATGCACATGGCCGGGTGATTGCCGTTGATAGCCTGGCTCAACGGTCTTGTGATGAGCTTGTCGAGCAATTCCTTTTCCGTAAGCTTGGCCAGCGTGGTGCGGTCTTCCTGATTCAGCTCCCACAGCAGGCTCTTGCGGTAGGCAGACAGACGGCAGGCCAGCAGATAAGCAAGTGTCTGAATCACGACACAGGGGTCGTTGTAGGTCGGCATATCAGCGCTGAAAAACAGTGCAGCCGCCGTTTTTGGGTTGTAATGGGCGTAGTGCACCGCAAACGCACTTTTGCCCACGCCGGGGGCACCCGTCACCAGGCAGCGGCGCGGGGCGTTTGGGTCCTCCAGCCAGGCATCGATTTTTTCCCCCAGCCACTTACGACCTGTGTAGTGCTCATTCAGCAGCTTCTGCTGACGTCCCACGGCATACTGTACGTTCAATTTCTTCCGCAGTTCCGTGATCTGTCCATACTTTTCTACATGCTCCGGGTCGCGCAGCCGCCTGATAACGTCATCCATCTTGGCTTTGAACCATTCGTTGTAAGCCTGGTCACCCTCGGCCTTTTTCTTTTTCCAGTCGCTCATATCGAACCACTGTTCAAAGCCGATCGTCGGCGGCACGTTGATGATATTTTCCTCCTGCAGCAAAATCGTGTGAATATTTCCGCCCGTAATGCCCACCGCAATGGAAATTTCATCCAGACATACGCCTCGGTCACGTGTGGAATAGGCCGACAGCAGCGCCACGACCTGACCGCTGTCCTCAATACCCTTGCGGATTTCATCCCGCCACAGCATCCCATGCTGTAGCTTGGAGGTATCCACCCAAGGCTTGAAGCCATTTCCAGAAAGATATGCGCAGATATCCTTGCACATCTCTTCCTCTACATGGCCATAACTGACAAAGACCTGATTTTCGTCTTTCATCGGAGGTCATCCTTTCCGTTTTTTTCTTTATTATACGGAAATTCTTTTTCTATTTCACAGCATTTGGAGAGAAAAAATCTTAGCGTATCACATTTCTACCCGTGCGCGGTGCAGCCTTGGCAGCGCCGTCCCGGAACAGTTCTTTCTCCGGCTCGTAGTCCAGCGGGATGCTCTCCCCTGTCGCGCCGAAGCGGTTTTTTAAGATGGTCAGTGCCAAATGACGCGGAGCGGTCTTGTTTTCCCTGTCGGCATCGGTGCGGTATTTCAGCACCAGCAGCAAGTCCGCGCTGTACTCCACGCTGCCGGATTCTTTAAAGGCTGACAGTCCCGGCTCGGCACTGCCGGGGCGGTAGGCCTCACGGTTCAGGCTGGATGCGGCCATCACCGGCATATCGTACCGGCGTGCCAGCTGCTTGAGCATGGCGACGGCGGCGTCGGCGGTCTGCTTCTCGGTCATGCCCGCGCGGGCCGGGGCGACAAGCTGCAAGTAATCCAGAAACAGCACCGGGCTTTCGTGCTGCTCACAGAAGGCCGACACCTTTTCATCCAAAAAAGCCGGGGTCAGCGGGGCGTCCGGCTCCCACAGCTCTACCCTGCCGCCGGTCTTTTGCCTGTAAGCGGAAATCAGACCGCGCACTTTTTCTTCCGGCAGCTTGCCGTCCAGCAGCGGCCGTGCACGTTCTTTTGTACCGCGCACGGCGCTTTTGGCGATCAGCTCCATGCGGGACATTTCAATTGTTATAAACAGCACATTTCTCCCCGCAGCGGCCAGCGTATCGGCCATTTGCAGCATCAGGGACGTTTTACCCATGCTGGAAACCGCGCCCAGCACGGTCAGCCCGGCGTGCAGCCCGCCGTCGAGCGCTTTGTCCAAACCTGCGATACCCGTTGGCATCACCGCAGCCCCGCCACGGCGGCCCAGATACGCGAGGAACTCGTCCTCCAAGGTCGGTTGCTGCTGTACCTCCTGCGCCGCTGCAGCGGCCTTACAGGCGGCTTGCAGCGCATCCCTGTCTTGCACTAATGCTTCGTTCACATCTTTGCAGCCATCCGGCAAGGCCAGCACGGCGCACGCAATCCCGCGCGCCGTCAGCGGCTCCCGCAGCTTCGCGTTCATCCCCTGCCCTGCCGCGTCGGAATCCCCGGCAAGAATCACCCTCTCCGGCTTTGCTTCCCGCGCGTCCAAGGCCTGCATCAACCGCCCGGTGTTGGCCGCACCGCAGAGCGCTACAGCCGGGAATCCCAATTCCTCTAAGGAAAGAGCATCAAAAATGCCCTCCGTCACAAACAGTGCTTCCCCTGCCGCACGTTCCATAGCAGCGCTGTTCCAAAGCTGCATCGCCCCGCGGCTGTTCTTGTAGCGCGGTTCAACATGCTGGTCAATGGCGCGGCGGCAAATGCTGCGGCAGACACCTTCCGCAAAGACCGGCAGCACCGCATACCCATTCTCGACCACCAACCCAAACCGCCGTACCGTTTCATCGGACAAGCCACGCCCGGTAAAGTAGGGGTCGGGTCTGCCCGCTCTCTCCTTATAAGGAAAAGCCTGCGCCGGCTTCGCCGTGACCCGGATGACCTCGCCCCCGCCGTAGCGCCGGTTGACGGCCTTCATTTTAGAAGGAAAATCCGTCAGGTTTTCTTCCTGTCCCACTAAGTCAAAAATATCGTAGGTCGCGCCGCAGGCAAAGCAGTGGACGGTCTGATTTTTTTCATTGTACCCCATAGAAGGGTGAGCGTCTTGGTGCGCCGGGTTCAGGCAGGCGAACGGCTTATGCAGGGGCAGCCCGTGCTCCCGCAGCCATTGAGGCAGGCAGCTTTTTAAGGTTTTGGCATCCGTTTTTCTCATACGAAAACTTCTCCTCTTACAGGGAAAAACTGTATCTTTTCCTCCCTGTAAAAAAGGGAAAGATATCATACAGTACTTACAGTACATACAGCACTTTTCAAAATGCGAAAATTTGCCGTTAAAATGTGAAAAAACAGGGGTTTTGCGGGGTGCTTGGGTCATCAGTTGTGGCTTTGGCGGTCATCAGATGTAGCTTTGGTGGTAATCATTTGTGGCTTTGGTGAAGCACTTATGGTCATCAAATGTGGCTTTGGTAAGGCTGTATTGGGTCATCAGTTGTGGTTTTAAAATCGCAGCTATCGTATCATGTTTCGCTTGCGTGGTTTTTGCTTGTTGGGCTTGAAGCGGCCCTTATTCGTTTCATCGGGCAAAGTCAGTTCGGGCGTTGGCGCGGGCTTGCGGGTGGTGCGGTCCAGCACGATCTCTACCCCGTCCACAACGCGCCCGGTGCGGGTGAAGCTGTACCCGCTGATGTAGTTCTGTTGGGTCAGATACTCGAGATAGATCTCGGTGTAGTTGCGCAGGCGCTGGCGGCGCTGCTTGATGGGCGACGGCTCGCCGAGCTCCTCGTAGATGGACGAAAACAAAATCTTTCGGCTTTGCAGACGGTTGTTTGGGTTCTTCATGCCCTCAATGCGGGTCAGCAGGTAGTTCTTCAGCACAATGATGGCGGGGGTGTTGTTCAGGCTCGCTCCGGCAAGCGGAGAGTCGGCTTCAAAGTGTACGTTCAAAAGGTCCATATCCACAAGGGAAATCTGCCGCTTGCTGGACGCATACTGGAACAGCGGCGGCGTGTCGATGAGGAAGTACGCCTCGACCTCCCGCCCGTTGAGCACGGCGTTCATCCGGTTCATCGGCAAGAGATATTGCGAGAGCGTCAGGCTCTGCAGGTTCTGCCCTTCCTTGATAAAGTGGGCGGCGGCCTCCTCGGTGCAGTCCAGTGTGATGGTGGCGTGCCGCATAAATTCCAGCCGGTCACGGATGGTCCGGACGGCCTCCTCCCGCATACTGGGGTTTTCACTGCCGATCATGGCGCGGTACAGCATCGGGATGGTGAAATAGATCGTTCCCGCGATCAGCAGCGAGGAAACGCCGTTTAAGATAGCCTTATCAAAGCTCGTCAGGCTGCCGCCGTTGTCCAACGCGATGGTTTTCGGGAAATCCATCGTCACGATGGTGGACACGTTTTTTCCGGCGCTCTTGCCGACGTATACCTCGTTTTCCTCCTCCGGCAGCAGCTTGGGCAGATTGCGGAAGATGGAATCCGTCTGCATACTGTATTTTTCCAGTGGGCCCTGGTTCGCACTGGAAAGCAGCATCCGCTCGGAAAGTGGTTCGTTTTTCAGGCCGGACACGTCGCCCGCATACATGGCGTTTACCGCGCAGGTAATGTAACAGGCCATGCCGGCCGGCATACCGTCCAGCATGCTGTTGAAGGATGCCCTTGCCAGTGACCGGACCTCTGTCTCCGGCATGGTCAGACTGCCGCCGACCGGGTGGGAAAGAATCTCCAATTGCAGCGCGGCCTGCTTGGCCTGTAAAAGCTGCTCCTGAAAGGCTTCCTCCCGGCGCTCGCTGACGTAGGGGGCAAACGTTCCGAGCAGACCGCGGTAGATCTGCTGGTCGGTCAGAATATCGCCGTATTTAGCCTGCAATTCCTGAAAGGTGATAAACGGCTCCTTCTGAAAAATGGGCACCAGCAGGGCGGCGTCCTCGGTATAAAGCTTTGCCTTGGGCGTGGGCAGAGCTTGCTTTTTTTTGGGCACGGCCAACCTCCTTGCAAAAAGATATTATGACATGGTGACATAATATCCTATTCGTATCGACTCTATATTTACATGATATTATGACATGGTGACATAATATCTCGCCCGGAAAGGCGGTTATTTGCGGGCAAGCTGCGGGCCGGGCGTGCCCGGCCCCTACAGGCTCAGCGGTGGGTGTGCAGCCATTCCTCGGCCATGCGGCGGAAATCCTCCTCCAGCGCGGCGGGCACGGTGACGGAGACCCGCACGGTCTGCGGCTTTGCCTGCAGGGCAGCATCCATCTGCTCCGGGGTCATGGCGGCGGTCAGCCTGGCCATTTTGGGGCCTGCCAGCTCGCCGGCATGGTGGGCGGCCAGATACTTCTGATTCTCGGCAGAAAAATCCACGAGCCGCAGCGCCGTTGTCAGCGGCAGCTTGCCGCCGTCCAGCAGCTTGAGCAGGCTGCCGTCCAGACTGCCCAGCCGCACATACCGCGCGATCTGGCGGGCGGAGAGGTTGTATTCTTCGCCAATCTGTTCATACTTTGATTTGCGCACGCCGTTCCTGCTGCGCTTTTTGCGCCCGGCCAGCGCGTACTTCTGGGAGATGCTCCGCGCCTTCTCCGACGGCGTCAGCACGCGCTGCACGTAGTTGGAATCGACGACGATCTCGTGCGCCTCGTCGGCGGTGATGTCCGTCAGCACGGTGGCGGGGATGCGGCGGTATTTGTCCTCGCCGGTCTTTTCCAACAAAGCAGTGTAAGCCCGCACGCGGTTGTGCCCGCTTAAAATCATCAGCGCACCGTCCGGCTGCTTCCAGACCACAATGGGGTGGAGCAGGTCGTTGGCCCGGATGCTCTCGATCAGCTCCAGCAGCTTGTCGTCGGGGAGCGGCGCGTAAAAGTTCCAGTCAGCCGGGGCAGGGGAGAGCTTGTCCAGCGGCACTTCCTCCAGCCGCCGTGTGCCGGGCAGATCGGCCATCAAAGAGGGGAGAGACACCGCACCGGCAGCAGGGGAGACGACGGTTCGTTTTTTTAAAGCCATACAGTATTACCGCCTTTCTCAAACGCAGCGCTTTAGGATTTCTTTCGTCAGGGCGCGGTACTCCTTCGAGATGCGCGCGCTGCCCGCGTAGTCCAGCACGGGGCGGTTCTCCCACTGGGCGTTTTGCAGGCGGCTGTCCACCCGGATGATCTGCTCAAACAGCAGGGCGCTGTAGCTCTCCCGCAGCTGGTCCATGGCAGCCTCGGTGATCAGGCGGTTGCGCGCATCGTAGCGGTTGATGATGATGCCGCCCACCTGCAAGGTCGGGTTGTACGGTTTGATGCCCTCGACAAATTGCAGTACCACGGCCAGACCGTCCAGATCAAAGCTGGCGGGCTGGGCGGGGATCAGCACATAGTTGGAGGCGTTCACGATGTTGAAGTTCAGCAGCGACAGATTCGGGTTCGTGTCGATGAGGATGTAATCATAATAGCCGCGCTCGACGACGGGGCGCAGGATGCTGCGCACGATGTTCTCGCGGCTGATCTTGGTAAACAGCGCCATGTCCAGCGTACCCATCGAAACATCCGCCACGATGATGTCGATATTCTCAAATTTGGTGGGCTGTATGTAGCCGTTCAAATCCTGCTCCGCCAGTACCGCCGCGCCGAAGTTCTTCTCGCTGCGGGGCATATCGAAGCTGCTGGACAGGTTGCGCTGACCGTCGCCGTCGATGACAAGGATGCGCAGGCCCAGCTCGGCCATCGAGGTGGCAATACCGCTGCAAAGACTGGTCTTGCCGCAGCCGCCCTTGTTGTTGAGCATGCAGAGCACCTTGGTATCGTGGAAGTCGGGGTGGTAAATTTCGTTGATGTCAACTTCCAGATAGGCACATAGCTTCTCGATGTTTTCGAGGTCGGTTGCGCTGCGGCCGGTTTCGATCTGCTTGATGGTGGAAAGGTTTACACCGGTGGCAGTGGCAAGCTCCTTTTGGGTGATGTCCTGCTCAAGGCGTATATTTTTCAGCCGCGCATAGTCGAGTTTTACCATAAAAACCTCCTAATCCGAGAAAAGGTGTTATCCATAAGGTTATAACTTTAATGATTTAACTTTATTATACCATAGAAAAATAAAATTGCAAGACGTTTTATTTTAAAAGAAAATTATATTGCAGAATATATTTGACAAAGGTAATGTAATTCCGTCAAGTATACTCGACAAAAAATATAATGCGTGCTATACTATACTTGACAAAAATAAGGCAGGAGTGGCAACCATGAATCATGCCCTTTTAAAATCCGTCATCTACGACCAACACGAATTTATCCGCAATTTTCAAATCGTGCCGCGCGACTACGAATTTGAGGAAAACGGCAATTATGTGCTGGTGGGTCTGCGCCGCGCGGGAAAATCCACGCTGCTGTATAAAATCGTGCTGGATCTGGTGGCGTCCGGTGTGGACTGGGAGCAAATCATCTACATCAACTTTGAGGACGAGCGCCTTTCCGAGTTCACCGTTGCAGACTTCAACGACCTGCTGTCGGTGCAGAGCGAGATGAGCGACAAAAAAGGCTATTTCTTTCTGGATGAGGTGCAGAACATTGACGGCTGGGAGAAGTTTGCCCGCCGCATGGCCGACGCCAAGGAGCATATCTACATCACGGGCAGCAACGCCAAAATGCTGAGCCGAGAGATAGAAACCACGCTGGGCGGACGCTTTTTTGCCAAGCATATTACGCCCTATGCCTTCGGCGAGTACCTGACCGCCTGCGAGGTTCCCCACGATGAACCGGCACTGCTGGGCACCAAAACAAACGGGAAGATCCGCGCCGCCTGCGCGCAGTATCTACAATACGGCGGCCTGCCGGAATCGCTGCTGTACAAGGCAAAACGGGAGTATATTTCCGGCGTTTACCAAAAAGTGCTGCTGGGCGACATCATCACGCGGAACAGCATCCGCAACGACTATGCGGTAAAAATCCTGATAAAAAAAATAGCGGAGTCCGTCCGCAGTGAGATTTCCTATTCCAAGCTGCAAAAGACCCTGCGCGCCGTCAATGTTTCGCTGGCCAAGGAGACGATTGCCGACTACATCCGCTATGCGGAGGATGCCTATCTGCTGTTCCATCTGCAGAACTACTACGCAAACCTTGTCGAGAAGGAGAGCTACCCGAAGTTTTATTTCTCCGACAACGGCATTGTAAGCCTGTTCCTGGACCGGAAAGAGTCGGTGCAGCTGGAAAATATGGTGGCTGTAGCGCTTACACGCGCCTATCCGGACGATGTGTATTATCTGAAATCCGCAAAGACGGGAATCGACATTGATTTCTATGTGCCCTCCATCGGTCTGGCCGTACAGGCAGCCTATTCCATTGCCGGGGATGCCCGCGAGCGCGAAGTCGGCAACCTGAAAAAGCTGGCGCAGAATTCGCAGGGGGCCGCGCGGCTCGTCATCGTGACCTATGAGGAGGAAGAAACCATCATCGAGGACGGCGTGACCATTGAGGCCGTACCGCTGTATAAGTTTTTGCTGGAGCTGGAAAGCGGGAAATACGGTACAGCGTATTAAATTAAAAAGCACGGGGGAGATATTATGACATCATGTCATAATATCTCCCCATTTGCTGTAACTATAAACGAAAAACAGGACAAAACAGCAGACAAATATGTTGCGTAAACGGACAAAGTGCAGTATAATACATTTGAAAAACCGGACAAAATATTTTTCCGGAGGGAGGCATCAGACATGGAAACAAACCGCAAAACGATTTTACAGCGCACCACCGCAAAAAAGATACAGGCGTTTTTAGAGGGCGAAGCGCGCAAGGCGCTGCTTGTTACAGGGGCGCGGCAGGTCGGCAAAACGACCCTGATCCGCCAGCTGGGACAGGAAGCCTTCCCGAATTTTGTGGAACTGAATTTTTTGGAAAACACAGCCGCGCGGCAGCTGTTTGAAACAGCCACCGACAGCAGCGATTTCCTGCTGCGGCTCTCTGCGCTGGTGGGGGAAAAGCTGGTCCCCGGCAAGACGCTTATCTTTTTGGATGAAGTGCAGGAGTGCAAGGAGATCGTGACCGCCATCAAATTTTTGGTGGAGGAGGGCAGCTACCGCTATATTTTAAGCGGGTCGCTGCTGGGCGTGGAGCTTAAAGACATTCGCAGCGCACCGGTCGGCTATCTTGATGTACTGGAAATGTTCCCGATGGATGTAGAGGAATTTGCCCGCGCCAACGGCGTGTCGGATCGCATCCTTGACCATCTGCGCAGCTGCTATGACAAAAAGCAGGAAGTTGACCCGCTGGTGCATCAGAAGATGATGGAGCTTTTCCGCCTGTACTTGATCGTAGGGGGGATGCCGGCGGCTGTGGCTTGCTACCTGCAAACACATAATCTGTATGAAGTCGCCAAGGTGCAGCAGTCCATTCTGACGCTGTACAAAAAGGATATTGCCCGCTATGACCCGAAGGAGAAACTCTATCTCGAGGATATTTTTGACCTGATCCCCAGCGAGCTGAACGCCAAGAACAAGCGGTTTATTTTAAAGGACCTGCATCAGGACTTTAAGTTAAGCCGCTACCACAATAGTTTTCTGTGGCTGGCCAACGCCGGCGTTGCGCTGCCGACCTACAACGTGGAAGAACCGACGCTGCCGCTGCGGCTGAACAGACAAAGCAACCTGTTCAAGCTGTTTCTCTGCGATGTGGGGCTGCTAGCGGCTACCTACGCCAACGGCATCCAGCTGGCGCTGCTGAACGGCGAAAAGAACATCAATTTCGGCGCGGTGTTTGAGAACGCCGCCGCCCAGGAGCTGGCCGCCCACGGCTATGCGCTGTACTACTTCAACAGCAAAAAGCAGGGAGAACTGGACTTCGTCATCGAGCACGAGGGCAATGTGCTGCCCCTTGAAATCAAGAGCGGCAAGGATTACACCCGCCATAATGCGCTTTCCGGCGTGATGGAAAACCAGGACTACCACATCCCGGCTGCGTTTGTTTTCCACGGCGGGAATGTGAGTGTGAAGGAGAAGATCACCTATTACCCCATCTATATGATGATGTTCCTGCGTGAGCCGGAGCTGGCGCAGGATTTGACCTATACCCCGGATTTCGGGGTGCTGATGGGATAATGGAAGAACGTTGTACCAACAATTTTTGAAGATATTATGTCATCATGTCATAATATCTCTGTTATTTATATACGCCTTACTTTTGTGGAACTGGAAAAAATGTATTATACCCTGCACGAAGCGGACGTCAGAAAATTTGCAGATATTGCGGATGCTCGTATCCGGGAGCATTTTGCGGAAACAAACCTGAAACGCATCCGCACAGCCTACGGCTGTTCGCAAGCCGAGCTGGCGAAAAAATCCGGCGTCGGCCTGCGCTCCATCCAGCTGTACGAACAGCGGCAAAAGGACATCAACAAGGCAAGCGCGGAGAGTTTGTATAAGATTTCCAAAGTGCTTGGCTGCGCGATGGAGGACTTGCTGGAAAGATAAAAACACGGACTTTTATCCGGTGGGCGCGGATGAAAGTCCGTATTTTTGTGCGGGCGTGGTAACGGTTTACCCGTTTATAGAATGAACGAGTAAACCGTTATATTTTTAAAATAAATACTATGTTATTGACATTTCCCAGCGTTCAGTGCAATATAAAAGTGTATTCTTATATTAAAGAAAAGCACCCGGAATGTACGACGCTGAAGAGCGCAAAAAAGTATGTGAACGAGTGGCTGCAAGCGCGCGCCGACCAAGGGCTGTCCGCATGGACGGTGCAGTTGGAAGCCAAAGCACTGGGCAAACTGTACGGCATAAACCCGGAAGATGAAAACTACTTTAACCCGCCGAAGCGAAACCGCGAGGACATCAAGCGCAGCAGGGGAGACCGTGTGCGCGATAAACATTTCTCGGTTACGAACAACGATGAACTGATTAAATTCTGCAAAGGCACAGGGCTGCGCCGCAGCGAACTGGGGATGCTCAAGGGCGGAGACCTTGTTACAAAAGAAGAAATCGAGCGGGAAATTGCTGCGATCGAATCCGTACCGGTACAGGAAAGAACGCCCGCAGAAGAAAAGCGGCTTGGTGTTCTGCAAGATACCCGCCTGTTTGACTGCCGTTATTATATCCACGTCCGAAACGGCAAGGGCGGCCGGTAGCGAGTAAGTCCCATTGTCGGGAAAAATGCGGCGCAGATCGTCGAGCGCATCCGAAATACGCCGAACGACGAGAAGGTCTGGCAGCACATCCACCAGAGCGCTGACATCCACGGCTACCGCGCCGAATATGCAACCGACATCTACCGCGCTCATGCAAGGCCCATCGAAGAAATCCCCTACGACAGAGTCAACAAGGGAACGGGGCGTAAATTTCAGAGCGATGTATACACCTGTAGAAAGGACGAATCCGGGAAAAAGCTGGACAAGAAAGCCATGCTGATCTGCAGCAAAGCGCTGGGGCATAACCGCATTGAAGTCGTGGCAAACAACTATATCCGCGGACTGTAAAAAGAGGTTTTTTCATGCCAGAGTTTAAGAAAAAGACTGCACTGGGTCTGCGGGATCTGCCGGAGAATGGGCAGGAATGTACGCACGTGCTGCTGACCCACAGTGAGTATGATGGTTTGCTGGCGAAAGTGGCCTGCGCGGAAAGAGATGCCCGCTCGGTCTATACAGCGGCATCTCAAAAGATTGCACAAGCCGAAAGAAATTCGGCGCAGGCAAAAGAAGCTGCTTACGCCGAAGTGGATGCGGTCCAGAAAGACTTGGAAGAAGCCTGCCGTAAAATAGAGTATCTGAACGGCTTAAATAAAAATCTGCTGCGCATCGCGCGGGAGCGCGCCAACGCAGACAGAAAGCTCCGCCCCAAGAAAACGCATACAGGATATGTGGTACTTACCTCATCAGAAAAAGAGTACCGCTATAAAACCATGCGAAAAGAAAACGCTGTGGCAGGGCTGTGGGAGACCGCACTGCAAAGCCCGTATTCCGTTGATTTTACAGAGGAACAGGCAAGAGCGCTGACGGAAGAACTGGTGCAGCCGAACGAAAACGGAGAAACGATTGTCGGGCGCCTTGGCATTGATACCTATTATCATGGCAGCTACGAGGACTTGCTGCACGACCAGCGGCGCAGCGGCAGACAAGCGGAAGACTTAAATATTATGCTGAAACCGAAACTGCGCGCTAACTATAAAACCGGTTACTGGGAAGTAATCTTCCTGCACACAAGGCCGCTGGGATTGGTGCCGGAGGATATGCGGGCGCTCCGGCGGTAATGCAAAGACTTATACTGCTGATATAGCTATGTTTGATTTTCCGTACAGGATAGTAAACGAAAATCACCGGAAGAGGGATAGTATACGATGAGCAATTCGGGCGGTGAGAACTTCAGGCATCTGAGTATTTTTCTTTCTTATGGTCACGATGAATGTGATTTCCGGGACATGATCTGCGAAGCTATCCGGGCCAGAGGCCACAAAGTTTGGTTTGATGCGGAACAAATCAATTTTAATGATTCATGGCGGCAGAAAATCGAGAAGGGTATTCTGACAAGCGATGCGGTTATCGGTTGTTTAAGTAAGTACTCTACCAGAGCACGGAGTGTCTGCCTTGATGAACTGAGCATTGCTGCAGGTGTGCGCGGAGGAAGAAACGTATATACGCTCCTTCTCGATAAAGAAGATGAGGTACAGCCTCCGTCATCCGTAGCGGATCGTCAGTGGCTTGACATGAGTGAATGGAAAACGAAGCGAGCACAGGACGATGCTGTTTTTAAGCCTTGGTTTGCAGCGAAGATGCAGGAGCTGTTCAACACCATCGAAAGCCCGGAAAATACGGAGTTTTCAGGCCAAATTACCACGATAAAACAAAACCTTACTGTCTGTTACGGTACGGGCAAGCGAAGAAAACTGCTGCAGAATCCATTTGTTGGCCGTGAGTGGCTGACAAAAAAGATAGCAGCCTGGCTGGATGATGAAACCGCGCCGCGCACATGCTTTTTATACGGTGCTCCCGGTGTTGGAAAAAGTGCCTTTGCTGCACATTATGCGCACTTTAACAACCGTGTGGCGGCGGCGCTGTTTTTAGACAGTGATATGGATTTTTTCAACGATCCGCGCACGATTATCCAAACACTGGCGTTTTTGCTGGCCTGCCGTCTGCCGGAGTACAGGCAGATGTTAATGGAATACCTGACAGATAACGGCAGGGAAATTCCCATGATGAGCGAGCATGAGCTGTTTTCTTGCTTGATTACAGAGCCGTTTATCCATGTTATAGACGGTGACCATCAGTCCATGGTAGTTGTGATTGATGGACTTGATGAGACCGGAGACGAAAGTAATGCACTGGCGAACGTATTATTTCGATATACATCACAATTGCCAAAGTGGCTGCGCATTTTGGTGTGCGGGCGTGATGTCCCGGCGCTGCATCCATTGACCGAAACGGCTGCAAAAATAGAACTTCCAAGCGGTTCGCCGGAAAATATATCCGATATTCGTGAATTTTTCTTCTTCCGACTTGAAGAAACATTCGGCAGCGACCCACTGTGGAAGAACGCACTGAACAGTATGACCGCGCGCAGCGAAGGAATAGCGCTATATGCGCAGTTGCTGTGCGATATGCTGTTGGATAAGAAAACTCTGATCTGTGATGACTTTCCCAAAGGCCTGAACGGCATGTTTACCATGTGGTTTGAACATTACATTCCCGACATGGCGGAGTTCAGAAACTTTTTTCGTCCGGCTATATGCAGTATTCTGGGGGCACCGGGCCAAACACTGCCTATTCCGGCACTCCGTCATGTAATGGAATGGTGCAGGGCGGAGACGAACGATTTTCTGCTTCGCCTACATGTGCTTCTGCGCCGAAAGGCAGACCGCTTCGGTGAGGAGACAGTGACGTTTGACCATGCTTTTGTCCGCCAATGGCTTAGCAGCAAGTCAGCCGGAAAATTTTACTGCCCGCCGGAAGATGGCAGAGAACTGCTGGCAGAGAAAATCTATGCCGCATTTGAGAAAGATGCAGCAAAGCTGACAATGTGGGAAGCGGCATACCTGTATGCAAGGTCTGCTTATTATCTATCTTGTATCGAGAAAAAAATAAGTTGGTCGCATATTTTACCGGAAGAACAATGCCAAAAAATCACAGATAGTTTTGTATTGGAAGATAAAGTGATAGAGGCCGCGAAAATTGATATAGAGAATGGAAATCTGGTATCGGCCAATACATTTTTTACCGAGATTCTTGACAGAGCCGATGATAGACTAAACAGGCACGGTAGGAATATAGAACTTTTACATCGAAAAGCACGATGCTTGAATAAATACGGATATAACCTTATAGAGCAGTGCTGCTATACTGATGCCAGGAATAGTTTTTTGGAATGCGAAAAAGTTCTGCAAGAACTTTACCAAAGAACGGAAAATGCAGAAGATGAACGAAATTTTCTGATGAATTACATTGCTATAGGGGATGTAATTAAGGCGGAAAGAGGAACAGAGAAAAATTGCCAATACTACCAGAAAGCGCTGAATGGAATGGAAAAATTGACAATCAGGCAGGAGGGCATAAAGTATCTTCCCGATTTAGCACTGTGTTATGAACGAATGGGAGATATTCAGAAAACCAATACATGTGCTGCGTATTGGTTTGAAAAAGAGCGCACAATCTACGAGAAGTATGGAGCTTCCGATTTAACAGAAGCACTGATGAATTGTAATGTGCGGTTGGGAGACTGCTACATAGAACAAGGTGACTTGAAAAAAGCACAGCAAGCCTATAGTAACGCATATACAAGTTGGAATGAATATTACAAAGGCACAAAGACACCTGAAGCAATACAAAGTCAGGCAATCCTATTTGATAGGGCGGGAGATTTGTTTTCCAGAATCCGGAAAAGCAAAAAAGCACAGGCATACTACTGTAAATCTCTGGAACTTCGGAAGCATTTGGAAAAAGTGCGGAGCACACCCAAAACACGTCTTGAGTTGGCCGTGAGTTATAGGCAAACGGCATTGGCGCTTTGGAAAGACAAGAAGCTGGAAGATGCTGAAAACTACCTGCGTAAAGAATATATTATTCTGGAAAAGCTTCAGAAAACAGCAAAAAGCAATGATATATCAGAAGAGTGGGCTTTGTGCCTTTCCTATATGGATTGGCTTTACAAGAAAGATAATAAAAGTGAAGAAACTGCACTCCTTCGCCCAAAAGCAGTTGATTTAGAAAAAACTGAATAACATCTAGCGGAGATAGTATGACATCATGTCATAATATCTCCGCTAGATGTTGTATGTTATAGTTAAGGCGGTATGGTATGCCTGCATGCGCCATATGCAAGCCGTTAAATGATTGAATTTGTAGAACGCGGACGCACTATATAACGAGATAGCTTAATGAGTCCGCATTTTGCATTTTAGAACCAGAATGTTTTCAAGTCTGAAGCAGCATCTTTGCTACCTCTTTTGGCAGCAGTACGCAAAAATTCCTTTGCTTTAGAACGATTCTTTTCCACTCCAATACCATAACGATACAGGCAACCTATCAAGTAGCAAGCTTCTGGATCTTTCCTTTCTCCAAAAGGCAGCAGAACCTCCATTGCATCATGGCCGTGGGTGCGATGTTCCACGCAGTAGCGGCCAAGGCGGTAGGCGGCAGCATATGGATTCGAGGGATTTTTTTGGGTGGCAATTTTGTACCAATAAAGCATCTCTTTTTCCAGATGATTTTTCTCGTAATAAGCTCCGAGTACAATTGGGATGTCGGGGTCTTTTGGCGCTTCTGTTTTCAACCAAATCAGCAAATCGTCATTGCTCAAAGTATCGTTTGTAAAGCCAGCAAATAGTTGCAGAATAGACATCATGCACAATGAATTGGACATTGTTTTGTCTTTGTGCAAGGCGAGGTTGAAATATTGATAAGAGCGGGTAAGAAAGACAACTTGTTGTTTAGAAATAGATTTAAAGTCTATGTCGGCAAGGTCGCTTAGTCCGTGAATTTGGCAGCCAAGATGCATATAAGCACGACCAAGGCCTCCAAGCGTCATTGAGGGCAAATAGCAATCATCTATACCATTCTGCTTTTGAATTTCATCAACCTGTTGTAACAGTGAAATCGCTTTTTCATTTTGTGGAGGCCTTTTATCAACAGATTCCAAAGCTTGCCACATTAGAGAATCAATGGCTTTTTGGTGTTCGCAATTCTTACCAGACAGGAGTGTTTCCCCTTGCAATTCTTTATGAATACTATTTTCCCTGACACTCGGAAGTCCCTGATTTTGAGAATTATCATCCAAGCAGATTTGAAGATTCTCGTCTTGCTTTAAATATTTTATAAGTTCCTCAATATTATTGTAGCTTTCCAAAAAAATTTGCTGCTGACGAACAAGGCCGAGTTCCAGTTCCGGGTCCATTTGAAAATCACTTTTGAGAAACAGCGTAACGCGCTTGGCTGCTCCATTTTTTGCAAGATACAGCTCATCCCGGCAGTTCCCTGAATTGGCAAAATTAGGGGAAAGACAAAAAAGACAGGCAGAAGCCGCTTTCAGATGAGCGCAGACAACAGTGGCCCACTCGCTGGTTGCCTCAATGCCTTGGTCGAACCACAATCTGAACCCGGCCTGTTCCATACGTTCCAGAATGGGGTACACAATGGCCTTATCCTCTTCCTTATGACTGTAGCTGACAAACAGATATGGTTGATTTCCCTTATAGGGCTCCACATTACAGCGCTGCATAGGAACAACTCCTTTCTTGTGTTACCCTCATTATGCTATAGTCCGACACGTTTCGCAAGGATTTTTTACGTTTCCTCCCGCAGCTCCCGTTTGTACTTATAATAGGTATTCCTTGCAATCCCAATTAACTTTATACATTCGGCATCGGTGAGTGTCCCGCCAAAATCCCGACTGTACTTTTTAATCTGCTCCTTACAGGGGGCAGATTTTTTTATGTTCAGCTTGCGACCCGGCGTTTGTCCGATTTGTTTGCCATTCAACCGTGCAGTCAGGATACCTTCATGGGTGCGCTGGTGCAGGTCGTCAACCTCTTTCTGGGCCTGGGCAAAGGCAAGGCGTATCTGCTCTTTGGCCAAATCGGCAGTGTAGAGGTTCAGCGCGTCCATAATGCCGGAAACAAATCTGTCTGTTGCAGCGCTGCCGGTCTCGGGCGTGGTGCTGACCTGCCGCTGCAAAGCCTGCTTGTACGTATCCGTGTTGATGTGTGGCTCCTTGAGAAAGCACAGCGTCACGCCGCGGTTGTACAATGTTTCGTACAAGTCGCAGCCTTCCTCGGCGTTTCGGCTCATGCGGGAGACACTGTCAAACACGATGGTGTCCCCCGGTTGTACGGTGTGTAGCAGCTTGTCCAGCTCCCTGCGGCCTTGGCAGGCTGTGCCGGTATAGACCTCTCGCACGATATGTGCCGCGGGGTATGCGGCGGCAATGTTGCGCACCTGGCGTTCAATATTTTGCTGCGGCGTAGAAATACGGCAGTACCCGTACACTGACATAGAAGTATCACTCCTGACGTTCATTTGATTTGATACTTCATTATAATGCCACTGCCAGTTGGTTGTCAACGAATTTTGATACGAATTTCGACAGCCTTACTTTTGATACAAATAGGTGGCGAAGATCAATTCAAGTAAAACGGGACCGACAAGGTACGACTGAAGCATACAGAACCCGATGCTGGTCAGGCAAGTGAAAAAGTCGAAGAACAGAGGCTTAAAGCCGAGAATCTTCATCGTAACAGGCAGCAGGCAGCAGGTGCTCAACATTCTGGCCCAGAAAACGCTATGGCGGCTGGGAAGCAGCAAAGCTGCCGCCGAAGTCAGTACCAGAACGATAAAAAAAGAAGCCCACGCCGGAAGAAAACGGAGAAAACACCCCGAGGCCAGGGCGGCCAGACATGCGGCCAGGGCGCGCAGCGCAGTTCTGCATCCGATTTTTGGGTGGCGAGTGAACAAATCCCGCAAAGATGAACCATCCAATCCCGGAAACGGCAGCAAATTGATACAGCCCAGCGTATAAGAGCAGATGGCCAGATATAGCAGGCTGCTGCTTTGCGCGGGAATCGACAGCAGCAACGCCGCAGAACCAACAAAGAGATTGGCAAGCGGCCCGGCGACGCTGATTCCCACATTGGTAGAGGTGCCGGCATAGGGAAGAAGTGAGAAAAAGGTCGCTGCGCAAGGCATAAAGCGGGAAATCCCGACCCCAAAGGCATCAGCAGGGATGCCAAAGCGGCAGCCGGCTGCTGCATGACTTATCTCATGAAGCACTATATTCAACAGAAATGCGGCAGGAGGCAGCAAAGCGGAGTATCCGTCCAGCGGGGGCAGACAGGACCAACCGCCGTTGTGGATGACCACAACGGTAGCAAGAATCAGGAGCGGAAGCCACAGCAACCGCAGCATTTCATAAAATAGTATCGGAAGGAGACCCTGCTGAAGGAAACGAGGGAAGGGGAATAGCAGCAGGGCCATACCGGGTTCTTCATGCAAAAGGGTTGGTTTCTGTACCGCATTTTTCAACAGACCGTTCCGGTACAGTTTTTTCAGGCCGTTGAACAATTCTTCGTTTGATAAGTCGAGGCCGGTGTTCTCTCCGGGCCAGCTCTCCCCGTCCAAAGAGAGCAGCAGCAATGCCTGCTTTAGTGGAAGCTTATACCGTATACCATTGTGAGGGTTAAACACGCGGACGTAGTTTCCCACTTGCTGAAACTGTAAATCAGGAAGCTGATTGGGCATAGAATCCATTGTGCAGACACTCCTTTTTATCAGGATTGACCGGCAAGAAAGCTGCCGGTCAACTCTTTTTAGGAAGAACTGCCGATTGTAAGCAGTGTTTTGGCCAAGGCTGTTGACGCATCTACGATAAAAACGACCCTGTTATCATCTTCCTGAACAGATCGGAGGGGTGTATCGTATGTTGACAAGCCAACTGTGTTAGGGACTGCATCCTGGGGGATGCCGCGAGCGATCAATTCCTCCCTGACAGCCTGCGCACGCGCAATGCTGAGGCTCATAGATGATTCACTTGAGCCATTTTCTGTTGCGGCGACGGAACCGGCAATAATATATGAGCCACCATTGGACAAGAGCTGCGAAGCTGCGTTGTCCAGAGTCTGGCTTGCCTGCTGTTCATCCAGGAAGGCATCAGAGTCCGGCACAAAGGCAAGCGTGCTCGTATCCAGCGTCAGGGCAGGAGCTTCGGCAGGGCTGGCAGTAGCATCTGGAAGGTTTACCGTGACAGGCTTAACGGATACGGCCTCGATGGGGGGAACACCCTCTGCTGCGCTACCGGTCAGTTGGTCCTTCCGGAAATCCACATTAGTTGCGCCGCAAGCCTGTAGGTAGGCGTTCCAGAACGCGTAGAGCCGTGTCTTTTGGGCTTCTTCGAAGCTCGCCTGATGAACCCCGTCGGTAGCAGTCATGTAAAACCACGTAACATCGACATTTTTCAGCAAATCAGGTTGGATGTAGGCGAGCTCCTGTAGCTGTGCGATTATCTGGCCAACATCCTCCACACTCCAAAAAGCCGGATTTGTTGAAAAATTGAGTGTGGTAGAGGTGTTCACTCCGTTACAGAGGATGACGAGCTTGTGAACCTCTGTGTTGGAGGACTGCAACTGGTTGCCCGCCAGAATTATAGCAGATAACAAATCGCAACCTTCGTCGTCGGGGCGAACCGCATTAAGTTCGTCGGAAAGGGTTTTCTTCCATTTTTTGGATTCTGACACGGCGTAGGTTGCATTTTTTGCAACCGAATCCCAGGTAAACGTTGTGACGGACGGTGTGCTGTCCGGGACAACAATAAACGTTTGATCGCCATCCTGAGGAGCATCCACAAAATCACCCGCATTGTTTACCTCGGGCATATTGTAGCCATTTAACATGATGACCGCCGTGGCAGTGGTGGGGTGTACCGCTTCATTGACCGCAGTGCTGCCGCAGCCGCAAAGGGAAACAGTGAGGGCAGCCATAAAGGCAATGGCAAAGAGGATCTTCTTCATGAGAGGAATCTCCTTTCTATATTCAAGAGGTCATGCTGAACGGAAAAACCGGCAGGGGTTCTGCGGGAGTCGAATCGGCAGGCAACTCTTTGACAGGAGCACCGTCTGCAGCGGAATCAAATGCAGGGAACAACTGTGCAGAGTCGGTAATCTTTTTGCGAGCTAACTCCCAGAAATTTTCGTCGTTCAGGCCCGCCTTCGCCAGAAGCGCATCAGCAGCTTCCGGCGTGCCCAACTCCCGCGCAAGGAGAATCCGCGCATCGTTGGTGGCCTCATCCACCTTCGAAAGCAACAGGTCGAACGCGCGTTCCGCCTGTACGTTTTCATAGTTCATCAAATCCAACTGCCTGAAGTCACGGTTGATTTTGGCAATCGTATTCTCTGTGGAGGCAATGTCAGATTCAATTTTCATCTTTTCATCCTTGAGATGCTGGAGCTGATCTCCGCGGGGGTTCCACCCAACGGAAGTAAAAAAGGAAATCAGGCTGCTGACCACAGGGATAATCAGGCGCCCCAAAACAGGAGTATCGCCATTGTCTGCCTGCTGGATCATGACGGGGATGGCCATTGACAGGTATACTGCGTAGGCCCCCGCGAAGGTAGAGATCAGACCAATCACAGTAAAACGGAAATTGTCTTTTGCCATGCCCGATGTTTTTTTGTGCTGGTTTATCACGGTGCCTAAAATGAACATCGATACATCCAGGCAGAGAACGACAATCACACTGACGCACAGTCCGCCCCAGAAGGAATCATTGAAGGTAATATCGACGTAGTAACGCATCTGCGACCAATCGCAGGCGACAGCAGCCAGGGTAACGAGTATCGAAAAGAGCCGGAACTCATGGATCGTGTTCAATACCTTCTGCGTGCCGGTCATGGACTTGGTGGGGGCAGAGAAGTTATAGTTGGGCATATACATAGGTCGTTCTCCTTTTGTATTAGCTGTTTGTCAGGCTGTTAATCTGGTTTTCCAGCGTTTCCAGCTGGCTCTTCCGAAGCTGAAGAAAAGATTCCATCTCATCACGCTGATGGATCACATCCGAATGGATACGGTAAGCATGCAAGAGGTTGGCTTGGTGGCGCTCCAGAAGCTTATCATAGAACAGGCGTGCCGCTTTAAGCTCAATGATGCGGTTGACTGCCGCCGCATTGGAGACATTCAGATTCAGGCTCTCCACGACATCGCGCGCTTTTTCCATCACGCTTTGGACTTCCGTTTCCGAAAAAACATCTGCGTAGCCGTTTGGGACAGTGCAGCTATCAGAGTATCCGAACAAAATGTGATGAACGATATAGAGATGGTCGGGAGTTTCTTCCTCCCAGGAGAGCGGGATATTTTGTACGGCTTTCTTAAAGAAAGGGAGTTTGAGTTTGCTGAAAATACCCATGTTCATAACCTCCAATGGATATACTTCCGGCCGGTGATTATACTGTACCAGCATTGTATACGATGTGCCAGGGACGTGAAGAGAAAAAAGCGTTACGCTGCCTCGCTGCCGTTATAGTGCAGACCATAGCGATGCGCAATCGCCTGTGCATCAAACACATGCGGGGTCAGCACAGGGATTTCATCAGCAATGACCTTAAAGGCGGTCCCTTTGCAGAAGCGCGCCACCATGATATTGATTTTGGCGTAGGCCTCGGCAATATCATTTTCCGTAATGGCAATCTGCTGCAGCATTTTGTTTTCGATTTCTGCTGCCTTTTCTTCGGCGGCCTCTTTATCCGCCGCGGCCTGTGCCTGCTGCGCGGCTGCGCGGCGGGCCGAGCGGGCACCCTCGGTGGTAGAGAACGCCTGTGCGCTGTGTTCCGGAAGGGGCATGGCGCTCTTTTTTCGGGCAGCCTCCAATTCCAGACTCAACGGGTCCAGTGTTTTGAGCAGACAGGTCGTGGCCGCCTGCTCGTACAGCGTAGCTTCACGGGTCGTCCGTTCAATAAATCCGCCAACGCAGAGGTTGCTTTTACTCTGTACTTTAACCTTCTGCATAATCGCATCCAGCAGTCCGCGAAAAGAGGGAAAGAGAGGGTCAACCCAAACGGGCTTCTTGATTCCATTTTTCTTAACGTATTTGACCATTTTGCATTCCTCCTGTTTTAGGTTCGGTTTCGGTATACTCACAGTACACCATCAGGGAACGTACGTATAGAATCGTGGAGAGAAAAAGATACGCTATTCCCTGCATTCTTCTCAGCCACCATAACGGTGCAGAAAACTATCCGGTTTTTCCCGCAGCATCTGAATAAGTGCTGTAAAAGCACCGATTGCAAGGTAATGCAGCAGCATCGGAAGCGCCGTTGCAAGAAATTCATCCACAATACTCGTTTGGATATCCGGTGCAAGCAAAACAAGCACCATATGCGCGAACAACCCGCCTGCCAGAGCTGTTACAAATGCTATTTTCAAGAACCTTGACGGCAGCAAAAAGCGCAATTTGGCCATCACGCTGATGCTGTAGATCAGTGTTGTAACAAGCAAATCCAACAGGATCGCAGCGACTTCCCACGTCTCAATACAAAAAGCGATCACGACGGTAAGACGCAGCAGTATGATAAGATTCAGTTGAACGCACAGCGGCATCGTCTCAACAAAAAATATTGTGTGCGGGTTTTCCAACAGCGTTTTGATTGCCGAATAAAGTCGTCCACGCAGCGTAACAGGTTCAAAACTTTCGACAGGGACAAGCATATTATTTTTCATAGATAACTCCTTCTTTTTCATTTTCCGGCCGATGACATCAGTATAAACGCTTTTCGCCAAACACGCACGTCTGGTGAAGATAT
>OGIE01001129.1_pt1 | contig 38649 bp, 55 predicted proteins | sample 1571581 | NCBI WGS metagenome assembly OGIE01 (sample SAMEA2582021, study PRJEB24529) | metagenome | biome: Human gut stool | place: China | collected 2011 | reverse complement strand
CGCGGCCTATAGCCACGACAGAGCCGTCGGCGGCAGTGCCGATATATTCTTTCTCACTCATTGGAATTAAATTAAATATGTTATTTAAACTTATATTGAACGAATAAATTGACTTTGATTCTATATTTTTTATGATATTAGCATCATACATCTTAGATAAAATGTCTATTCTTTCTCTTGATTTCTTAAATAACCCATTGATACCTTCCTTTCTATTTTCATTTTGTACTCTATCAAATTCTATTTTATCATGTATGCATTCACTATAATCAATACTAAATTGGTTATTAGGAGTTGATTTAATAGCATTAACTATACCTAAAATTTTCTGAACTGAGTTACTCATTAGGTTCTTAACTCTATATACTTTAATTCCAATTGAGTTAAGAAACTTATCTTTTAATCTATCATGTTCTAAATTATGTAAATCGGAATCTAACTCAATTGCAAGGGATTTAGAGGGGATAAAATAGTCTAGGAGGTAATATGAATAATTCCCTTCATTTTCTAAATCAGTATTTACAATTGGTACCTCAGGGATTATTTCATCACATATATTGCTAAAATATCCTAGTCCTATTAATGTATCAAATAATTTAGATTGATTTGATCTACTAGATAATTGATGATTCCTAGAATATTTAGAAGTGGATACCGAACTCCTGAAGTTATAATATTTATCAGAAGTTTTAATTGATCTGAGATAAACTGGATAAATTATATCTATATCTTCAAATTTAAATGAGTATTTATCTATTCTAATCGATTTCATATTATTTACATTAATTTAATATATATATATCTACAGCTATCAATAACATGCAGAAATCTTTGATTTCTTGCAGATTACTAAACGGTAGTTTAGTTTGGTTTAGGGCTGTATTTAAGTGGTATATTTAGTCTGGTTTACTCAAAGGAACTTGTTGGTTCCTTTGAGTTTCCATCCAGAAATTTTTATATTAAATTCTTTTACAAACATTATACCCTATATCACAATAAACTTATAAAATTTTTTATAGTAAACGCTTCCTATAGGGGGTATAAAGTTCTATTTATTCCAATTATTAGTTATTATATTCATAGTTATTCCTAGTAGCGATAATTCATTTATTAATACAGAATATCTACCTGATTCCTTTTTACTCATTGGAACTAATCTAAATAAGTCATTTATATTTATGTCAAATGAGTAAGAATCTCCTGACAATACCTTACTTAATATATTTCTATCATATTCATTAGACAGTAAGTTTAATCTTTCTCTAGTCTTTTTATTAACGTTAGATAAAGTTCTATCAAGTAATTTAATATTGCATCCTTCATTATTCAGATAATTACATAAATTATCTATATGACTATTAAAGTCTTCAGATATATAGAATCTAATCTTCAATCCTTTATGTAATCTTATCATAGTTCTAGACAATGCCTGAACATTCTGATATAGCATAAAGTCATTCATATCCATATTACTACCAATATTATCATTGATTTCATTCAATGAGTCATTTGGTATTTGAAACATTCCTAGTCTAACTATACTATCACAATTTCTAAACTCATTAGTAGATAAGTCTAACCCAGATCCATAATGAATTATATGGAATTTGTGATTTGTTCCAATCAGTCTACCTTCCAGTCTACTTCTATAATATTCAGGAAGATTAAATTCGTCATTTAATATGAATTTAGCTAAATTTTCAGTGTATTCTTTATCTTCAGATACGTACCTAGCTCTTAAATTCTTCCATACTATAATCAGAGTTTCTTTATTACTTCTAATTATGGATTCCAACATGTCAATATTTCTCTCTAAGTTAGATATAACTTCATCCTTCTTACTAAACATTTTATCTATATTCACATTCCTAGATCTCAGATAGTTAGGAATTTTAATTATATCTACTATCTCCCCATTATATTTTAATGGATACGACATAAGTCTATATAACAGTGACTTAGATAATGTTAAATCTCCAGTCCCTTCAAATAGCCATATATTAGTATTTATACCTCCAGTCATTAGCATAGATGGAAGGTTATATTTTATTACGAATGAGTCTCTACCAGCATCTAATGCTTCATTACCTTTTAACTCCATTGTATGATATAATGAGGTCAATATCATTTCTTTCCTATGATTATTTAAATCTGTATTCTTCGACTCGAATCTATAGCTAGGATCTAAAGTTTCAGACATACGATAGTTACGTAGGAATGAATTATATGTATTACCTGAACGTCTATAAAATTTAAACTTATGAGTTACATTGGACGGATTATATTGGTTAGGGACTAGAACTTCATGAACATCCATTAGTGACTGAAGTCCTGATATACTAAATCTCCTATGTATAGGTTCATTTAATGGAATTTCATCTATTAGCATGAATCTACGAATTATGTATCTAAATCCTCCAGCCAATCCATCCTCATACATAGACCCAATAGGTGAATTTTCTCCTACTATCATTAATTTATTAATTGGAGTATTCATAAGTACTGAGTGAGTAGCAATAACTACCTTTTTCCTTCCTATTATATCTAGGTTACTTTTCCAATTTAGGTCAACTCCATTAGTACATACCATTTTATCACCTATTTTTTCTAGTCTAGGTTCACTGCATAAGTTTATTATATCATATTCATGGAGTCTACAATTATCATCATATACCCTAGACCAATCAGTAGATCTTATGAAAGTAATAGTATGATCATATAGTTCATTACACTCTCTTATAGTCTTACAAAATACTATTACTCCATAGTTATATTTTTGCTCTATAATCTTCTTAATTATTGTAGTCTTTCCACTTCCACATCCAGTTGATATAGCATATGCACCTGGAAATTTAGGAATATCTAGTGATCCATTCAATAGATCCATATGATACGAATATGTATCTTCTATAAAATTTATGCTCATAGTTTATTACATTTATTATATTAATTATTTAGGAAGTATGATGATACTCATTAGTAAGTTAATAAAAAATCTATACTAGAGAGGGTTAATTACTCCCTCCATAGTATAGACTAATTGATTAATTTAAATATAAAAAATAAATTTTAATGAGCATAATCATCTTCACAGACTTGTTCCTCATCTTCAATCGAATGATAAACTCATATTTCAAGTTTGATGAGGATTATGTTTTATCTGAGACTATTAATCTTAGAATCATAACTTTAGTATTTAATGTTAGATAGAGTATAAGTTATAGAAAAAGAATGGAATTCGACGTGAATCGAATTCCAATATTTAATTGTCCTCAAGGTAGGGATTGAACCTACATGTGACCAATTACTCTTTCTACATGGTATAAGCATGAGGAGTTACTTGAGGATATGTCAATCTCCAACTATCAATCAGGCATAAACTTGATCGACGGGAGTTTTAGTACTAGGATATTCTTATATCTCCATATTACACTTAATATTACTATTAAGATAAATATAGTTCATTGTATACCCTATTAATCACACTTAAGGCTTTAAAGGTTTCTCAGACGTCTTTTTATTCATGAGGCATCTATAGCGTCAGCTATGTATCAAACACCACTGACGCCTTATTTACCATTAATATGAAAATAAAAGAAATTAGAGGTAGGTACACTAGGAATCGAACCTAGATCGAGGGATTAGAAATCCCTTGTTCTATCCGTTGAACTATGTACCCATTGCAGATTCCAGTTTAAATAAAAGTAGGATAAATTCCTACTAAATTAACTTATTCGTACCGCAAGTGAGAGTCGAACTCACACCGTCATTACTGACGAAGGGATTTTAAGTCCCTCGTGTCTGCCTATTCCACCATTGCGGCATATACTCATATATCAGAATGACGCATCATCTTCATATATAAGAATAGTGACATACGTAAGGTAAATATCTTATTATTATCTAATTTCTTTATGAATATGACTCCAGTATTTACCTCTTCAACTACCATATATTCTATATTATCATATATCCAATATCCTACTAAATTGAAGTTTTCACTATCCATATGTATTTATATAAAAGAACTAAGCATAACAGCCTTGTACAAATTCAAGTAGACAACTGCAAAACCTATGGAAACTTTTATCAAGGATTTCATAATCTTTCATCTTTTTTCTTTTAACTTTAATTAATTTGAACTTTAGTAATTAAACTTTTAACTTTAATCTTTAAGCTTTAAGGTATTATTCATTATGAATAATTTTTATCAAAGAAGGACTCGAACCTTCAATCTCAACATTACAAGTGTTGCGCGATATCCAATTTCGCTATTCGATAATAGATTCCTATATATTAATTAAAGTTTCATCAATATACCTCTTGATGAAATGAGGGCGTTGTTTTAGAATTTTCGCTATACTTAGTTCCAATTTATGCATTAGTCATTAATTTCTACTACAGTAATAGCATTTATCTCTGATAATGTAGAATCGACCTCCATCAGGAATTTATCAATCTCTTCCTTTAGTTTTCTGATCTCTTCATTTACATTAATCGGATCAACTACCTTTACAGTATTCTGATTATAGAATGTCCGTTTAAATTCCTCACGAATTTTTGATATATCTGATTTATTAGTCAGTGATGAAATCTGAGGTGTCAGAAATCTCTCGAAATCACTATCCACTTGAGCTGATATTGACTCAAATGTTCTGTTAGCTCGATTACTCTCAGTTGTAATTTTATCAAGAAGATATTTCTTGTATTCCATTATCACTTTCATCTCAATAGCCTCAGATATAGTATATTCCTGATCGCATATCCTTACAGTAGTACTGTTGTTAGCTTTTAAGAGTGCAGATCTCAATTTAAACTTTCTCTTAATCAGGTCATTAATTGACTGATAAGATGACTTTGCATTATTATTAAACTCGTCTTCACTGACAGGTAATCTGCATGAGTCACTTCCGATTAAAGAACTTGCGCCTCTTCTAATAGCTGTAGGTTTAAGTGATGATATCTCTTTATTAATTCTATCACCTATAATCTTTAGTTCCGATAATACTCTGTGAATAGTTAATTTTTCCATTTTAATCTATTTAAATTTAAACTTTAATATATGAGTTATTAAACTCATATTCAACTTTAAGGTTATGGAGCCTTCAGAAACGCCTTTTTATTTATATGGCTACCAAATACCTCAAGTATATAAGATATGAAGTCCTTCTCCAACATAACCTTATCAGTTGGCTTATAATTTTTAAGAGTATTGAACGACTGACTATCTACTCCATAAAATTCAAGTATTATTACTGAATTTCCATCACCTAGGTCAATCATTTTATTAAAGCTACAATATGTTAAAAAGCTATATTCTAAGTCAGTTGTTCCCCATCCTAAATTTAGACAATATGATTCTAAGTCTCTTAATGTAATTGATAAGAACTCAGAACCTATTAATACTATATAAATCTCATTATACCTCCCATTTATACATAGTATATCTTTATAATTATGTGGAGTTATTATGGAATAATCTGACAGATAATCAAATAATGTAGTATTTTCTGAGTTACTTAAATTCATCTAGGTATTCATTTAAATCTAAACTTTCTAAATTCTCTTTAGCTATTCTTATTATTAAGTTTCTTGGAGTTAATGATGGATCTATATATGCCTCAGGTATAGACAGTATATTTTCTTTTCCATTATTAAGTATTAGATTTCCATTCTCAACGAACTTAGTTATCTTAACATTCCTACCATTTACTTTTACTATAGCTGAGTCTGAATCTACTATAGTGAACCTATTAAATAATACCTCCAATAAGTCCTTAGTAATATTAGGGAATGACATTAAGTGATACCTGAGTCTAGGAGATGACAATCTAGATAATATAGTATTCATAGGTATCGATATAATTCTATCATTATTTACTATAAATCTCTCTAGTAACTTATAATCTATTCCTAGGAATTTACTGTATTTCTTAGCAGTTGATTTAGTGAAGCTATTAGTCTTTCCATATAAATGAAAATGAATTGACTTTCTACCTATTCCAGTTTTCATAGAAATGTCAGTTATACTCATCCCTTTAATTTTATCTCGTAGTATATTATATATAGGTCCAGTAAACTTTGAGTTATCGTCATCGTTAATCTCAACTATGCTACTGTTCACCATATCATTTATTTCAAGATTAAATTTATCACATATATCCTCAGCCACATACCTACTTAACTTTTTCCTGCCTTTAAACATGTACCATACCTGATGAGCTCTAATATTAACCTCACGAGAGAAGGTTACTGGGTCTAGGAATTTCTTATCTATCTTATTACTTAAGTATAGATAGATTGGTGACTTATATTTAGAATCCAGTGACTCTATCTTCATCTTATTTAATTTGTCATCTTCAATTTTCCTTTCTTCAATTACCTCGTAGTCATCTAAATAGGACTCCCTAATTAGCTTAGATACTGCTTTATTTATATTCAGCTGATCTAGGTTCTCTGATAAAATGTCATGATATTTTACCTTCAAGAATTTAGATATTTGAAGTGACTCCTTATATTTTATTTGTCTATTGTAATCTAGTATATCCCTAATATCATCAGATTTTATCTTAGTCCATTTTGAGATATGGTATAGTATGTTACTAGATAATATCTCATCTATGTCAGTATTGTATACATTCTCTAATGCATTTACTAACTTCTTATTTGGACGTAGTCCTCCATTCATATCACCTACTCCGTATTCCAGCCATATTTTACTAATCTCAGGGTATAATTCTATAATCTTCCCTTTTGACTTGCATCCTAACTTAGATGAACCTTTTAATATTCCTTCCATTGTACTTTTAAGTACCCTGAATTCATTACAAAATTCATCTCTAGTCATAGATAGGTACTTCATTATAATACGAACCTTTGACTTATCACTTAATCCCACAGAAGTCTTAACGTTCTTTCTCTCACTAGGCAATACGTTCTCCATAATTTCTCATCTCTTAATGCAACCTTAAATAACCATGAGTTTTTATCCTTATCATCCCAGTATCTATTTAGGAATCTATGACTGTTTGATATATTTATTAACCTATTATCATACTCTTCATCGTATTTCAATAGACTCAATAATTTTATCATTAACTTTATATCCCTAGTAAGCTCCCATTGATTCTCAATATAATCTCTAGACTCATACCTCTTTAGCATGATACTTAGATACTTTTCTTCCATATCTAATAAGTATCCATAATCCCAATACCTAGTCCTATAAATGATTCTATTCCAGTAAAATATATTCTTAAGATACTGAGGAATATCACGTACTATCACTCGTTTAATATCCCTATATGAACTGTATATAGTAAGCTTAATGTCCATCAGTACTGAGTCCTTATAGCTCTTTCTACCTGACCTGGATATATGTAACTCTGATCTATCTGGATCACCTATTCTTTTTAAATTTGTATTCATCTTTTATCTTATTATAAAGTTCCTTATTCTCATGAATATTACCTATAACTTTCAGATTCATTGATATGTAGCTGGAAGTTTGAGGATCAGCCGTAGATTCATATACAGGCATTAAGTCATCCTTATCGTAGATGCCAAAAGATTTTGGGTTACTTTCTATTGCATAACCTCCAGGTACCTCAAATACAGTATAGTATGTATCTGATTTGTCACAATATAGTATATCGTTAACAAATATGTCAGTTCCATCGATATCTTTTAATCTTATACAGTCGTCCATGCCATCCATATGACATAGAATTTCCCTTTTTATATAACAGATTCCATTATCTATAACTCTTTTATACTTTTCCATTACTATACATTTTATTAAATATGTTTTCTAAATAAGGTCCATAACATCTCTTAGTAACCATTAGATAAAGAAGTTCGTCAGAATCAAACTCCCTTATTAGTATGTATCCAGTTACATTATCGTCATTGCCATATGTACTAAACGTAGGGTCATAATACTTATCCTTGTATTTTATCCATGCATGCTCAAATGGTATAGGTACATCTCGTACGAAGAAATAACCTTCGCAATAAATAAATTCATTAGGGAATGAAGTAGATAACTTTCCTGAATTTACAAAGCACTTTCCTACCTGACATACATTATTATGCTTTAGGTAACTATCCAGTCTTGGTACCTCTCTAGCTAGGTCAGAAAATTTGTCCATTTCAATGGACTTCATATTACTTAATAACCAGTTGTTGTACCTGAACCTTCTATCCTCATTATTGCACCCTTTTGTTAATTCAATAATCCTATTAATATAGTCACTAAATAACTCTCTTATATCCATAATCTATATTTTATATTACAAACTTAAGGCTATGGAGGTTTATTAGGAGGTTTATTGGGATAATAGAATAACCCTCTAACTTTATGAGCTAGAGGGTAAAATTATTTATAATCAGGGTTTTGAACCTGTCATTGGAGGCAACTTTAGAAAATAGTTATCCTCAAATCCGTCAAGGTATTGTCTTAATTCAGTTTTAAATTTGTCAGTCTTAATAAATCCGCAGGATTTCCATTCTTGACATAATCCGCATCTATAAATGCATTGAGGAACCATGAATCTAAATAAGTCTTTATCTACCTTCCTCACTTCCTCCTTAATCATACTCATGACTTCCCTAGTAATATTATCCGCCTTATTACATAGTCTTTTTAAGCTCATATCAACTAAGGTTTTCGCATTGCAATAAATTATCATGTCAACTGGAGTAAGTCTTCCTGCAGTTTCGCTCCCTCCTCTATCTATTCTATTAGTAGTCACTGTCTCAGCTAAGAAATTCTTTTTATGAGTTCTGAGATGAGTGGACACGTAGCTAGGAATTTCAGATAACTTTATTTCAAATATCTGAGTATACATAGGACTATGCTCCGATAGATATAACTTCCTAAAATTTTTTATTTTACTATCTTTGTGATCATTTAATGATGCAGTGATGAACTCTTTGGCTTCATCTATTCCAGTAAATTTTCTTACTTCTGCTTTCATATTATGTTTATTATAATTTAATGATTTAAATTTAGTATCATTATGTCATCTTTCACATACTTTCCATGAATATCATAACATATATGTATTATGCTATCTAAGTGATCATAGTAGTCTACCTCTAGCTTTATATTCTTACCAAAGTTTATTTCTACAGTAAATTTCTTAGATGAGACTATACATTTACATACATTATGAAGTATTCCATTCCTGTAAATAAATGCATACCTAGACATTCTATATCCTATTGAATTCAACTTCAATGCCTTAGTTCTAGGAGCTGATTTAAGGAATAGATATCTCTTAAATGGGTCCCTAACTGAGTATAGAATTCCTTTATTTTCACTTATTAATTTCCTAGAGTCAATTAATGACATGTACTCATTACCTCTATTTTTGTAGTAAAATGTTATAAATTTTAGTGAGCTATCATGCATATAACTACATACTACATCGTAGTCATATACACTATTATCATCTATCTTTTCCTTTAATACTTTATTCATGATTTAATATAAAATACTCAGTTAGTGACATTGAGTTCCAATCAACCCTTTTATCTGCATTAGATCTACTGGTAGGTGCAAATTCTCCTTTTACTGCATCTACATACATAGATAAAGTAAAATCGTCACCTTGGTATATGGAGTTCCACTTACTGTCATTCATTAATCTTCTAAAATTTAATTGATCGATAGACAAGTTATCAAATGATATGATCTCACAGCTATTAATTATTGAATTTATATTTTTATACCAAGATTTTATACATGAATCTACTTTAGGTGACATATATTTTGCTCCTCTACCTACAGTTTTATACCCTAGGACTAATAGCTTAAGATAAGATAATTTATCTTTTAATGACAATACTTCATCTACTGTATCCACTCCACATATAGTATGTATAACTATATTATCCGTATACTTCTGTAAGTAATTTATGTTATCCACTGAGGAGTTTCTATTGTACGATATTCCTATTCCATGAATTAAGTCCCTCCTTATCATATCTCTAACTAGGTAAAAATAATCATCCTCTAATAAATGACGATGATTTACAGTTATATTACATATGAATCCATGAGATAAACATTTTCTAAGGAATCCAGGAAGCTCAGAATGAGATAATGGGTTCCCACCTCCTATAGCCAATTCTACTCCACTTGGGAGTACAGATAGCTTCTCAAATAATAAATCTAGGTTACCAGTATCTCCATTCTTTACTGAGGACTCATGACAATAAGGACACTCTAAATCGCACTGATTAGTTATCTTTACATCTAGTGACTCAGGGAATTCTAGGCATTGAATACCTTCCCAAGTTCTCACCTTAGTACCATCTTCAGATATGGATACTAAAACATTACCATTTTTGTAATTCATAAATTAAAGTAATAAAAGTTATGCTAAAATTTAGCATAACTTTATAATTAAAACTTATTTTAATCCTCTAAAATCGATAGTATTAGTAACACTGTCTCCAAAGAACTGGCTCAATGTAGTTTTGAACATTTCATGGTATTCTTCATCTAACATCATATTACCTTTATCCAGATATACGCTACTCTTCCAGATAAAGAAATAAAATTCTCCATTTCCTATGTCGTCACCTATGAGCATGAATTTAGTCCAATTTCCATCCTCATCATATACGATTTCACCATACTCTCCTACCTCAATCATGTCATTCTCAGGATCTAAGTCTCTTCCGAATTGTTTTTTTAAATTCTTCTTGATACTTAAATACCTCTCTGCATCTCATTCCATGATCTTGATAATTTTCTAGATCCTCTTTCGTAATTCCGTTTTTTACACTTTTTTCGTTCATAATGTTAAATTTTAAATTTATATATTAAGTACATAATTAAAGCTTTAGAAAGTTAAGGAGCCGTTTATTACACGTAGCCAATCTCTATCATTCATTAGTCCATTTATGCATTGAAATCTAGGTATGTATAGCCTCTGAAGTTTATATTTATTGCACATCTCAGCTAATGTAATATTATCTGATTCTTTCATGAATATCTTATCAAATGCGAATCCATTACCGCTGTAAATGTAATCACTTATTGATCCGTACATAACATCTGATTCCATTTTAGTAGAGTCCTCTCCACTCCCAATTACAGTAGCTCCTACTGCACTTTTAACAAATGCGAACCGATCATTAACTCCGTTCATCAGCTCCATAACCTTTCTTCCTAGCTTATCAAAATCATGATCACCTGCAAATCTGGCAGTGTGAACTCCAGGATTCCAATCTAACTGCCTAATGAATAGTCCAGTATCCTCTGATATTAATAAGCTGCCATGGAATTCATCTATCTTATCTAATATTGATTTATAGAAATACAGCTTAGACATACAATTCTCTTCTACAGTATAGCCATTTTCATTAGCTATATTTATTATAAATCCTGAATCTTCTATATCTCTTAAACTGACTATATTTCTATCATTATCATGCACGAATTCAGGAGAATATATTTTTAATGCCAGTATCAGGTCTTCTATCTTTTCCTGATTACTAGTTCCTAATATTATTTTTCTCATTCTCAATTCTTATTTTTGATAATTTGTTAAATAACTGAGTAAACTCCTGAAATTCGAATACATCCACTGATATTACATGATTCCCGCATATATGAATTACATTGTAAGGTCTTATAATCAACGGGATATCCTCTTCACTCTCATATACTACTATATGCTTACTTATATCATCAGTTTCTATATTATTTTTAATTCCTCTCCTTTTAAGGAATTCAGATACCTTGTCAATATCTTTTAATACATCTATTCTTTCGTATCTTGATGGAATTTTAACTATACTAATCTTCATAATACTATTGTAATTAATCATTAAATATGAATGACTCAGGATCATCAGTATCTAGTGACTGAATTAAATTAATTAACTCATCTGATTTGTCTTCATCAGGACTATCTATCAGATCCTTCGATAATGAATATATCCTATATGCTTTAGTAGACTTATCAGCTAATCCTAGCTCTCCAGCTATTATTATATCTATAAATATATGATTAGACTGACATCCACTTTCAATGAAATGGGTAACTTCAGATTTAAGTGAATAAATTACAAGAGTATATTTTGACTCTTCTATTTTAAAATTGTCAAATACGTATGTTAGCCTGTTCATGTTGTTGTAAATTCCTAGTATTGTAAGGTTGTTGTATTTCTCATAGTATTCTGAATCATCCCTAAGTCATCTTTCATTTCATCAAAAGTATACTCAGTTTGTAAATAACCTTCTATAATCTCAGGACTGAGGGACATAGCTAACTTTTTAGATGGTATTTGACTAAGGAATTCATTATAATTTTCATCTGAATATTCATCCTCTAATAAAGATGCATATTCATGAAATCCTTCATTGAAGAAAACCTTCATAGTATCTACATCATCACCTAGGTAGTTCACCATTTTACCTATAGATTTCACTCTTTCATATGAGGTAGGTAAATTTAATATCTTTTTTAGGTTATAATCATTCTTAATTATATTACATCCTATCTCTACAACATTCCTAGCATTGTTTTTACCGCTAGTTAAATGCAGATTAGCATCTACCCAAGGAGTAGAGTGATCTACAGGGTATCTATTAGTACTCCATAACCCTTCTGTAATCTGATATAAGACTTCATATTCAAATATCATTAGAGTTCTAATGTTGTAAAAGTATAGATCTAATCCTAACTGACCTAGCCTTCTATTAATAAAAATTTCGTTGTTCATAAATTTACATTTAATTTTTAACATCAATTTTAATTATACGTTCATTTTTACTTCTACTTATTTTTATATCTGACATATTTTTTATATTCCTAACTTTATTAGGTATAGGGAATTCATAACATTTCTTTTCCTTATATTTCTGAAAATCCATGACGGATGGCATTCCATCTGAGTCACTACACCTTAACTTAAATTTAAAATGTCTATACACGTAATTCATGAAGGACTCCATGACCTCAATTTTAGATTCAAAGTTCATCAATGAGTAGTATGATCCAATAGGATCAGGGATCCAACTTTCCATTCCTATGAATTCTATGTCACTCTTAATAGTGTCAGTGGATATGTCGTTACTGTCTAAACCGAATACCTTAAATGCGTCAGTTTTACGTAAGGCATCAGTTAGTCCATCAGTAATTCCACTTACTATTTCATTTAAATTTAAGTTATCTAAGCTAGGACTCATTATATAATTAATGATGCTTATTTTATTAGTTAATTTAAATGATGTAGTTACTTTATGAACTGGATAAAACTCATATTTGCTCATCGATTTACATATTTCATCTATTTGATCAGTGATATATAAATCCCCAGATGCTATATCAGATAATTTAAATACCTTAGAAAATTCGGTACTAGGCAGATTATTGACTTCGTCTAGCCTTTTCCCTAAAACTTCTAAATTGTCACATGATGAATCTATAAAATAATCTGATTCAGTCGATTTTGCGATTAGAACATAATGGTTCATAAATTTATTAGCATTAATTTTTATTATTACAAATTCAAACTTAAGGTTTAAAGGGTTTATAAAAGGGTTTAAGAATTTAGAGATGGGAGTTTAACTCCCATCTCTTTATTTCTACTTAAGTTTACAAAAATAGTCAGATTCAGGTAGGTACTTAGAATCTATATCCTGAAAGCTGACATATTTATTCTTAACCTTGTTAGTATCTACATCAAATGTTATCCAATCCGATCCTTTCTCAATTGTTCCTAGAAGATCTACATTTCCATCTAAGAATTTATCTAAGTCATATTGGCTTACCTTAGTGAATAAATATAGATTCACTTCATCAGCTAGAATATAAATGTATAGATTACCATTTATATCAGATCCGTATCCTAATAAATCTAGTCCTCCATAGTCATATAGAGAATTCCAGGTTTCTATTATTTTATCCATATTTATTCATCAAATGGATTACTGTTGTATTTATCATCGTCATCCTCATTCACTCTAACTCCCCATTGTTGAGGTTTATACTGAGGAGTATAGTTATTAGGAGAATATGGATTATAAGGTTGAAATGACTGAGGAGGTCTATATTGACTGCTTCCAAAATACGGAGCTTGACCATAGTTATTTCCTCCATCAACTACATTTGGTATCTCCTCCCATCTCTTAAATACATAAAATAATCCTATCTGACCACAATATTCCCATCCTTCGGATGACTTTTTATCTAGGTACCTTTGAAGTCTATCTGGATTAGATGTAGCTCCTGGATTAATATCAAATACTTTTTGAACTAGCCTTCTCATCCTCTTATTCCTTTAAAATTAAAATTTCCTGACTTTATCTCATTATGATCAGCCTGAACTGCCTCGTTATACTCAGGATCTGACTTCTCCTTATCTTTGCAGTTCATACATATGACTTGAGTATTAAACATACTCATTATCCTAACTCCATTAAGTGGAGCTCCACATCTTTCACAATTTTTCACTTTAAAGAATTTATCCATAATTTTTATATTAAGTATTACAAAATTAAGGTTTTGAACCCTTAGAAGAAGGTTTATGACTCCTAGAGAATCTTATTAATGACATCCTTAGTGCATCATTAAATGTATCCCATACTAATGCCTTAATTGACTCGGAGTTACTAACTCTATCTAATATATAATATGACCCATCAGATGATAACGATACATCTAATTTATACCCCAGTCTAATTGAGTAATCTAATGACTTTAATAATGAATCACTGCAGGAGGATTCTTTAGCCATTTTCAATAACTTATCATACCTATTATTTCTAACTATTTCATTAGATAACATTTTTATTTTATTTGAGGAGTCACCTGAGCATACGCAGTCTCTAGCATCTACTATGTTATTATAATCTCCATTCAGTACTAATATAGCTGTATCTTCCATTACTTTGTTAAGTCCTAATGACCTAATATACTGAATAGGATTTTCCCTAGTCCTAGACTCAGGTATGGTTTTATCCCTTAAGAATTTCCAGTCATTGTAATACTTAGTTTTTACTTTCCACATTCTTCCTATTGAATCCCTGAATACAAATCCTTCTTTATGAGTATCACTATCTTTTATTGACCTAATAACAGATTGAAAATCCTCCTCGGTATGAATTGTCATATTATAGTCCTCTTTAAACTTTACCTTACTTATCGTATAAATTTCAGAAATCTTTGATTTCAACTCTTGATAATCCATGACCTCAAATTTAACTCGATTCCTTATAGCATCAAGAAGTACAATAGAATCGTATTCCTGAAGGTTCCTAGATATTATATGAGGGTCATTCTTTGATAATACCTCGAATACCAAGGAGTAACCTGACTTAAGAACATACAATATCTGTTTAAATAAATACGACTCACTACCGATACCTAGGTCAAATATTCTCTTAAATTCGTTAGCGTAGAAAGCGGAATCTTCATCAGGATTATAAACTTCTGACTTGCTACAGAATACTACGTCATTTAACTTTTCGCTCCATCCTAATATTCCTAGGAATCCATTGTACTTTACACTTCCAGTTACTGGGTATACTATAGATACATTATTATTTATAACGTCATTCTCAGATATATGGAAAAATTTTTCATATCCTCTAGCTAAAATTCTAGGTGTATTATCACCTATCCATTCTATAAATAGACCTCTCGCTTTAGTAGTCCATTTATCCCACACGTTATTGTAAAATGCTCCTCTAGTGAAGTTAAATGAGCTGATTTTAACTCCATTTATTTCAAATTTCTTCTCATTTATATACTCAGATTTACGCATTTCGTTGATTACATACTCTAGCTCCTCAAGTTCATTATTTGGCTTTGAGTTAGATAATATATTAAGATTTATTCCTAGTTTATTTAAGTAATCAACTAACTTTCCATTATATCTACCACGGACCCTCTTTAATTCATCTGAAGTTATAGTCAGTGTATATGGAATCTTTTCAATTATAGCAGTCCTAAATCCAGGATACATTTCCATTAACGTTTCTATAGGTTTAATATAGCTAGTTATATAGGATGGTGCCTTAATGTTATCTGTATCTTTATTCATAATCTTAATATTTTAATATAGTTATATTTCCATTATTTACTTTAGCTACTAATAGATGACCTCCTTGATCTACATGACCATCTAAATTGACAACTGATTGATTAGTCCTAGCGTGAGAGATAACTCCACTCTCATCAAATACAGGTCTATGTCCATGAAATTGAATAGAATTAGAGCTGCATATATTATTGAAATCTTCAGCTATCTTACTCATATCTCCATTAGGGTAATCTGAACCCTTTATCACTGATTCTGGAGACATAAACACATTTCCATCAAATACATTTTTATCCCAGGATATTCCTCCATGACATACTACTAAATTACTAGTAAATTCAGATTTAAATAGTAAGTGAGTATGAAGCTTCGATAAGAACGATCTGAGCCTTAATTTTAAATCCGGATCTTTATCCAATTGAGGCTTAGTTTTATCAATAAACTCCTTACTAAATAACTCTCTTAAATATGAGTATTGATATAGCGACTTCTCATGATTTCCTTCGATAAAATATGACTCTATACTATTATCCTCTGATATATTTATCAATTTATTAATGACTTTTAGATTTTCAGGACCTCTATCTATATAATCTCCAGTGAATACTAATATTTTATTTTTATCATTAGAGGATTCAAAATCATCTAAGAATTTAGATAGTTCATTATAGCATCCATGGATATCTCCTACTATGTATATAGTATCTGACTTTAAATAAGGAATATGATCACAGTTAAACTCATATGAAGATATCTTAGACATACCATTTACTAACCCTACTGGAAGCTTATTCAACTCGTTAAGTATATTCTTATAATCCCTATTCATCTTTATTATGACCTCCTCTGGAACAAATTTTATGGACTCTCTACCCTTATTCCTACGTAGGCACTCGGTAACTGAGGTATCCATAACCTTAATAAATACCTTATATCCATAATATTCAGCTAAATTCACTATAGAGTTTATTGAACTTACCTTTAAATGAGTGTTATCTAGTACTATGAATGAGTTATTCCTCATTCTCATTTCAACTATCCTCATATACTCTTCATACACAAGTTTCTCAGACGCGTAAGGCATAGATTCGAGTCCATATTTATTATAGAGTGGACCATAGTACAGTAGCCTTAGGTTATCTCTACTTATAGAGTAAGGTTCTAGCTTATTCTCTTTAATCCAAGTAGATTTTCCACTTCCAGGTAATCCGCACATTAATAATACTGCTTTCATGATAACTTCTTTTTAATATAATCGTATATTCCACTAGCTAATCCTATATAAATTGCAGTAACTATTACTCCTAACGTAGATAGAAATAACAGTGCTATTTTCTCCCATTTATGAGGGAATACTAGTTCATTTAATATCAGTCTAGTAAGTATAATAAAGTTAGATAAGATTATTATACCTGCAATTACTAGTATTAGGTTAATTATTTTATTCTTCATATCATATAATTGTCCCACTTGATTTGATTTCCACACCTATGACATACTGCTATGAAACTCCATCCAAACATTGTTGCTCTATATTTATCTGCCCAAGTCAAATGACTACAGTAAGGGCATCTAGTGATGTTAGCTTCCGTAATGTTAGATAGACATAATCTGACTCCTAATATAATTCTACCAGCTGTTGATAAATTTTGATAATAATTAATCTTTTCATTTCTTAATTTTAAGTATTCTTCTGATTCAAATACATCAGTATTACTTTTTATATTCATATTAATTAATTTATATTACATATTTAAGGGTTTAAAGGTTTAAGATAGGGTATGAAAAAAAATTAAGATGCAGTATATACTACATCTTAATACATTAAGTCACCTCTATGATTACATTTTTCAATATTTTTAACTGCCATTTTAAATACGCAGAATTGACTCATCCCTAAACCTGAAATTTTAGGTATAATGGTAACTGGATCGGTATTATCGTCAATGACTGAGTCAATCGTATCTTTTAACCGACATCCATAGTAATTATAGCATAAATCGGGATTACATAATGAGTACCTTAAAGTCCTAACTAATGACTTCCTGATTCTACTAGTCATATCATCCTTAAATTTATTCAGCATGCTCATTAGATTAAGCTCGAATTTAATATCACTCGGTAGTATCAAATAGCAGTTATTTAACTTGCAGTCAAAATACTTACAATGAGTATTAATCAAACCATTAATTATGCACCTATCACATTTATTATTACTGAAATACCCTCCATATTCTACTGCAGCAAGCGTTATTGACTCACTGAATTTAAATATAGAATTTTTAAATTTTATATTAATAATCATATTGGGAGTTAATATGAATTTTGATTCGTCAGGTTTACTCCCATTTATTTTTATTATCTTACTTTTAGCACATAAGTTCATATTGTTATTCCAATTTATAAATTATCATGCACTGGTTTGTCAATTAGTAACCTGCCCAAATTAATCTTAATATAAGAGACTTTAAATAATGGTAATTTGTGATTAATACCCATATATTCCCATCTTACGTACCTTAAAATGTCGTCAATTACTCTATTTATATCATCACATTCTGACTCATTCAGTAATTCTATAATTAGATTTTTACATCCATTATACTCACCATTACACTTATGATCCTTATCACCTCTAAAGGCGCACTTAGAACATACACTATCATACTTTGAACTATCATCATATTTTAATAATATTATATAACCGTTATACTCAGATATACCAATTATTATGTTGTTCATATTTTATATCTAATTATCACAAATTCAAACTTAAGGCTATGGAGGTTTATTAGGAGGGTTGAAGGGATAAAAAAAAATAAAGGAACTTTATAGTTCCTTTCACATATGTCATAATTCTTATCATACATCAGTCATCAGCTGCATTAAGAATTTATTCAAACTTTAGTCTAATATAATAGTGGCGTACTATTGCGTTTCACCTAGCGCTACTAAAGTCCAGACTAGTCACCTCCACTCACTTCCACTTAGAATCCTCTACTGTTTCCAGTTCTATACGACCCCTTATTTGACATATAAAATAAGATTACACCGTATATTTGGTCTTTTTGACTTTCGTCATCCATATCACATAGTGACTTAGGACTCGAAGAAATCCTGATTACAGATTTCCTCTTACTAATCCACACTTAAGGGCTTAGGGGTTTCTAAAGCGGTAGTTTAAGGGTAAAAATAAAGTAAGCTATCCTCACGGACGGCTTACTTTACATAGCCTCTCTAGGCTATACGATCTTTTAAACCAAAAATAAAAACATAAATGAAATCGTCAATACCTCCATATTTAAAATGGATTGGTATATATTGCTATTGCTATGAATACTGCTAATATAATCAGTGGAAATACTCTAGTCATGTAATATCTTCTTTTCATCACCTGACGTCCTGCTCTGAAATTATTTATCTTCTGATTAATTATCATCTGATTGTAATTCTTAATTCTATTCTCCATTGTCATATTATAATTTGTATACTTATATATATCTAAGGTTTAAAAGGTTTATGGGAGGGCAGTTTTACGAATAAAAAAAAGATAGGACTTTTTAGTCCTACCTATAAAGATGCTAAATTTAATAGAAATTACTAGATAATGAACACTCCTTTCTATTAGTTAAAACTAATCTACGCATCTTTTAGGTATTAAGTAACTGCCTAATACCACAGTTAAGGTTTACAAGCTTTCGTAGACGCTAATTTACATATAAAATAACTCTATGTTGAAATATAATAAGTTATCCTTTGATACTTCCCAGAGTGCCTCCTCCTTCATAGTAATCTTTATTTATTATGTATATAAAATCATCTATGTCCTCATAGCTAATCGCCATAGGGTCGAAGGAAGTATTAATATCGTATACGTTAATTACCTTATTTACCTCAACTGATAAATTAGGGATTACTGAATCTTCAAATAACTCCAATATTTTACTTGGAAGATAATTCATAACGTCATTCTCTGACTTGTATTCCAATGGAATCTCATTCTTTCTTAAAAATTTATCTATATTAATTATTGATTTACCTAACATTTTAGGCATAGGATTAGAACATCCTAGTGCATATATCTTTATTGACATGAATAATGATGAGTCAAAATCCCTCTCACTTGACTCATAATGAATAGGAATGAATACGTTTATGACTACATATCCTTTTGTACTAATTATGTCTAGTGATATGTTTACTAGCCTTAATATCTTCTTTATCCTCTTAGAGTACTTAAACATGTCCAATTTTAATCCATAAGGAAGTACTATTAATCCTCCATTTAATACGTAGTCCTTACTTATTAATAAGTACTTACTCTTTAAACTCATTAGATACCTACTATTTAAATCCATATGTCATTTTTTTAGTTATTCTTAATATAACTTATCATAAATAAACTAGAGCTCCATAGCCAATATGAGTATCCAGATTCAAGTTTGAATTGCATACATCCATAGTTACTGCAGTCACTATAAGTTATGGTAGCCCCTGATTTATTTAATTTATTAACTAAGACTTTATTCATAACTATACATTTACTGCATTTATGACAAATTCCATAATCACTATCTGACTCTAATTTTATAAATACCAATTTCTTATCTAGGATATTTGGCTCAATATAAATCATAATGAGTTTATTTTAGACTTCCTTTCTTGCCATTTTCTCCTAGCGTATTCTTGCATATCCTCAATCTTATCTGATTCATCACATATTTCTACTCCCAATAATGTCTCTATTACATCCTCCATAGTTACTATACCTTCGAAAGTTCCGTATTCTCCTAAAACTATAGCCATATGCTGCTTAGTAGATAGGAACGTTTCAAATAGCTTATTCATATGAGTTGATTCAGTGGTGCATATATACTCAGTATTTAATTTTAACTCACCTATAGTAGATATGATGCTATCATCTTTAGTTAACTCTGATAATATGTCATCTTTATATAAAATTCCTATTATATTATCTATATCTTTATCATATACTGGTATTCTAGAAAAATTTATTGATGTAGGAAATTCATTGATTTTCATTCCCTTATCAACTGTAAAGCATACAGTCCTAGGAGTCATTATATCTCCTACCTTAAATTTCTCTACAGCTATCATATTCTGAATCATCTTATTCTCTTTTACATTGAATACTCCTTCTTCAGTTCCCATAGATACCATAGCTGATACTTCTTCTCTACTTACCGTAGGATCTTCAGTTGATTCTTTTCTAAAGAAACTCATTACCCATCTATATACAAATACTATAGGATATGTAATTATAACCATAAATCTAACTGTATATGCAGTTACACTAACAAGATTCCTCCAATGATGAGCTCCTATACTTTTTGGTATCAATTCTGAAAATATAAGTATAGCTAAGGTAAGAACTATACTTATAACTGCAAAGTACTCAGCTCCAAATACCTTCTCAGCTTCAGCACCTACCCCTGCTGCTCCAATAGTATGAGCGCATGTATTTAGTGTCAGTATAGCTGAAATCGGATCATCAATATTCTTTTTCAATTTTAATAGAATTTTAGCTGATTTAGATCCTTCCTGAACTTTCATATTTATGAATGACTCTGGAGTGGATAATAAGCTAGCTTCCAATACTGAGCAAGTAAAACTTACTATTATAGCTAGTAAGAAAAATAATATCATTCCTAATAATGGGTCCATAATTTTATTCAGATTTTAAATTTAATACCTCCTTAATTATATTTATCTTAGATTCTAAATTCCTTATTTTACTATCTTTCTCTTCATTCGATATGAGTTTTAATAAATGTTCTCCTCCGAACATAGAGATTAATTTAGATATGTATTCATACCCAGTGATCATCTCATCATCGTTTTCTATACTAGTGAATTTAAGAACAGGTAAAGGACCTAACTCTTCTATTAACTTTAAATAGAGTGATGTACGAACGTCTCTTATCCCTCCCTTACTTATTGCATCACTGATGTACCTACTAGAGCTTAATTCTAGTAGCTTAGTTAACTCTCTAGGTTTCATGCCTAGTTCATCGATCAATCCTTTAATGTTAATCGTAATCTTTCTTCCATTTTTAATTAATTCTGTTGAGTGCTTCATATTAATATTATATTTTACTTACAAACTTAAGGCTTAAAAGCTTTATTGAACGGGTTAGGAAATAAAATTAAAGGGTGACTGTAAGTCACCCCTCATCTATGCTATTTCTGATTATTACTATATCTGGAACTAATGATTTAACGAATTTTTCTGCCTCAGTTATTGAGTCAAATTTATGAGTAGAGCATGAGTCTGACGGTGTTGAACTCATGTTTAAGAATGAACATGAACATTCTACATATTCGTTAAATTGAAATATGTGAGAGTTAGGTATAGAAATTTTATGATTACAACGTTTGTTACTATGAGCTATACTAAGCTCAAATTTAACTAATGACATAGATTTGTACTCAATTCCATTATCTCTTATTAATGACTTATTGAAAATAGTTAATCCTTTATTCTTACTAATAAGTTTTAGTTCTGATAATGCTAACTCTCTAAGTAAGCCAGGTGATGAGTTGGATGCCCTAGGATGATAATCGACTATCGCTCTAGGACTGGTTTTTATTACATCATTCCAAAATTCAATCATGCACTCTCTACTCCTAAATTCAACAGTTTCAGTTCTAACTCCGTCAACATAATAATAAATACGTGTACCGTAGGATACTATATTTATATTACCTGAGACGGCTACCCTTAATACATCCTCAGATACTAAACTTAAATATAATATACTAAAATATACTGCTATATGAGAGTTATAATATCTAATGTAGTCATTAATTGAGCCTTGAGAAAACTCTAAACCATCAATACTCTCAATAATTTTATCAAATACTCCTCTATTATATTCAGTCATTCCTGACCTATATTTATTATACTTAGAGTATAAGTTGCTTACATCTACTGATATTAAGGCAGTATTATTCTTCAACTCTACGGATAAATCGTGACATCCAATTGAATCAAGCCTCCTAGCTAGATAATCTACTAATGACTCAGCCATTTTATACGTCATGTCCTTACCATACGAATTAAATTTAACTGGTATACTTATTCCTAAGTCTCTATATTTATCTAGGTTTATTCTTTCAGTTGGAACTCCTTGAGAATCAACTTTAAAAATTAATGTATTTTTCTTTGTTTTCATGATAATGGTTAATTAAATTAATTAAAGTATCGTAGGTAAATAGTCTACCTACGATACCACCTTCAATTATCAACGCTAGGTTAGGACTTAAAATTTACCTTTATTAAGTCTATCTCTTATATCCTTGAATGTGTCTTCATGTATCATGATTCCATTATTGAATATTTCTATTAACTTATTATTACTATCATTTAATCTCTCATTTAGAGTTAATCCATCATGGTCTAAGTAATACTTATAATTGCCGTTTTCATCAACTTCAGTAGTATAGATAGCACAGCATCCTTTCATAGACTTCTTAAAATGCTCATTATCAGTTTTAGGATCTTTATAGATCATTATAGGAGTCATTTTTCTATATAGTTGAGGATGCCTTTCTCCGTTACTTGAGCTACCTATTGATTCTTCAATTAGTTCACCATATGTAGCTTTCATAGCAAATTGGAACGTATCTCTAGTATATGGATATAATTTTCCGTATTCATCCTGATAGCTATGAAATGAGAAGCTTCCTGCTCCAAGTGCTACATTCTCAACTGAGAATCCCTTATGCATTAAGAATTTATAAATTAATTCTTGACGAATATGAGTAATTGAATCACCATAGATAACTCTAATATGAGGGTCAAGTACATTATACCCTTTTGAATTCTTATGTCCGCTGAACGAATCCCATAGGCACTCTACAGTACCTTTTACTTCGTAACTTGGAACTTCACTAAGACTATCACATGATACATAATACTTAGTTACTCCACCTTCTTTAACTGGGTAAACTACGTATTCTCTAAAGGCATCTAGGTCAATAATGTCGCCTAAATCTAATGAGTTATATAATTCCTCTACCTTTTCATCTAAATCCTCATTAATTTTAGTCTCAATTATTAGATATCCAGATACTATTTTAACTGGATCACCTGAATCTCCACGAACAAATAATGTAGGAGTTTTTATTTCATAATTATCATCGTCAATTATATCTATGAATTTATATGTCTTGTAATTTCCCACTGACTCACATTCATATCTAAATTTATATATTAAACTTCCTGACTTAAAATACAATTTATCAGGATCTAGTCCTCTAGATATGGCATTTTCAAATTCTATCTTTCTAGCAGTTCTTAATAAGTCAGTATCGCTTATTTTACTATTGTCACTAGCAGCCATCATCATTTCATACTTACTCATTATTTTGTCAGTTAAATCAACTGATCCTCTATCTAGTATCTTATCTTTTAATGATGGAATTATTCTAGTAACCATCCTCCAGTAGTCATAGCTATCACTAACCATAGAAAATGAAGATTCAGGATAAATTTTAGTTAATAAATCCTTGACAACTTTCTTTTCAGCATCTTCCTGAGTGAGACCTTCAGCCATATATATTTGAGTAGAGCTACACATAACTGAATGTTCTGTTGATATTAATCCTTTTCCAACTATGCATTCATTATATGGAATTACTACACGACCTAGCTTCCATTTAATATCTACTAATCTTCCGTTAATAGCTATTTTACGTTTATTATCCTCCCATATATCCTTAGGAATTATATATTCAGGATGATTATTAGGATTGAGATTAGCAGCATCCAGGTAAAAGTCCTCATTTGCTCTCATAAATGATTCAACTAGTGTTGAACCTTTCATAACTAATGATTTCTCTGTACACTCTTGTAGAAATTTATTGTAGCAAGGAGTAGCATCATAGGTATCATTATGGAATATAGTATTATAATACTTATTTACAAATGATATAGAAGAGCATGTAGCGGTCTTATCAAATGATAATAACCATGCAGCTCCTGAATGTATCCCAGATTCAGGACTGTCAGCTCCTCTAAATCCAAACTCAGACATAGAGGATTTAACTTTATTTTCCCAGTTATCAACAGTAAGCTCATAGTATTTATTAGCTACCTCTCTATACCAGTGACCTATTGTGGCATCTAAAGGCATTTTCCATCCATATGAACTCAGTAATGATTCTATGTAACCTCCTACCCATGCGAAATTCTCATTAGTAGTTATTAATTCTATCGTAGGGCATTTTATTGACACTAGCTCGCCTTCAGGAACTGTATAGATACTTATAGGAAGGTACCCTAATTTATGTAAAGAAGAAATTCTCTCTAAAGTTTTGTCAATATTAATTCCTGGAAGAGTATTCTCTAAGAAATCTTTAGCTTTCGTCAATACTGATTCAATATCTTTAGAAAAGAATTCATTATTGAATACGTCAATAAGGTACTCTTTACAAAATGCCTGAGCACCGAAGCTAACTACATAATTCTTATTAGGCAGCCTTGATCCTCTAGGAGTCATATAGCTGACTAACCTACGTATTCTTTTATCATATTGGTCAGCATGACATAATTTATAAAAATCACATAAGAACAATGGTAATGTTGAATTAGATTTCATAATTATAATTATTTTAAGTTCATATAATACACACTTAAGGTTAAGAGCGTTTGTTAAACGTCTAGGTGACTGAAAAGTAAAGGAGCTAATCTTCACTATTAGTCATTATTCCAGATACATATGTACATATCAATATAAATTCTATTACGTATATCCAATACACTACCTCTAATATCAGTAAATATTTATAATACTGAATACATAATATTAGAATATTTAATATTATTATATATAATGCATGGTCAATGAATCTCCTATTATATGGAAATTTAATAGATGATAATGTGAATAAGATCACTATAATCATCATTGATAACAATAACTCAATAATAGAATCAATATCGATGCAACTTAATATCTGTGAAATTACTATTCCATATATCCCAAATATTAATGATAGTGCTACGTTACCTATCTTATTCATAAAATAAATTTTTTAGCTTAACTCTATTTGAATAGATATACAATAGGTATGCTATGATAATTATAATTCCAATTAACAATAATGCACTTGAATAAGTAGCTTCCTCAGGAGTTGATGTCACTTCAAATTTACCTAATCCTCTTAGAAATATACATAATGGTATTCCTATCCCTGTAGTATATTCTACAACTCTTGATGATAGACTTCCGTAATTCACTATAACTAGAGGACTATACTTTAATGACATAAAAATCAATATAATTGCCATTACTGATACTATCGGATTATCAGATAAATGAGGATATACATTTCCCATTAAATAATATATGATGGATGCACTGACCCTTAATGAAAAATACGGTATAAGCATCATCAATGCATCAATATTTAATTTCTTAGCTTCCATATTAAATATGCTATTCCAGCTATTATTAATATTATCATAATGGGCATCACATTCATAAAGAATGATGCTAGTGACTTAACCATAGCTATAAATAATGATATTGATACTATAGATATAAGTATAATTACTGAGATTAATACTATCCCAGTGAATAAACAAGAACCTTTTTGATTTGACATTTTTTTATTATAATTTAAAATTAATTACTAATTTTAGTAGCTTGCCTATATATGAATCTCTCTTGGATAAATAAAAATATTTCATTACATATAATATGATTGAAATAAACTTAGGCGTTAGTATCTATATTATTAGAATTTTAATCTTCATATATAACTAATTATTACAAACTTAAGGCTATGGAGGTTTATTAGGAGTGGAGAATGAAAGAAATAAAGGATCAATATTGATCCTTTATTTACATCGATATTATCTATGCGCCTATACTGACACAATTATTGACTTTAATTTATCAATTACTCCTAGATACGATAAAGTATATGATATATTATCTAATATTAATCTCTTCTTCTCAGACGCTATCATGATGTTGCCTAAGTTATCGTACATGTGTATCTGATTAATATTAGGTAAATAATATATACTAGAGATAAGATTTAGTTTCCTTCTATTAGAGAATACATCTATTCTATATACCCTACCTTCTATAAAATATAACTGGATATTAGAGTCAGAAGATTTAAATACTGACTTAATAGATGATAATAATGATTTTATCTTAGATATTTCAGGTAAATCTCTTCCTATAAAATCTACTAGATTCTTAACCGGAGTTGCCTGAAGATTTAAGTATAATGTATTAATATTAGTCATAATTATTTAAAATTTCATTTAAAATACTTAATTCTAGTACAACATTATTCTAACTCCATTTTACTAAGAATTTAATCCTTAGTATGGGTTACTTAATTTATCTAATATCTACTTTAGTTAATCCCTTTTCAGTTAAATTAAGTGTTATATTCTTATTAGCAAATGACTCAGTGCCATACATATGAGTAGTTAATATCATGGTATGTACATTCATTCCCCTCATTAAATCTAGACAGTATTCAGTGCTTGACTGACTAAGATGTTTAAGAGTTTCATCAAATACTAATAGACCACATTCTACTAAAATCCGACTTAGAAAGTTTATATCAGCCATAGTTTTCTGACCAGAGCTAAGTGACTGATAGCTTACCCATCTTCCAGCTACATTGTATTGAACGTCAAGGTCTAAGTGATCCTTATTTCTGAACTTATATTGATTCACTTCATACCTAATGACATCATCACTGAAGTCCTTACTAATCCTAGACATAACCTCCCTATATACATCCCCAGTCGATCCTGTTAGCTTTATGTACTTCTCCATTAGTCTTAGAGCATTCTTAGAGCTTTCTAACTCCTTATTTAGTTCATCAACCTTTGATTTATTGAAAGATAAGTCATTAAGGAGCTTTGTGTACTCTTCATGCCTAGATAAGTCAAGGTTTATTTGATTTAGTTCATCATAAAAATTGTCAGGTAAGTGAACTTCCTCTACCTCAGTTATATCATTCAATTCATTAGTACTATTTAGAATCGATTTATTTAAGCTAATTAGCTGAGACTTCCAGTTTTTTAATCCTGCTAGCTGAGTATTAATATCGTTTATCTCAGAGTTAATTCTAGATAATGATAGTGAGTTAATCCCCATGTTATTCAGGTTATTTAATTCATTAACCGACTCTGATAAATTAGAATTTAATCTATCCCTCTCAACTAATAGTCTATTCATTTCTACTGATAGGCTATCTTCTAAGTCTTTCAGGACTATCTTACTTCCACATGTAGGACAAATGTTAGCTTTTACTTTTTCTAATTTAGTATATACCTCAGTGCCTTGAGAATTCACTCTATTTATATCTGACTTTATATGAGATATATCAATATTAAGTCTATTTATATCATTTAATTTCTTATTAATATTATTATATTCTACATTAAGTTCATTCAGTCTATTAGTGAGTGAAAATTCATCTACTGAGTTAATATTGGCTGTCACTTGAGCTACCTGAGATTTTAGTGAGTCTATCTTTCCTTTTAGGTTATCGATACTTGATTTTGATTCATTGTATCTCACATACCTTTCTTGAAGTGACTTCATTTGATTTTTAAGTGAATTTAATGCATCAACTGACCTACTAGGTAGAGATGTGCTAGAAATTTTATCCTCTAAATAATTCACTACATTCATGAAGTTATTTAAATCTGATATCTTGGACTCTATTGATCCCCTAATGTCATTAGACATCCTTGATGCAGTAGAATTATATGAGTCTATCTTATCTATTCTAAATAATTTACTTATAACTTCAGATTTTCTTTCAGGGCTCATTGACCCTATGACTGTAGATTTATCAGCATTAAAAAAGTAGATATCAGTATAATTTAAGAATGGAAATCTCTTATACATGTCATCTTCAAACTCCCTTTTATTATTATAAGGCAGCTTCTCTCCATTTATCCAGCATCCGTAGTCCTTACTTCCTCTTAATATCTTATTATTTACTCCCTGATATATAAATTCAATTTCGCATGAACATGAGTCAGCTCCGAATCTTATGAAATCTTTCAGTGATCTATTCTCTCTCAAGGCATTATATAATCCTAGTATTATTGATGACTTTCCAGCTCCATTATCTCCTGATATAGTTATCTTATCCATATCATCGAAATAAATTTCTGCATACTCTATTGATCTGAAGTTCTCCAATTTTAATTTTACTGGGATGAACTTAAAATCTACATATTCATCATTAGGACAATTCTTTAATACCTCATTATGAATGACCTCCAGTCCATTATCCTTGATAACGTTGTCTACTAGGTCACTGATCTCACTCCATTTAGGGATATTGATTATATTATTATCAGCAATTGATAACTTAGCAGGTCTATATACCTTATAGGTATTATCAGATTCATTAAATCCTTCTGACTTCCTATCATTAGTATACTCTAGCCTGAGTAACTTCCTATCTGGATCTAAGTTAATGCACTCCCATGAATTATCATTAGGATTCCATACTATTGCAGTTGATTCCTTCTGATCTCCAAGTTTATTCTGTTGGCAGGAACCTATACTAACCATCTTCCCTACATGGAAATGCTTATGTATATCTCCAGTTATAGATAACTTAAATTTAGATTTATCTATATCTTGTCCTTTAAATTGAGCTCCAGGAGGTGCTAATGTTACATGACCTACAAATAAATCTACAGTACCATTTATCCAACTGAGATCTTGTACAGGCTTCCAGTTCATCATAGCTACTGATCTGCCACATAAAGTCCACTGTTTTTTATCAGCATAATATAAATTGCTAGGAAGGATAGCTGTTAATCCTGAAAATCTAGGATCTTGTTCTCCATCTTTAGTAGATAGGTCATGTTGCCCATATATAATAAAGTTCTCTTTAGTATAGTAAGTATAACATAACTTATTCAATAGTGATTGGACTTCATTTAATACGTTATTCTTCATTACTGGAAGTTCAGTAACGTCACCTGCAATTATGAATCTATCACAATTATACTTTTTCCCTGCATCTATCAATAAGTCAGCTAATACTCTAGTCTGAAATAGCCTGGACTCTCTGAACTTATTATAGTTAGCATAGTCATTTATATGAATGTCACTAAAGATTAAAACGTTATTTTCCATACTACATCATCTTCATTAACTGTTCAATATTATCATTCATCCATAATATACATGCAAATGTATGTTTACATATAGTAGATGTATGAGTTTTTTTAGGATCAGGTGACTCAGTTAATGCCTGACCTAATAAAGTATCAGTCTTACTAGATTTATATAAGTTACCCTTCTTATTTAGTAAGTATGCACTTTGAAATTTAAAACTAGGGCAGCTACAATATACCTTTACTTTACTATTCATTATCACTCTAAGATCAGGATTAGGCTGAAATTCTATTAATACTGTGTAGCTATTTCCACTATAGCTATTAACCGAGAATTTTAATACGGAATAGTACATATTTATTTGAGTCTTACTTCTTCTAAATATTGATTTAATTCTATCCCATAATGACTCTCTCCTAACTAGGTGATAAACTTCTTCTAGATTAACAGATAATCCTGCACTTCTATCTTTTCTTCCCTGATCTATATTTATTAACTCCCTAAGAGTTAATGGATTCTGACTAAATATATTAAATAATCCCATAGCTATATAATTATATCATTTTCATTTGTGAGCTTATTTACGTTCCCAGTAGTAGTTATTATTGAGTTATTAGTCTTATCTAATATTCCTACAAATACAGGAGGAATATTTCCATCTATAGCTTCACTCCTAACATATACTGGCTGATATTCACTATATGGAACTATAGTACCATTAACTGATATGAGTTCAGTTTCAGGATCAAATACGAAAAAATCACCTTTTTTACTATATATTTCTATCATTTGTATTATATTTTAATTTTAGATAACTGGATTCAAATAGTGAACTAGGTGACTGTGGCTCCTCTATACAATCAGTATATAACTCCTTCAATTTAAGTTCGATGTAACTATCACCTTCATAGATAAAGAGTTTATTTGAGTCAGAACAAAATGTCATATCACTGACTTTAGAAGTTATAAATGCTAGTTCGCTTTCATTCTTAATTTTATTTAGCATGTTATATTAACATTTAATTTAGACATAGGATTAAAATCCGATTTCACTGCCTGACAATTAAATTTATCACTCATGAATCTCTTACTTATAAACTCCATAACTAATTTATTAAAATTATTTTTAATATAGCTATTTATAAATATAGATGGCTTTATAAAACGTGAATTAGCTATTCCACTACTCATTATATCAAGATCGGATGTTATTAATTGACTTTTTATATCATTAATGCCGTTCATACATAACTCCTTCTATGATTACTTTTCTAGTATTATTATATCTAAGTAAGCTATCTAAGAATAAAGATAGCTTATTTAATGATGGGATACTTATTGTTCCATCTGATAGTGTAGTTATTGCGTTATATGCATATCTATCTTCCATATAGCTGAGGATCTAATCTGTCAGTAAATTTAGTATACCATGAGTCAGATATCCCTAATCCAAACTTATCATTGAACTCTTTAAACTCAGCTAGTGGTTTTAGTGAACCAGACTTCATTTTTTCAGGGAATTCATCTATTATTCTTTGAAATCCTGGAAATTGATCAACCTTAAAAGTTGAATACTGTAACTTGAATAAATCTAAGTCCTCAATTCCTGAATAGTCTCCTCTAAGTACTATATTCTCTATTATACTGGAGGTATCAATTCTATCCCTTCTGGTTTTCCTCATGTCATTATGAGATCCATTTAAGCTATCCCAGTAAGCTTTCCAGTCATATAAAGATATCTTCCCTCTTAGCTCCTCAGGTATCTCAATAGCCATTTGTTCATATTTAAACATCTCTGATTTTCCACCTCTCATTCCCACCTTATATACATGAGTACTAGGAGATGTGCCGTTCCACATCCAGTCACCATCACTGGAGCTAAATACTGAAGTCTTATCACTAAATGCTAACATTGAAGAATACACCCATACTAGATTATCAGCTTCATAACCTCCATACCTAATACTGGGCATTCCGTAATCACCTAAGTAATTTATAATGAATCTTTTAGATTCTATCTGCATTTCATTCCTCTTAGCATTATCTAGTATCTCCCTTTTCTCTTCTTCAGTAAGGTCAGGTTTCTCAGCATCTTCCTTAGTTTCAAACTTTCTAGAGTCTTTATACTTTCCTTTTAATATCTGAGTTGTATAGTATCCGTTACCTCCATTCCACATATCCCATAGTATAAATATTTTATCAACTCCTCCAATCTCCTGACCTAATTTATTCACTGAATACATGAATCTTCTAGCTACATTAGCTGCAGTATATTTAGAATCATCTCTATCAGAATTTATCCAATCCTTAGACTCCATGAAATTATGCCTTTTTAGCATAAAAGATCCATCTACAAATAAATATCTATGCTCATTTAATATCATTCTAAATAAAAATAAATAAGAGTAATAATGATTTTACTCATTATTACTCTTAGATTAAATAATCTTATTAATTAGACCCAGTCTCAAATGGATTAGGTACTGAAGTAGGCTGCTGAGCTCCAGCTGCATTTTGAGCAAATGCAGGCTGAGTATAACCTACGTTAGCTCCACCGAATTGAGGATTAACTCCATTCTGAAACTGCGGTTGAGGCTGACCTTGGAATTGACCGTAATTGTTAGGTACTCCTGCCATAGGATCAAACTGAGATGCTGGAGGATTAACGAACGGATCGTTATTATTCTGAACCATCTGTTCTGGAGTTTGAACCATCTTCTGCTGAGGTGCTGCAGTATTATTTAATGCAGCTACCATAGGATCATTAGTAGGAGCTACTGGAGGAACTGCTGATTGAGCAGTATTTTGAGTGGCTTGAATTGCCTGAGCAGGATTAGCATAAACTGCTGAATTAGAATATTTAGAAATCACTCTATTCATCTCCTCAATAACTGAGGTAATGAGCTGTTCATTGAATAATTTCTCTTTTCCAGCTTGCCATCCCAGGAATGTTCTAATAGGGTCATCCATTAGACTAACGTCCTCTGCAGGAATTTTTAATCCATCAGTTGCAGTTGCAGGAAGATTAGACGTATGAGATGCACTCACACTAAATCCAATTCCATTAGCTGCATTGGTAATATTAAATATTAACCATCCAGTTCTTCCTTCAGTCTTACGGTTATAGATTTCACCTAACCACATAGGGTCATTTCCATGATTAATCATCTGCATTTCAATATCCTTATTGATTGCATTTGCAAAGTCTTTTGACGTGCATACAAGTAAGGTACTGAAGTTAGATCTAAGAGGTTTAGTGTTATCTCTCAAACCATACTTATTGATAACAAATGCATTACCAATTGTATAGTTCTTTACTCGACATAAGTCTTTACGTTGAGTTTCAGGTACTACTTCCCACATACGATCAAATACACCATAAGCTGACTCCAATAAGTCACGTTCTGACTGAGTCAATGATGATACAAGTCTATTAGTATTATCAATAAAACTATAGGCACTAAGTGGCAATAACTTATGCCAGGAACGTCTCTGAGTTCCATCCTGATTTGTACCTGTCACGATATTTACCTCTTTAGTCTTATAGAGATATTCAAAAGGCATTCCAGTGACTGTACTAATCATAGGAAAAATCTGATAACGTCCTAAGTTGTCAGGTAAATTTAAGTAAGTTTTTTCTAATGTTGGACTTTTAGGTTCATTTGTTCTAGGCTGAGGTTGTGCATTTTTTAATTGATTTAAAAAATTCTGTACGTTCCATTCATTGTTCATAATTTAAAATTTTTTAGTTGTTAAAATTAGTAATTTGATAAACGCTTTATTTCATCACCCAGTTTACTATCGAACTCATCAACAATCTCTAATAGAGTACTAATAGCTCTACATGATTGATAAGATTCGTCAGAAAATTTGGATGATGATATTATTTCTTTAAGATTTCTTACAAATGTTATATTTTCTTCTATAATTTTTTTAAAATGAAAATTGCCTAGTCTACATTCTTCATATATCTTCATAGAACTTTGTAATGTATCTGATATTTTAACTATCAGACCGCATATATTGTCTCTATCTTTACTATACTTTATATCGTTAGTAATTTTATCTGAAAAGGCAGAACTCATTAAATCGTCTACTACATTAGAAATAGCATTATAAATATCATTATTATAATACTTAATATTCCTAGATATATCTCCCATAAGGGATTCATCCATATCATGTAGATAACATCTATAAATAAGATCTTTTCTATCTATTAGAATCGGATCTTTTACATCCTCTTGATCCATTTCAATTAGATCAGCTATCTTCATGCACATAGCCATCATATCAATAGTATGATAGCCGTCATTTTCAGGTTTCATACAAAATACCCCAGAGTATCTAGTAACATTATTTAGATTCCTCATAGGATTTTCATACAATTCTTTAAAAATACTTACTTTTCCTGAAATCATTTTTATAAAATTCTAAATGATAATTCCATTTTTAAGTTTAATAACATCTAAATATTTAAATTCAGATATTTTAACTTCATTCATAGGATACCCTAGCTGATAAACTAAGTACCCTAGCATAGTTAATTTCCCATTTACTTGATAGTCTATACATTTTAATGGTTTTGGATAATATAACTTCATATCTTCTATCTCAAAGATATGATCAACTTTATCATACATCTCCTCATTAACTACATTAACTTTTCTACCTAATGGAATAATACTTTCGTTTATCCTTAGCTCATACGGATCAACTATAACTCTACTATCACCTATATCAAACCTACCTATTACGGTATTCTTATTATCTAAGAGTTCGTTTATGTAACTGATAGGATAACTTTTAAGGTTTATTATTATAGTTTTTCCGATAATGTATGAACTAACAGGATTAACTAATATATCACTAGCCTTAGAAGAACAAGTTAACTTTTCTTTTAAGTATAAAGACTCTATTATAGAGTCCAGACCTGTCATTAACACCATTGGCTAATCTATTAGGTTATACATGATTAAGGTTCAAAGGGTTTCTAAAACGCTCTTTTATATCAGCATCACTGATAAACCATTTATATCTACGTTAGTCCTAATTATATTGCTTCCGTTATCAAATGATGATAATTTTATCTCATATAAATCTATTCTATCCATCTCTAATTTAGAGATTTCATATTCTCTAGATAACCCTAGAAGAGAAACCTCAGTAACCACTCCATTTATTTTAATTCTAGTATCCTCAGTGCAATAAAGTGAAGTATCATTTCCAGTCATCTCTTCATTTAATCCACCTACTATACTGGTGATTTTATATAATGTTACATTATCTGACTCTACTTTATTTATTGATTTTACTTTAGTAATTGAGTCAGACATAGTTACTCCTCCATTTGACTTGAGGTAAATCTCTACATTGTCACCTTCACTGGATAATGTATCATATAAATCCCTAACTGTAGCAGCTAGAGAGTAATCTTTACTCTCTAACTTATCTACTAGTTTAACTCCATATATTCTAGTATTCCCTGCTATCATAGTTCATTAATAACTTTATCAGTGAATTCTACTGCATTAAAAGATTTCAATTCTTTTAGCTTATCCTTTAATGATTTGACCTTTTCAGTTTGATCCTTAGTTTTTCTAAGGTTACTTATAGTTCTAGACATAATTGCATTTACTACCTCAGGTTCCAATCCTGTAGCTTTAATAATCTCCTCATTTTCTGCCTTAGGATTTTCATTTATAATATAATTAGCTACCTGCTCTATATTAGAATATACTTTTATATCAAATTTAACTTTCTCAATTTCTTCTTTATTATCCTGAGTCACTAAATTTATATAATTAGTATATGTAGCTTTAATCCATTCCCTTAGTGGTATTCTAAATGCTGATCCTCCATCTGATACATTGAGTGAGTATGTATTATTATTTACACATATTTTCTCAACTTCCTTTTCTATGTCATCTATAGTAATAGATTTCACATTGGGTACCTTATAGATAGCTAATTTAGCTCCATCCTGAGTTACCATATCCTCTATGTATACCTTTCCGTCAGCTTGCCAGTCTTTTATTCTCTTAAGTCTAGGGACAAATATACCTGCATCACCTTCTATAAGCATTCCTGGATTTCCGTCAGGTCCTTTTATCCTAGACCATCTATATTTATACACTACTCTTCCTCTACCTTCATTCCATAACCCTAATAAATCAGATTTACCTTTATCTAGATCTATATCTATATTAGGTTCAAGTAATGACGGATCATCATGTATGTATGCCTGATACATCGACTTAGCTGAAAAATTAGGTAAATCAGTAGAGATTCCTAATCCTAAGCCAGATATACTTGAATCGCTACAAAATAATGACATCGGTAAAGCTGTGGGTATATAGGTAGGTTCTAGTGTCCCTAATGGAGATTCTACATACGGTACTTTCTTAATCAATCTTCCTAGCAGCTTATTGTATTTATCTGAGACACATGACTCAGTATAACGAGGTGCAGCTGCTGGAGATGATGTTCCATCTATGGATCTGCACCCGAAAAATCCTTGTCCTCTTAGTATCCCAGTTTTAACGTACGAGCATATAATGCCATAGCAACCATCCGTATTATGAGGATGTATCTCCATTAGTTTTCCTAGTAAGTTAGCTGATTTTATTAGCTTTCCTTGAGGATATTGTAATGATGAATACAATAATCTTCTATAACTGATCTTCAGTCCATCAATAATCTGAGGTAACTGACGCCAATTATTAATATAGCTACCAAACTCTAAGTAGGCAGTTCTAGTCAGGTCATATATCCCTACCTCTCTTATTGAGTTATCCTCGTTATTAATTACTTGTATTGCATCTACTTTCTTACTTCTTGCCATAATATTTAATATAAAAGTTTATTCATCCACGTAAAGTATTCATCGCACTTATCCTTAGTATCTATAAATCCTAACTTAGAATACCAGTTTTTAGTCCAAGAGTCGGGATCTACGAATAAGGATAATGATTTAAATTCATATAATTTTCCTATATCTTCATAAAGTCTCATTATAACTCTTCCAAATCCCTCATTTCTCCTATTAGGAGATACATGAAGGTCACTTATATAAAGTTGATTTTCGGAGTCATTTTCATACCAGTATATGCATGCAAAAGCTATTCCAAATTTATGCATAACCTTAATACTATTGTACTGATATACCGAATCTTCTGAATAATGATATATAAAATTACTATTTAGTCCACATATAATATCTATGTCTATACTAGTCATTTTCATATGTACCTAATACTAACTTAACTATATCTTCAGAACTAATTCTCCTCTCTATAAAATATTCTTCATCATTTTCGTTTATCATATCACAGTGAACTCTAAATTCCGTAGAATCTAATGTAGCTTGATGAAATGATATACTTTTGATTCTATTTGATGAATTTTTAATTGAGGATTTCATGAACTCATGTATGATTTTACATGAGTTCCCTACTTGCTCAGAATCTTCATTAGTATCACTGACTAAATCCTCTATCTTTATTCTTTTCTTATGACTTGAAGATGAACCATACTCATCACCTTCATATATTTTAGGCATAAGAATGAACTCCCTAGTTGAGAAATTATATCCTTCTATACTATAATCAGATAAATTCATAATATTTTTCTAAATTTTTAATAAATTTTTCGTCGTTATCATCATATACCTCAAAATCCTCCCTAGATACATGATTAGTAACTGATCTAATGAATGATACTGATACTATTAATACTCCATTACTAGTAAAATCTGACTTATATGAATGAATAGAGTATTTACTAGGATTGTATTTGTTAATCAAATAATCTAGGTAATCACTTCTTTCCATAAGTTCCAGATAATATTCTTATATAGTCATCAGTTGTCATTTCTTTCTCATATTTTACTGTATCCTTAGTCTTAGGATAGTATACAGTAATTGATAAATGAACTTTAGTTAATTCATTATTAAATATTGCATTAAAATCTTTTACTTCATAATTACTATTATCCATTTTATTTTAAGTTATATGGGTTAGTTAATATTCCGTTTTCAGATAATAATTTCTTTCTTTCATCGAGGTTACGAACTAGCTCTTGAGCTTTTTCTAATCCTTCAGGTGTTACCTTTATCAATCTTCTTTTAGTTTTATCATAAAATGCGTCGTATACTTGAATACGAGACATTTCACCTAACCCTTTGAATCGTTGATAAGGTTTCGATTGATCAAATCCAGGAATATTTCCGTTTTCATCCTGATCTGACGTGAAGAAAAATTTTCCATTTTGTTCATATATTGGAGCTTCTGCTACATATACTAATCCAAAATCGATTAGATACCGAGAGAACTTAGCAATTGTAGACAAAATACTTGCGCTGATTGAGTAGCCATCTGGATCTGCCATTTATGTTTAATAAGGTTCGTCATTCCTTATCCGTATTATATTTCAAATACT
>OGIE01001093.1_pt1 | contig 39249 bp, 36 predicted proteins | sample 1571581 | NCBI WGS metagenome assembly OGIE01 (sample SAMEA2582021, study PRJEB24529) | metagenome | biome: Human gut stool | place: China | collected 2011 | reverse complement strand
GTGATAGATATAGGGGCATTGCATATCATAATAAATGGTTAGTTCTTTGTTTTCAATTTCTTGTTTTTTAGCATTTAGAGCGAACCGCGGTGTTGTCCCGTCAAAAGAAAGTGCGAGCAACTCGTACCCGTTATCGGTAGTGTCAACAACCTCGAAGCCGAACTTCTTCACGAATGATTGGTCGGAAAGCCAAGATTTTTGTTTTTTTGCACCGAGCATGCAAATGCCGGATTTACCTTTCGCTTTTGCATCGGCAATACAATATTTCATCAGAGATTTTCCGTATCCTTTTCCCCTGTAATTTCCCAAAATCCACAAGCAATACAGGTAATAATAGTTGTCACCGGTCACGGGAACCCAAGCTGTTTCAAGAGGAGCGTATTCGATGAAAACCGTGCCTTTTGCGTTTAATTTTCTAAAGACATGCCCTTCACGTAACCGATCTGAAAGCCATTGTCGCTTCGCTTCAACACCTTGATGGGGCTTTTTACTGCGGATAATGCAGCATAAGTGTTCGTTGACAAGGTTTTCTGTTGTTAAGTTTATAAAATCGGTATCCATGTACATCCTTTTTTAAATTAAATATTATCAATTAGCGTGTCGCTTTATTATCGTTATTGATAGATCGAGACATGCAAATGTAGTGAATTTATGTGGATTATACCCTGTACGTGGGTTCTCTACAAAGTTAATTAATTTTTTTAATGTCGCATTTTCCTATAAAAGTGTAACGTTTTTAAACGGGTTCTCGTATTTCGAGTGTTATTTGAATGAGCTAAGCATAGCTAGCAAACAAAAGTTAACAAACACATGATGAATATGAAAAAGACGTTTATTTTATTATTTGTTGCGATATTGCCTTTATTAGCAAACGCACAAAGGGAAGAGGTAAAAGTGAAAGTGGTCGAGGAAGTGAAGACCACACCCTGGAGTGGTTTCGTTACCAATCGGTTCTGGGATAACTGGTTTATTTCAATAAATGCCGGGGGACAAGTTTATTTCGGGGAGTATGACAGTAAAGATGATTTCGGACGGCGGATTACCCCGGCATTCGATTTTGCCGTGGGGAAATGGTTTATGCCGACATTAGGAGCCCGGATTCAAGCAGGTGGTTTCACGTTGAAAGGTTTGACGGGTGATCCGGATAATATTTACGCTAAAGGACCGTCTCGCGTGGATGGGTACTACAAGCAAAAATGGCAACAGTTTAACGTGCATGTAGACGGGTTATTGAATCTTTCAAACTGGATCGGCGGTTACCGTACGGATCGTTTCTACGAAGCTGTCCCGTTCGCCGGTTTTGGTATGATCCATGGGTGTTCTTCCGTTGATAACACGAAGTTCATGTTTGACGCCGGTTTGATTAATAAAATGCGTTTGTCCGACGCTTTCGATTTTAACGTGGAAATTAAAGGAACTTTGGTCCCCCAGGAGTTTGACGGCGATAGCGGTGGTAGCAAGTTCGAAGGAATGGTTGGTGTAACCGTGGGTTTCACGTACAAGTTCAATCAACGTAATTTCAGAAGAGAGAAGCCGACAGAAGTTGTGTTCACGGGTGTTTCCCCGGAAATGTTGAGTGCAGCCGAGGCTAAACTGGCAGACCAGATTCGTCGTGCCGACCGTTTGCAAAACGAGTTGGATCAAGCTCGTAGGGCCGCACAACAAAAACAAGTCGTGAAGGAATCAAAGGCTGCCCCGTTGGCAATCTTCTTCCAGATAAACAAGGCTAATATCACGAACAAGGAAATGATTAACCTGAAAGGTTACGCCGATATTATAAAGAATAACCCGGGTAAGGTGTACCAAGTTACCGGATATGCTGACAAAGCAACAGGTACGGCTGCTTACAACCAGAAGTTGAGTGAAAAACGTGCCCAGAACGTGGCCGACGCTTTAGTGAAGAAGTTTGGTGTGAACGCCAGTCAGTTGCAGGTTGTCGGTAAAGGTGGCGTTTCCGATCTTTATAGCCTTTACAAGGGAGAGATTCAACTGAATCGTGTCGTTATTGTTGAATAATGATAAAAATGTATTACTACTAACCATTTGTACTTTTTAAGAACCGGGGCAAGAGTTTGAGATTCTTTTGTCCCGGTTTTGTTTTTGCCCGAATTACGGTTTTATATAACTTTTAGCTTTTAGCTTTTAGCTTTTAGTTTAATAAGTTGTATCTTTGTCCGAGAATAATAAAAAAACAGAGAAATGATAACAAAGAATAAGTTTGTAACCGTGAGTTACGAGTTAAGAACGGCAGCGGATGCCGAGCCCATGGAAGTCGCAGACGAGAAAAACCCGCTTGAGTTTATTTGCGGACAGGGGCAAACGCTGGAATATTTCGAGATGAACCTGTTGAATCTGAACACGGGGAATTCTTTCGATTTCCATATCCCGGCTGCAAACGCTTACGGTGAGGTAAACGAGGATATGATTGTTGAGTTGCCTAAAGATATATTCGCCGAGGTTGAGGCGGAAGAGTTGGTTCCGGGAAACGTGTTGCCTATGCAGGATAGCTTGGGCCGTCATCTGAACGGTAAGATCGTTGAAGTGGGTGAGAGCACGGTAACCATGGATTTCAATCACCCGATGGCCGGAAAAGATTTATATTTCAAAGGTAAGGTGTTGGCGGTAAGAGACGCTACCGACGAAGAACTGGAAAGTTTACATTCTCACAAGTGTGGCGGTTGTCACGGTTGTGGGTCTGACGGCGGATGCGGTTCGGATTGTGGTGACGGTTGCTGCCACTAATTCGGTCGTAAAGTCCATAAGGTCTATAAAGTTATAAGGTCAGTGGACCCCTGCGGGGCGCTTTATTAACGGCAGCTAGTCTGCCGTTTTTGCATAGTTCAAGAGACATTATCACTTTAATCGCTTTATGGACTTTATGGACTTTACGGACTTTATGGACTTTATAGACTCATTTGTATGAACACGATAGGTAAATTGTACACGTTGACCTCGTTCGGGGAATCGCACGGGGAGGCCCTTGGGGGAGTGATTGACGGGTGTCCCGCGGGGATTGCCTTGTCGTTGGATGAGATTCAGCGGGAACTGGATCGGCGGAGACCGGGACAGTCGGAGGTTACAACAGCAAGGGCGGAAGAGGATCGCGTGGAAATTCTTTCCGGGGTATTCGAGGGAATTACCACGGGAATGCCCATAGGATTTATCATACGTAACAAGGATCAACGTAGTCGGGATTACCACGAGATGAAAGATTTGTTTCGTCCGTCCCATGCTGACTACACGATGCAGGCAAAGTACGGGATCAGGGATTACCGGGGAGGCGGTCGCACGTCTGCTAGGGAACACGTGGCTCGTGTCGTGGGCGGGGCTGTTGCCCGTCAGGTGTTGAAGTTACGAGGAGTTTCCATTCACGGGTATACTTCCCAAGTGGGAAGCGTGGTGTTGGATAAGCGGTATGACGAACTGGATATGGAGGAGACGGAACGGAATATCGTGCGTTGTCCGGATCAGGAGACTGCACGAGAGATGGAACGGCTTATCCGAGAGGTGCAAGTGGGGCGGGATAGTGTGGGTGGTGTCGTGAGTTGCGTGATCCGGGGAGTGCCGGTCGGGATCGGGGAACCCGTGTTTGATCGTTTTCAAGCCCGTTTGGGGTATTACATGATGGGAATCAACGCGGCGAAAGGCTTCGAATATGGCGAAGGTTTTCGGGCTGCCGGCATGAGAGGGAGCGAGCATAATGATGCGTTCGTGATGAAAAACGGACAGGTAAGCACGTTGACCAATCACGCCGGGGGAATACTGGGAGGTATCACGAGCGGCGAGGATATTTATTTCCGGGTGGCTTTTAAACCCGTGGCCACGATCGGGCGGGAACAGGAAACGGTGAACCTTTCGGGTGAAGAAGTTACTTTCACGGCAGGCGGCAGGCACGATCCATGCGTGGTTCCCCGTGCAGTACCGGTGGTGGAAGCAATGGCAGCTATGTTGGTACTGGATATGATGTTGGAGGCGGGAAAAGCAACTTGTAACCTATAACTTGTAACTAGCGAAGATAATTCTTGCAATAATTTTTGAAAATAAGCTTGTTTAGGACAATATTCTTTATTAATTTTGTTCGAAATTAAATATCAAAGTTATGGCAAGTATTAGAAGATTGAAGAAAGATGTTGACTACTTAACTTTCGCGGTGATTGCTGATTGCATGAATTATAATGCAAGCAGGGAGAAGAATGATCCGGAAGTTGTCAATATCGTGAAAACGATGGTTGAATATAGAAACTTGACTAGAAGTAAAGTTGCTTCTCGCAAGTCATTTAACGATAAAAAAGAAGTTAAAGCATACTATAAAGGAATTTCTATCGATTTATTGAAAACGGTAGACGGAGAATTTACCCGTTTAAGTGATCTTGTAAAGAAGAATGCTTAAATGATGATTGCCCCCAAGTGTTTGAGCTACCACGTCCTGTGGTAGCTCTTTTTAATATATGAACGACGAGATTTTATTATCGGGAATCGGTAAAATTAAGGTGAGACGGGGAAAGAATATCCGTTTCCTCTCGGTGCGAATGGCACCGGGTAGAGGGGTGTGGGTAAATGTTCCTTACGGGGTGAGTGGCCGACAGGTGGAAGAGTTCGTGCATACTCAACGGGAGTGGATCGAGAAGAACTTGGAGAAAATCAAGGTTTACGAGAAAGACACGGGAGTGGGCTTGGGGATGGATTCGGAGGTAAAAACGAAATTCCACGTGTTGAAAGTGCTTGCTTGTGACGAGATGCGCCCGTTTTACAAGATCGAGGGGAAGGAGATTCGCTTGTATATACCGAGAAAGACTGATTACACGAAAATCGCCCCTTACGTGGAGAGTTTTCTGGTAGAGATTTACCGGATGGAGAGTAAACGTTACCTACCGGGACGGGTTCGGGAGCTGGCCGAACGTTTCGGATTCCGTTATGGGGAATTATCTTTCCGCAACAATATCTCGAACTGGGGGAGTTGCTCGGCGGAGGATAATATCAGTTTGAACGTGAAGTTGATGAAATTGCCGGACGAGATCATCGATTATGTTATTTTGCACGAATTGTGCCATACGATTGAGAAGAACCATTCCAGTAGCTTCTGGGCGTTGATGAAGAAAGTGTGTCCGGAGTGTATGCAATTGCGTCGTAGGTTGCATCAATATAATACAAGGATTTGATAGTAACCTTTTCTTCCCGGGTGGCCAACCAGAACGAGAGGATGAACACGAGTCCCAGCATAAGTAACAGTGTTTCGACTTTTTTCATGGTGCAAGTATTTAGTTTGTTCCAGTGTTTCTTTTATGCGGGAATGGGATTAAATGTTACATTTTCGGATGGTTTTAACCATTGAAACAGGGAATGTGGGCAGGACAAAAGCGTTTTTGACGCTTTCGACCTAGTCCGTAAAGTCCATAAAGTCATGCCTTCGGCATCTAAAGTTTATAAAGTCTATGGAATTACTTGTTTTACGGGACTTTGTCCCGATCGGCAGCTAGACTGCCGCAATATGCGTCTGCAAGGTCCATTGACTTTACAAACTTTATAGACTTTATAAACTTTTGACTCAAAGGGTCGAAAGCGTTTTTGACGCTTTTGCCTCGGGAATGTGGTGGAAATTGAAACGGGATTCGGCTTTATTCGTTATATTTGATCGTTATTTCTAAAAAGAATGAAGATAATGGAAGGACAGTATTGTTATCAATATCCCCGTCCGGCGGTGACCACGGATTGCGTGATTTTCGGGTTTGACGGGAAGGCTTTACAAGTGTTACTTATCAAGCGGGGCGGGGAGCCCTACAAGGGAAGTTGGGCTTTTCCGGGTGGGTTCTTGAACATGGATGAAACCACGGACGAGGGGGTCGTGCGGGAACTGGAAGAAGAAACGGGGGTGAAGAACGTGTTCGTGGAGCAATTGCAGGCTTTCTCGGACGTGGATCGCGATCCGAGGGGGCGGACGATCACGGTTGCTTATTACGCTTTGGTGAACCCGGAGGGAATGAACGTGGCTGGATACGATGATGCGGCAGATGCCCGTTGGTTTTCTTTGCAGGAATTACCCCCGTTGGCTTTTGATCACGGGCATATCTTACGAGTTGCTTTGCATCGGTTGGCTTTGAAGGCCTACTTGCAATTGAACGGGATTGAACGGGTGGATGAGCGTTTTGCCGAGTTTGATTTGAAGCGGTTACAACAATTAATTCCGGATAAGATATGATGAATACGGATCGATTGGAAATTATTGAGGCGGATATAACCACGTTAGACGTGGATGCTATTGTGAACGCGGCTAATAGTTCCCTCTTGGGTGGGGGTGGTGTTGATGGGGCGATTCACCGGGCCGCGGGGAAAGAGTTACTGGCGGAGTGTCGTACGTTGCATGGGTGCAAGACTGGGGATGCGAAGATCACGAAGGGATATAACCTGAAAGCCCGGCACGTGATTCACACGGTGGGACCGATTTATTCTGACGGACGACACGGAGAACCCGAATTATTGGCAGCTTGTTATCGGAACAGTCTTTTACTGGCGGAACGAAATGGTTTGAAAACGATAGCTTTCCCGTTAATCAGCACGGGAGTATACGGTTACCCGCTGGAAGAGGCAACACCGATTGCGTTGCGGGAGATCAGAACGTTTCTGGAGACACATCCGGATTTCGAACGAGTGATAGTCACCTGTTTTAGTCGCCGGGCTTATGATTTGTATATGAAATTGGTGCAGGAATAGCGTGTTGAAAGGTCTTGACCCGGCTAGTCAGAAGTTTATAAAGTTGGGAAATTGATTTATTAACCGTAATTTTGCCGAAAGGATTTATTAAAAACAGATATTATGCAAGAGATAGTAAAAGAGGTACGTGACGTTTTGTCGGAAGTTAAGTATCCCGGCACTTCGAAAAGTATCGTTGCGCTGGATATGGTGCAGAATATAAAGGCAGGGGATGGTAAGGTGGAATTTCGCTTGGTGTTCCAGAAAGCCAATGACCCGTTCGTGGGAGCGGTGAAAAAGAAATGTGAAGCACTGTTGAAAGAGAAATTAGGATATACGACCGTGGAGATCGAGACTGTCTTCGTGCACGATTTGGAAAAACCGCTGGCCTTGGAGAAAGTAAAGCATATTGTAGCCATTTCTTCCGGTAAAGGTGGTGTCGGTAAATCAACAGTAGCCTCAAACCTGGCAGTTGCTTTGGCTAAAGCGGGGTATAAAGTCGGGTTAGTGGATGCTGATATTTACGGGCCGTCAATCCCGAAGATGTTCGGGTGCGAGGATGCCAGTCCTTATATGGTGGAAGTGGGAGGCAAGGAATTGATCGAACCCGTCGTGAAATACGGGGTGAAACTGCTTTCTATCGGCTTTTTCGTTGATCCTGATTCTGCCACCGTGTGGAGAGGACCGATGGCTTCCAACGCTTTGAAACAGATGGTGGAAGGCGGTTTTTGGGATGAGCTCGATTTTATGTTGATTGATTTACCCCCGGGGACGAGTGATATTCACCTGACGTTGGTTCAGACTGTGGCCTTGAGCGGGGCGATCGTGGTCAGCACGCCGCAACAAGTTGCCTTGGCCGATGCGGTGAAAGGAATTAATATGTTTGAATCTCCCGGAATTCAGGTTCCCGTGTTGGGGTTAGTGGAAAATATGGCTTGGTTTACCCCGGCTGAATTACCGGATAACAAGTATTATATTTTCGGTAAAGAGGGGGCCAAGAAGCTCGCCGACGAGAAAGGATTACGCTTGTTGGGAGAGATTCCAATCGTGCAGAGTATCATGGAGGGAGGAGAAAGTGGTAGTCCGGTGGCCTTGGATGAAGATAGTGTCATTGGTCAGGCATTCATGGAATTGGCCCGTAGTGTTGCGAAGGCCGTTGATGAGACGGGAGAGACCGCGAAACGGGTACGGGTAACGAGATAAAAGAGAGGGGGCTTTGATTAAGCCCTCTTCGTTTTTAAGGCATGAATGGCAATTGCGCATAACGTGATAAATTCTGCCGCGGCAACGGCTACCCATATTCCCTTGACTCCTAGCCATACAGGTAGAAGGAGAAAGCATAATACGGGTAATATCACCCCTCGTAATATCGTAAACATGGTTGCTAATTCCGATTTTTCAATGCTCATGTAGTAACCGATCGCGATGATATTGATCCCGAAGAATAGGTAACATATCGCGAAAAAGGATATACCGGACGTGGCGATACGCCAAGCTTCGTTCGCCCGATCGGCAATAAATAATGACACGATTTGTTCCCGGAAAAGGACGGTTATAAATAGAAAAAATAGTCCGGTTCCGATCGTTGACAGAAGAGCTAGCCGGAGGGCGTGTCTGGAACGATCGGGAGCGTTACATCCGTGATTGAAACTGATAATGGGTTGTGCTGATTGGATAATGGCATTGAATACCATAAAAATGATCGGGAAGAAATAGCATACGATGCTGAATGCCGCTATTCCGTCCGAACCTAGGTAACGGACAAAAACGTAGTTCCCTGTCAGCATCATCACCCCGATGGCGGCTTCACCTAGAAAGGCAGAGAATCCCAGACGGATGATATGTCTTGTGTTACGGGCCGTGAGTAACAGGCTTTTCCAGCTAAGTTTTAATTTTATGATTCGTACGCGGGGAGAATAACGTAACAGATAGATGACCAGTAGTGTACATCCCACGATTTCGCCAATACCGGTTGCCACGGCAGCACCAGTCAATCCCCATTTGAACACGAATATGAAGAGGTAATCGAGCACGATGTTGATGATCGTGGAGATGGTCATGCTCCACATGGCTATTTTAGGGCCGTCGATACGGGTGAAAAAAGTAAGCACGCAAAGTAAGGTTTGGAACGTGGCAAAAGCTGCGTATGCGAAAAGATATTCCCGGGCAAAGCTGATAATATCGGCAGGAGCCCCGAGCATTCGAGCTATTGATGTCGGGAAGATCATCACGATGCCGGATACAATGGCCATGATTAAAAAGGAAATTAACGCGGCCTGGGTCACGTTAATGTTGGCCACTCGTTCTTTACCCCTGGCGAGGTTAATGGAGGCGACAATGGCTCCTCCCATGCCGAACATTAATCCTATTCCGGCGGCGAACACGAACAACGGACCGGCAATATTAACCGCAGCCAGAGCATCACTGCCAATCCCACGACCGACGAAAACCCCGTCGGTGATCACGAATAAGGCCGAGAAAACCATTCCCAGCAAGGTCGGGAACAGTTGTTTACAAAATAATTGCCCGACTTTCATTGAACCAAAATCTATTTTATCCCGTTGCATATATATGATTTTTTTACCACGCGAAGGTAGGTCGAATAAGATGGAGAAAAATTACCATAGGATAATTATGGATTATTTTGCTTATTTTTGTCGGGAAATAATGAATAAAGGGAGATCTTCGAATGTTTAGAAGTGCTAATGGAAGACAGATGTTCGGTGACATGATACAACGTAAACGGTATTGTTACGCTTTATTGATGATATTACTCATGGTCGGTGTTGCCGGATATTTTGGGGAAAGGGAGATTATTTTCCCGGAAATGGCAGCCTTGACAGTTGGGATGTGGATCGTGGATAAAAGAGTGTGGCAGGTTAGTAGAATGCGTATGGTTATCCTGATGACCGTGGGGGCGTTTGTCGGTGTATGTATCGTGCGTTATTCGCCTTTTCCCTTGCTTGTTAACTTGTCGATGGCTTTCGCTTTTGCTGCAGTTTGCCTCACGTTGTTTCGGGCCACGTTGATCCCACAGATTTCTGCTTGCATGTTACCCGTGTTACTTGGTACGGAAAGTTGGGTTTACCCGATAGCCGTGTGGTGATGTCCCTGATCATTGTCGGGGGACAATGGGGTATGGAAAGGCAGGGACTCCGGGAGAAGATCACGTACACGCCCGTGACGGGAAATCGGATAGATATGTTTTATCGGTGGTTGTTTTTGTGGGTAACCATGCTGGCGATAGCTTCGTTAGCGATATACACGAGGAATATTTATTTTATTCTCCCGCCATTGATCGTGACTTACGTGGAGTTTGCCAATTCGAAGGCCGGATTCCGTAATCGTCCCGTGCAGGTGTTGTTGGTATTGTTCACGGCAGCTGTGTTGGGTGTGTTTTTCGAGGTCATGGGACATTATTATTTGCATTTGCCGGAATGGGTGATCGTTTTTCCGATCTTTATCTGCCTGTTCTCGTTATTTGAATTTCTAGGAAAGTTTTTCGCCCCGGCCGGGGCTGTTGCCTTGATCCCGATGATTGTTCCCGAAGAAGGAGTGTTATGGTTACCTTTACAGGTTCTCGTGGGAGCTACTTTGTTTATCTGCCTGGCGATGATTTGTTTTCAAAGATGTTTGAGTTGGCCTAGGGCGCAGTTGATCGTCTGTCTTGTACCTCCGTTTATCCGGGATTTGAGAAAAAGAAGACAGTAAGTTTATAAAGTTTATAAAGTCTATAAAGTTTATAAAGTTCATAAAGTCATAGACCCTGCGGGCGCTTTATTTACGGCAGCTTGAGTTGCCGATAAACACAGTCCGAAGGACTCCCGTAACTTTATGAACTTTAAGAACCGGAGGTTCAACTTTATAGACTTTATGGACTAAAAAAAGGGCTTTTTAAAGCCCTTTTTTTAATGTCTTGCTCTTGCCTTGATGATCTCGAAGAAATCGGCGGCTTTCAGTGAAGCTCCTCCGATTAATCCCCCGTCAACGTCAGGATTGGAGAAGATCGCATCGGCATTTCCCGGGTTACAGCTCCCCCCGTAAAGAATAGAGGTTTCGTCTGCAACAGCCTGACCGTATTTCTCGGCAACGACTGAACGGATGAACGCATGCATTTCTTGTGCCTGCTCGGGAGTGGCCGTTTTACCAGTACCAATAGCCCAAACGGGTTCGTAGGCAATCACGATGTGAGAGAATTGTTCCGGGGTAAGATTGAAAAGCCCCTCGGTCAATTGTTGTTTCACGACCTCGAAGTGTTTTCCGGCTTCTCTTTCTTCCAGTACTTCACCCACGCAGAAGATAATTTCCAGTTTGCTGTCTAAAGCTTGTGCCACTTTCTTCACGAGAATAGGGCTTGTCTCGCCGTAGTAACTTCTCCTCTCGGAATGTCCCAGGATAACGCATTTCGCACCCGTGGAAGCGATCATGTCGGCTGATACTTCCCCCGTGTATGCCCCGGATTTTTCGGTTGCGCAGTTTTGTGCAGAAACCATGATCGAAGCTTCCGTGATGTTGTGAGCCACTTTAGCCAAATGGATAAAGGGAGTACCGAGAACGACACCAACACCTTCTCCACCTTCTTTATATCTCACGTAGTCATTCACTTCTCTTGCCAGTTCAACTCCTTCAGCGAAGGTTTTGTTCATTTTCCAGTTACCTGCTACAATCTTTTTTCTCATATCTTTATGTTTTGAATTATGTATGCTTAATTGTTTCTTTTCCCTTTTCTACGTGGGAAAAGTAAATATGCTACAAAGAAAAGAAGGATAATGGAGTAAACCAAATAAATTCGTTGCATTTGTACCCTTGAATGTATGCAATAAGCGGTTAAGTCAGTGGCCTGTAATTCTTTCATGTCGGGAACATCTTTTCCGGCCCATTTGTCCAGAATTGTACCTCCGCGAAGTACGATCACGCCGGGATTGGAACGAATCATGGTTTTTAGTTGAATTTCGTCGACCGTGCAGAACTCGTAGGGAACATGGTTCCGCTTTTTGTAAGCCTCGATATCTTGTTCCGATGAGGCAGTCAGTCCGTAGAAACGAAACCCTTTCTCCCGGGCGTAATCGGCCAGACGATTGATTGCTGTCTGGTATTTCGCATTACTTTTACCCAAGTTGTAGGCGACGGCCAGAATCGTATGATTGTCGTCTTCCAGGATTTCTTCGGTGATATTACCCAGTGTCGGGTGCTCGATAACCAGATCGTGTATGGGGGTAACGTATCCCTTTTTAACCAGACGTTCCGAGCTGCTTTCGTATTCCCAGTTCAACGTGTCCTGCCACGGGTAGTTCTCTTCCGTGAAGGATTGTATTTCCCCGGTCTGCTTATTTTTGTATTTTAGAGTGACCTCGTATTGATCCGGTTCGGCTCCTTCCGGTAGTTGCATCCCTTCAGCGATGTTTTTACCGACAGCATAGGGGCGGAAATCCAATAGTGGAAGGTGGCGATAGCTGTAAATGGAAATACATAGCATACCTATTCCTGCTAGCACGAGATACGAGAATTGCCCGAAAGGTGCGAGTTGTGATTTGAATTCTTTGCGATAGACAAAGATCATGATTGTCATCAAGAGCAGAATGATATTCTTCCAGAATGTTTGCCAGTTTGTCAGGATCATGGCATCACCGAAGCATCCACAATCACTCACGGGATTGGTGAGTGCCAGTACCAGTGTTAGTGGTGTGAAGAATGCCATGAATAATAATGCTCCCCAGGCTAGCCGGGATATCCATAGATTGAATAACAAAGCAATCCCGATCAGGAATTCGGCTAACGAGAGTGCGAACGAGAAGAATAACGTGGTGGCGTTCATCCAACTCATACCGAAGGCGTTGAAGTAGTCTGTGAACTTGTAATCTGATCCCAACGGATCGATTCCTTTCACGAATCCGGAATAGATGAATACTATCCCGACAATAATCCTGCACAGGTTTTTGACGAGTTTCATGTGATTAGATTTCCGAGTTTCTCGTTATTCTTGTTCCACGACAAGGCGAATGAGACCGAAAACGGCGTAATTTACCATGTCGAAGTAATTAGCATCGATACCCTCTGATATGATCGTGGTACCCTGGTGATCTTCTATTTGTTTGGTCCGGTTAATCTTCATCAGAATCAGGTCCGTGTACGAGCTCACGCGCATTTCTCTCCATGCTTCGTCGTAATCGTGATTCTTGGCAAGCATCAACTCTTTCGCTTGCTTGAAGTAACTTTGATACAGACGGAGAATTTCGTCCTGTGGCGTGTCGTTACCCGGTCCGAGTTGCAGTTGGATGAGTCCCATGATCGAGTAGTTGATGATCCCGATAAACTCGGGAACGATGCCTTCACCGACCTTTGTAACACCCTTTTCTTCAATACTGCGAATCCGGTTCGCCTTGATATATATCTGATCCGTGATAGAGGTCGGGCGGAGTATTCTCCAGGCTGTCCCGTAATCCTGCATTTTTTTCACGAAGATATCCTGACATATATCTATCACTTTATCATATTCTTGTGCTGTATTTGGCATACTCTATTTATTTTTGATAATGAAATCTGAAAAATAAATTGTTACTTTGAAGTGTAAAAGTAGTCAAATAATTGAAAATTGAAAATTGAAAGTTGAAAATTATGACGGAGATAGTGTTAGAAGGGGAAAAAATTAGCTTGGAGAGTCCCGTGGTAATGGGAATTTTGAACGTGACACCCGATTCTTTTTATGATGGGGGAAAGTACACGAGCGAGTTGAAGATCATGGAACGGGTGGACGAGATCGTGGAGCAGGGAGCAGGGATTATTGACGTGGGAGCGTATTCCACCCGTCCGGGAGCGGCGTTCGTGGATGAAAAGGAGGAGTTGTCCCGGTTGAGTTTTGCTGTGGAGTTAATCCGTAAATATCATCCGCAAGTTCCGGTGTCTATCGATACTTTCCGGGCTGGGGTAGCAAGAGAGATTAATCATTGTCTGGGCCCGGTTATCGTGAATGATATTTCCGGAGGAACGATGGATGATAAAATGTTCGAGACGGTAGCCGAATTAGGCGTTCCGTATATATTGATGCACATACAGGGAACTCCCAAGGACATGCAGGTGAACCCGCACTACGAGGATGTTGTTCGGGAAGTCCGGGCATTCTTCACGGAGCGGATTGCCCGGTTGAATGCTCTGGGATTCAATAATATCATACTGGATCAGGGATTCGGCTTCGGAAAGACCGTGGGGCATAATTATCAGTTGTTGGACAAGATGGAATCATTCCTTGATTTAGGATATCCTTTGTTGGTTGGGATTTCCCGCAAGACGATGATTTGGCGTTTGTTGGAGATAACCCCGAAAGAAGCATTAAACGGGACAACCGTGTTGAACACGATTTCGCTGTTGAAAGGAGCGAACATCCTTCGAGTACACGATGTCCGGGAAGCTGTCGAGGCCGTGAAGATCGTGAAGGCGATGAAAATGGGTTTGTGAACAAGGTAGCCTTCGACAAGTTACAAGTTGCAGGTTACATTTGCCTTTGGCAAGTTGCAAGTTATTTCTGCACTAGCCAAGGGGTTTGATGGGTTTACCCTGTGTGTAATATGAGCCTTACGAACTGTATGAACTATTTCAGTTGTTTGTAGAATAGCGGGTGGATTACCTGCCACAACACGATTCCGGCGGTGACGGAAATGTTGAACGAGTGTTTTGTCCCGAACTGGGGGATTTCGATACAATCGTCGGAAAGGTCCACGACCTCCTGTTGCACGCCCTTTACCTCGTTGCCGAAGATAAAAGCGTATTTCTGTCCCGCTTGAATGGAGAAATTCTCCAGGGAAATGCTGTTTTCTACCTGTTCCACGGAGAGAATAGTGTATCCCTCGGTTTTCAGTTTTTGTACAGCATCTATTGTCTCTTCGAAATACTCCCAATCCACGCTTTCCTCGGCTCCGAGAGCTGTTTTATGAATTTCCCGATGGGGTGGAGTCGCCGTGATACCGCAAAGGTATATTTTGGAAAGCCGGAAGGCATCGGAGGTGCGAAACACGGAACCGATATTGTTCAAACTACGCACGTTGTCCAACACGACCACGAGCGGGAGTTTTTCCGCTTCTTTGTATTCTTCCGTGGAGAGGCGATTCAATTCTTCATTAAGGAGTTTGCGAGACATAATAATTGAAAATTGAAAATTGAAAATTGAAAATGAAGGATTTTCAATTCCCAATTCTGGTTTATTGATGTTTTTAGTTTTTATCTTTTAATTTTTAGTTTGCTCGGCTTTACCTAGCAAGGTGGCCGGGGTACATTCCGTGACACGAACTTGAACAAGGTCTCCGACTTTTGCCCCGTTGTCCGGGAACACGATCACTTTGTTTTGGCTGCTGCGTCCGAAGAGTTCGTCTGATTTCTTCTTGGAAATTCCCTCTACCAATACCTCGAATACTTTTCCCACGTCTTTTAGGTTACTTTGGTGAGAGATTTCTACTTGCATGTCTATGAGTTCCTGCAAACGACGTCCTTTCACCTCTTCATCCACGTTGTCGGGAAGGTTACGGGAAGCCATTGTTCCCGGACGCTCCGAGTACTTGAACATGAAGGCGGAGTCGAACATGACTTCTTTCATCAAGGCGAGCGTTTGCTGGTAATCCTCCTCGCTTTCGTCGTGGAACCCGACAAATACATCGGTGGATATTCCGCAATCGGGAACGATTTCACGAATGGCCCGTATCCGGTCAAGATACCATTCCCGGGTGTATTTCCGGTTCATGTTTTTCAACACGGAATTACTTCCCGATTGGAAAGGAAGGTGAATGTGTTTGCAAATATTGGGATAAGTAGCTATAGCACGTAATATATCATCATTCATATCTTTCGGGTGTGACGTGGCAAAACGAATCCGCATGTTCGGAACGGTTTTAGCGACCATGGCAAGTAATGCCGGGAAGTTTACTTCCTGGTTATCTCCCCGCCAGAGATAAGAATTTACGTTTTGTCCGAGCAGGGTTACTTCTTTATACCCTTTGGATTGAAGATCCAGCACCTCGTTCACGATACTCCGGGGACTCCGGCTACGTTCACGCCCGCGGGTATAAGGGACGATGCAGTAGGTGCAGAAATTGTTGCATCCTCGCATGATGGACACGAAACCGGATATCGCCGTTTCGTCAATACGGGACGGGCAGATGTCTTTGTAGGTTTCCGTGGTCGAAAGTTCAATATTAATGGCTTTCTCGCCCTTCTCCGCCTTCTCTATCAAAAGCGGGAGATCCATGTAAGCGTCGGGACCGACAACGATATTCACGTTCTTCTCTTGTTCGAAAAGAGCCTCGCCCAGGCGTTCGGCCATACATCCCATGATTGCGACGAGTACACGCGGTTTTTTCTTCTTTACCTCGGAGAATCCCTGAACCCGTCCCCGAACCCGTTGCTCCGCGTTTTCTCGCACGGAACACGTGTTCACCAGAATCACGTCCGCTTCATTTTTTTCTTGAGTACGTGTGTATCCCTTGTCTTCTAAAATGGCTGCAACCACCTCGCTATCTGCCACGTTCATCTGGCAACCATAAGTCTCTATATAAAATTTCTTTGCCTTCATTCCTGATTTTATTTGCGAGGGACAAAGGTAATGAATTTTAGATTCTAAATTTTAGATTTTAGATAAAAGTGGGAGATTGATGCGCGTTTTCGGGATAAAACCGGGGTAATCCTCTCTCTCGATGCTTTCAGGATGCATGCCGCATCCTTGTTGCTATATTGGGAATCGGTGATACAACGAAGAGGAAAGGACGGGGGAAGGAAGAGGGGAGATTATTACCTTGGAATTTCTTCGGAAATACGGTGGGAATAGACTAGAGCTTCCCGTGATTCTCCCTATATTTTCCCCGCTCCATCGCTTACATCTCTTCGTTATCTCTGGCTTATAGTTTCGTTATCTCTTCCTTCTATAGAAGGGGTATTTGACGATGTTATAAGGAATACATAACGAAGAGATGTGAGCTTAACTATTGGGTAAATATGGATTTGTCGTTTTTTGAAAAAAAGAGTGCGAAAAATTTGTGCGGAACGCAAAGTTAATATACTTTTGTCCCTGATCGGAAGTCTAATTTTGTACTTTCTGTTTAAGAAGTTGCATTTGGAAATAGATCATTTTCATTAATTCATTTGGCAAAGATCTCATTAAGTTAGATCAGGAGGCGCAGCTTTGTTCGATAATGAATAAATAAAAATTGTGTGATGCTTAAATTATCTGATAATGAGCTACGTTGGTACGTTGCAAATACTTGTCGTCAGGAAAAAAAGATAAAACAGAGGTTAAATACCATGGGGATTGAGAATTTCATCCCGTTTCAGCAAATTGCGAGAAAAATTCATGGAGTTGATAAATTAATTGAAGTACCGGTTATTCCTAATCTGGTGTTTATTCATACAACTTTGAAGACATGCATGTCTTTAATTCAGGATTACGCTTTTGACATGCGGTATTTAAGGGATCGGGAGACCGGGAATTTTTTGATCGTTCCCGATAAGCAGATGAATGATTTCATGTTCCTGCTTGATTTCTCGAAAGAGATGGTCGAGGTGGTGAACGAGAATTTGAAAAAAGGTGATAAGGTACGTGTTATAAAGGGTGATTTCGCCGGGATTGAAGGCGAATTAGTCCGCGTGAAAGGGCATAAAAGGGTGGTTGTAAGGCTGGAAGGAGTCGTGTCTCTGGCTACAGCATATATTCCTGGTAGTTTTCTGGAAAAGATAGAATAAAGAATGAAGAATAATTTTTTTCATGACTTGTACATGACCATTCGGGAAGTACGAGTAAGGGATTGTTCTGCAAAGTCGTTGTCTCATTTGCTGCATGGCTATTTATCCGTGTACGCTATGGTGCGAATCTCTCCCGGCTTGGAAAGTGAGTATGGAACTTTGCACGAGATTCACGGGCGGTTGCGAGAGATAGCGGGGGAGTTGTCTAAAGCGGCAAAAGATACTTCTGTTGAACAGGATGAACGAATCGGGTATATTGCCGATCTGATGGATGCTTACCAGACTTACTCGGATATGGATTTGTTGGATGAGGCGTTGGATATGGCTTATCAGGTATTATCGGTGGATGAGAATGAGGTGATTGTGTTACCGGGTAAAACTCCTAACGTGTGCCGTTTGCTTTGTAATTGGTATTATTTCACGGGAGAAGAGAGAGGTTTGATGTTAGTGGAAGAGGTAATTAATGATAACGTGAGGGGGAAAAATTTGTTAAACTGGTTGCGAGCGATTGAGAACTTTGGAAAATTGGCTGAGAGTGGTGTTGTTGTCAAGATGTGGGAGGAGGCTTGTAAACAGGAGAAAGAACAGTTAGAATATGAAGTTATTCATTCTATAACGAGTGGGGAGAGTGAGGGTGTAGATTGTGAAATTTATTATTTTGAAGTGTTGGCTATGCGGGAATATGAGTTTTTTACTTTATGTGAGCGAAAGGGTTTATTAGGAGATATCCAATAATTTAGGTGATGTGAATTGGTTGTATTATTTTATACATAAATATGTACGGTCTAGTTGCTAAATAGATGATTGTGGAGTTTATTTTATTTTATTAAATATTTAAATTCCTATTTTATTTAACGTTATTATTAATGCCTGTGATTGATAAAAGAGCCAATAGGTTGCTCTATGGAATAGATTATCTTTTAATTAAAAGTGTTTCGTTTGTCTTGTGGATAATACGCTATAGTTTACCAACTAAATGGTCTGAGCTTATTTCTAAAGAAGATCGACATATAAATGTGTTGAATAATGTTGTTGGCTTGACATTTTTTAATGCATTAGGTGGAATGTTACTTCTTTTTACGCAAATCAAATTAGCAAATTATATGGGAGCAGCGCTTTATGGTATTTATTCTTATTATCTTGCATTAGGAGAGGTCGGTGCTAATGTAGTGCGTTATGGGCGTGATAAAACAATGTTACGAGAATTAGTACAAAAGCCTGAGGAACAACCTTCACTAATCACACATACTTTTATATTAGGGTTGATTAATCTGTCAATTTTCATGATATTGGTGATTATTTTTCACGAATCTCTTGATGTTGTATTTTCACTATCGACTTTATTATTAATTTTATCTCCTTGTTTGATTTCATTAGATTTTCAGCCTGTTTATGAGTCGCTTAGTATGATGAGCTGGCATTCCATATATTACTTCTTACAAAAAATTTTATTTTTGTTTTGTGTATGGGGTTTGTTGATTTCTGATATTCCAGTTTCCTTGTTTGGCATAGCTTTTATTCTATTCATATCGTGGATATTTGTTTTGTTTCTTCAATATAGGGAAATAACATCCCAATTAGGAATTCGTATATTTCGTTCTTTACGATGGAAGAATTTACTTGGACTCTATCGACAAGGTTTTTTTATTGCGCTGAGTTGTTTGTTAAGTGTTGCTTTTGGACCGTTGATAAGATTGGTACTTAATATGTATGTAGATTCATATGCTGTGGGTGTGTATGCTGCTGGATTACAAATATATTCTATTGGGTTATTTTTATTATTACAAATAGGGCGAGTTGGGAATCCGATGATGGCAGAATTAGGAAAGAATAGTAGTGAGAGAGAAAAAAGATGTTTGTTCGTACGTCGTTATTTATTAATTATGATTGCGTGTGTGTTACCATTTTCTATTGCTCTTTTCTTTTTTCCTGATACGATAGTTTGTTCTCTTTTCACTTCAGAGTATGTGGAACTTTCTTCAATGTTACCGATATTTGCAATTTATCTTCTTGTATATTCTATAGGGAATGTGTTTATTCAATTTTTAATTGCATTTAGAAAAGATAAAATTTATTTCACAATTTTTTCGATAGGGGCAATTCTTACAGTATTATTTGCTTTTATATTAATACCTTCCTATGGTGTTATAGGGGCGACATTGGCTTTATGTGTACCTCACGGACTTACATGCTTGGCTTATTGTATTTTTTCCTTGAAATATTTGTAACATAAATGAAAAGGAAATTGATATTTGTGTTGATGATAACAATATATCGTGTATTGTTAGATTCATTATATATTACTGCTATTTCTCCATTTTTTAGTTATGATAGTTTAATTATAAATAGAAATGATAGTGTTTACATTGCTTCTTGGGGAATACTTTGGGCTTTTACATGGCTTGTGTATCCATTTTTGAAAAAAGATGCTAATTTTACATCTTTTGTTGTGGTTATGTTGTTTCTGCTCAAGGTCATTCCTTTTACATCATTCATTGCATGTAATGCTCAACCTTGGGATTTTATTCTTCTACAAACTATTTATTGGTTTCTTATTTTTGTCTTACTTAGGCTTGTACCACCATTTAGAATTCCTAACCTTGGTAGAAATACTTTATTTATAGATGTGGTTACCTTTATTTTTATAGTTGTTATCTTTTTTTTATCAGGATACTACGCTCATTTTCGTTTACATTTTTCACTAATGGATGTCTATGATTTGCGTACGGAAGCACGAGGTTATGATATTCCAGTTATATTGGGATATATTCATAGTGCTGCGGCTAAAGTGCTTCCTTTATTATTGATCTTCTATATTGGACAAAAGAAAAAAGTTATTGTGTTATTTATTATTATGGCAATACTTTTAAGTTTTGGTGTCAATGGAATGAAATCAACATTTTTAAATTTATTTTTTTGTTTAGGGCTTTATTACCTACATTCTAAATGTTTATTATCTAAATTATCAATAGGATTACTTTCTCTCTGTATAATAGCTCTATTTGAATTTTCATTTATGGGGAGTTATTTCATTTCAGATATTCTAATACGTAGAATACTTTATATACCATCATTATTAGATACATATTACTATAATTATACTCTTGAACATGGTCCTCTTTATTTTAATGCAATAGTAAATAAAATGGATATAGCCTATGTTATAGGTAGTTTTTGGCGTACAAGTCGAACCTGTGCAAATAATGGATTATTTTCTGATGCTTATGTAAATCTTGGTGTTTTTGGGGTATTTATATATCCTTTTATTTATACTATTTTTTTTAAGTATGCTGAGTCTATATTTAGGGGAAAAGATTATGGGATTACCTTCTATGCGGCTTTTATTGTTACATATAATATGATTAGTTCTTTTTTTACTGTTTGTTTATTAACTCATGGTATGTTTATTTTATGTTTTGTTGTAATGTTTATGCCTAATATGACAAGTACTTCACAATACAAAATAGGATCTCGTCTGTGATCTTATAAATTTGGATATTAATTGTTTATGGTGTTTGTGATTAGTTTTTTTTAGTAGGAATATGAAATTTTATTTATTAATCAAGATATTCAAAATAATAAGATATATAATATAATTATGAAATTCAGTAGAGTTATAAAAAGTATACGTGGTAATAAAGTAACTAGAACTTTAGCGTACCCTTTAGATTTGATATGTCATCACGTGTTAGCTCACATTACTGCAGCACATCCATATAGATATCCAGCACATAATCATAAATGGGTTTATGGAAGAAGAATGGATTTGGAGAATCCGATATCATTGCATGAAAAAATATATTGGATGTTATATTGTACAGATACGTCAATATGGACAGAACTGACAGATAAAGTGAAAGTTCGGAGTTATATAGCACGAATGGGATATGGAAATATCTTGAATAAAGTTTATGCAACATATGATAGCCTTCCTGATATGAATACATTGTTTGCAAATGCGCCTAGATCATTTGTGGTGAAAACAAACCATTGTGGAGGAGGTGAAGGTGTTTATCTTGTTAAAAACAAGGAGGCTGTAAATAAAAAACGAATTTATTCGGGTTTAAAAAGAGTCATGAAGGATAAATATGGAGTTCGTACAGGTCAACCTCATTATGTAGGAATTAAACCGCAAATCATTGTTGAAAGGTATTTAATTAATGAGGTGGATCCGACAAAAGCGTTACCTGATTATAAATTTTTTTGTTTTAATGGAGAACCACGTTTGATTAATCTTGTTGGGAATAGGAGTATTGAAGAACATACATACCTTGACCATTATTATACAATGTCATGGGAACGTATTGTTTATAAGGAAGATGAAAGTCAAGATTTTCCTAGACCAAAATCATTTGACGAGATGGTTCAGATAGCACGAAAATTATCTTCTCCCTTTCCTTTTGTGCGGCTTGATTTTTATGAAGTTGGGGGAAAGCCAATTTTTGGAGAGATGACTTTTACTCCTGGATTCGACACGTTTTGTGGAACTTATGGTGATAAAATCTTGAAACTAGGAAATTGGGTTGATTTATCAGAAACTAAGAAAATTAGAGAACTAAATCCCAAATTTTATTGAACCTGAGTGTTTAGTTTGATTTTGAATAATATTAAAATATTTAATAGGAATTCATGAAAATATATAATGAAATAGATTTGTATCGGTATAATACAATGAAATTACATTCTATCGCTAGGATAATGTATGAACCGGAAAATGTAGACGAATTGCTGGCTATTTTTCGAAAATTAAAAAAAGAAGGTACTGCATTTTATTTGTTATCTGCAGGAAGTAATATCGTTTTTGGAGCTAGAATTGAACGTCCTATAGTATATTTAATGTCCTTCAATACAAATATGTCATTTTGTGAGGATGGTACATTGGAATGTGGTGCATCTGTACGAATTCAATCTTTACTTGAAAAAATAAAGGAATTTTCTTTAGGAGGTATTGAATATCTTGCTTCAGTACCATCAAGTGTGGGGGGAGCTGTATACATGAATGCAGGGAGAGGACGAAAAATGAAACGTTCTATTTCAGACTATATTGAATCTGTGAGGTATTTGGACTTTGCTGATATGCAGATAAAAAATATGTATGGGAATGATAGATATTTATATCGGACTTCTCCTTTTCAAAACTTAAATACGGTTATTTTGAGTGTAAGATTTAAATTTATCAAACAAGATGTTGATATAACTAACAGATTGATTAAGGAAAGATTGGCTTATTCTCAAAGATATTTGTCTGCAGATAAACCAAGTTGTGGATCTGTATTCTGTCTCATGAATCCAGTGATTATGAGATTACTTAGAGGTACAAGATATGGTGGTGCCATTTTTTCAAAAAAAACATCTAATTGGATATCAAATATTGATAATGCTAAAGTAGGAGATATAGAGGCTTTGATTGGGAAGGCTATTAGATGGCATAAAGTGTTCTTTTCAAAATATAAAGTAGAAATTCGATTCTTCAGGTAAGATGCATGTACTTCATATTGTAGATTCATATGGGGGAACAGAGGTGTATAAAAATCTTTTTATGGCATTAGATAGTTTAGGTATAAAACAAACTATTTTTGTTCCTCTTAATGCTAGTAATCATAATAGAATAGGAAATCATTTGATTGATTTTCAGGTATCAGGATCAAAAATTATTTATTCCACAGCATTAACGTCTTATCATAAATTCTTGTATCAATTTAAAATCTCTACGATTTTAAAGGCGATAACTTCTTCTATTAACATTGATGAAATAGATTTAATTCATGCAGCAACCCTTTGTGTAAATGGAGCTGTCGCTTATGAATTGAATAAACGATATAGAATACCTTATATCTGTGCTGTTAGGAACACTGATATGGAATTGTATTATAAATATTTTCGTTGGCGTATAAATTATTTTTTTAAAATATTTAAAGGAGCTTCCCAAGTGATATTTATTTGTCCACAATATCAAAAAAAGTTTGTTCAAGAAAGAATCCCCTTTGTTTATAAAAAAGATGCTGAAAAAAAGGTGATGATTATTCCTAATGGGGTTGATCCTTTGTTCCTAAATGATAGAGTATTTTGTTCCCCAAATTTATCCGGGGCAATACATGTTATTTTTGCTTCTGCTTTTGTTAAAGGGAAAGGGCTCAAGGAAATTATTTTGGCTATCGCTATGCTTAGAGATAAAGGATATAATATTGATATTAAAGCAGTGGGTAGAGGTTTGCCTTTTAGAAATGAAAATAAAAAATACCTTCAAGAGATAGAAACAATTGCTAATCAATATGATTGGGTATATTTAGAGAATTACATGAATAAGCGAGATTTGAAAATGTTATTTCGGGGAAGTCATATTTTCGTTATGCCTTCAAAGCCAGAAACATTTGGACTTGTTTATGTTGAGGCTTTGACTCAAAATTTGCCTATTGTATATGCCAAAGGACAAGGATTTGATGGGTATTTTTCTGAAGGCTATATTGGGTATCATGTGGAAGCCTTTAATGTTGTAGATATTGCCAATAAAATAGAATTGATTATTACAGAATATAACGATATTGTAGAACGTATTGCAAGAATTGATCTAAAAGAGCAATTTAGTTGGGGTGAAATTGCCCAAAAGTATTATAATATATACAAGAGTATAGTTGGAAAATGAAAAAAATAGCATTATTGTCATTTCATAATGCAGCTAACTATGGGGCTGCACTTCAAGCTTTTGCCTTACAAGAGGCTTTGACTCGAAAGGGATATGTTTGTGAATATATTGATTATCGGAATACGTATCGAAGTAACGCTTACAATATGAGTTATCATATTTGGAGTAACCTAAAAGCGAGAAAATTGAAATCAGCTTTTCTTTATTTTTTAGGAACGCCTTTTATGTGTTTACGTAAATACCGATTTAATAAATTTTATCGTAGATATTTACATTGCACAACTTCTATTTATCACTCATCAACAGAAGCAAGAGTGTTAAATGATAAATATGATAAATTTATTGTTGGTAGTGATCAAGTATGGAATTACGAAAATAATGGTCGAGATTTTGCTTTTTTGTTAGATTTTGTTACTGATGATGAAAAAAAAATTTCTTATTCATCAAGTTTTGGATTAAGCTCTGTTCCTAAGGAATTACGCAAGGAGTACGAGTATAATCTTTTGAAAATAAAACATATTTCGGTTCGAGAACGTTATGCTGTAGATTTAGTTCGAGAACTATCAGGTCGGTGTGCCGAATTGGTTTTAGACCCAGTCTTCTTATTAACTAGAGAGGAGTGGCAACAATTTTTATTAAATCGTCCCCGTAGTAAGTATATATTTACTTATACGAATCGACCAGGACAGGTAGAGCGATTTTTTAATCAAACAGGCTATGATATACAGTATTTTAAACATTATAAATTGGCCCGGGCAACATCTTTGTTAGATTTCTTATCTGGTCATACTTGTGTAAAGTATGCGATGTCTCCATCAGAATTTGTTAGTTGTATAAATTATGCGCAACTCGTTGTATCGGCTTCATTCCATTGTATTGCATTGTCGATTATTCTTAACAAACCATTTGTAGCTATTCTTACAGGTGATATAGGAAAAGACGAGAGAATATTGAGTATATTACAACTGCTTGGTTTACAAAATCGTATATATTCCCCGTCGATGACATTAGAAGAAATAAATCTTCCGATTAATTATAAGAGTGTAAATGAAGAGATCTCTAGATTACGGAAGGATTCATTTCAATTTCTTATTAATAGTATAGAAAAATAATAAATTAAATTTATGAATGAAATAAAAATTGCTGTAATCGGTCTCGGTTATGTTGGGTTACCTTTGGCTCGTCTTTTTTCAACTAAGTATTTAACTGTTGGTTTCGATATGAATCAAAAGCGCGTAGATACTTTGATGGCAGGACATGATGTGACGTTCGAGGTGGCGGATGATTTATTACAAGATGCTATCCATAATCATGGTTTTAAGTGTACGACTAGTATTGATGAAATTAGTGATTGTAATTTTTATATAGTTGCCGTTCCAACTCCTGTAGATGAGAATAATCGTCCTGATCTAAAACCTTTGTGGGGTGCAAGTGAAATAGTTGGAAAAGTTATTTCAAAAGGAGATATAGTGGTATATGAGTCAACCGTATATCCGGGGGTCACAGAAGAAGAATGTTTACCCGTAGTGGAACGGGTATCAGGATTAGAGTTCAATAAAGATTTCTTTGCTGGTTATAGTCCAGAACGGATTAATCCTGGAGATAAGGAACATACTGTAGAAAAAATTAAGAAAGTTACATCGGGATCTACTCCTGAGATTGCAGAGGTTGTTGATAAGATTTATAATTCTGTACTTGTAAACGGAACTCATAGAGCTTCTTCTATTAAAGTTGCCGAAGCTTCTAAGATAATTGAAAATTCGCAGCGTGATGTTAATATTGCTTTTATGAACGAATTGGCAAAAATTTTTAATGCGATGGAGATTGATACTCACGATGTAATTGATGCTGCTTCTAGTAAGTGGAATTTTATAAAATTAAGCCCAGGGCTTGTAGGTGGACATTGTATAAGTGTTGATCCGTATTATTTGATTCAGAAAGCTCAGGTTTATGGTGTTTTACCTCGAGTTATGTCAAATGCTCGTCGTTTGAATGATGGTATGGGGGCATACGTGGCGAACCAAACTATTAAATGCATGAACAAAAAAGGAGTAATAGTAAAGGATTCTAAAATTTTGATTCTTGGTATTACATTTAAGGAAAATTGTCCTGATATTCGTAATACGAAAATCGTTGACATTTATCATACATTCGAGGAGTATACGAATAATATTACTATTTATGATCCGTGGGCAGATATTGATGCTGTTCGTCATGAATATGGTCTTGAAATAATTAATGTTCTTTCAGGTAGAGAGAAATATGATTCTATTATTCTTGCAGTTGCTCATGATGAGTTTCTAAATCTTGATATCCGCTCTTTTCTATCGTCAGAAAAGGGTGTTGTTTATGATGTGAAAGGTATTCTTCCTAGAAAAATTGTTGATGCAAGATTATAAGTAATGATGTTATCTATTGTTTGCCCGATATACAATGAAGTGGGGTATATTAAAGGGTGTATAGAGTCAATTGTAGCACAGGATTATCCTAAAGATAGTTTGGAAGTATTGTTTGTTGATGGGATGAGTTCAGATGGAACTCGTGATGTTGTACGAAAATTTATTTCTTTATATCCTTTCATTAAATTATTAGATAATCCTAAAAAAATTACTCCAGCTGCTTTAAATATAGGAATTAATGCTGCAAAAGGTTCGATTATTTTTCGTTTAGATGCACATGCTATTTATCCTAATAATTATTTCTCTATATTGGTTAAATATCTTGAAGAGTTGAGAGCAGATAATGTTGGTGGTATATGTAGAACACTACCTGTTAATAATACGAATGTTTGTGTTGCAATTGCTTGTGCTTTAAGTAGTCCTTTCGGTATGGGAAACTCCTATTTTAGGATAGGAATAAAAGATGTAAAAAAAGTAGATACGGTGCCTTTTGGTTGTTTTAGAAAGGAAATATTTGATAAAGTAGGACTTTTTGATGAAGAATTAATTCGTAATCAAGATGACGAATTTAATGGGCGGATAATTAAAGAAGGTGGTTGTATTTATTTAATACCAGAGGTTATTATAGATTATTATGCTCGAGATTCGATAAAAAAAGTGATAAAAATGTTTTATCAATATGGGTTATTTAAACCATTAGTAAATATAAAGTTGAGAAAACCTACTACTATTCGACAATTTTTTCCAGTATTATTTGTTATTGGTTTAATTGTAGGTGGAGCGTTAAGTATATTTACTTCATTGGTATATATTTATATTTTAGTGTTGGGGTTATATTGGTGTCTCGCATTTTATTTTGCATTGAGTAATGTGCGGAAAATAAAGCGATTAGGAGGAGTGATACTCTTACCTTTTATATTTTTCATGATACATGTTAGTTATGGTTGGGGATATTTAGTCGGAATTTTTAAGGTAATTTTTAAAAGTTCCTTTTCTGTGGTAAGTAATAGATAAGTTTTTTTTTACATATATCAGATTTGTGGTATGTAAATATTGGTAACAATATTATACATGTGATAAACGTTCTTTAATGTTGTAATTTTTTTTATATGATACCATTTTCACCACCAAGAATTGACCAGAAGGTCATTGATGAGGTTGTTGATACCTTGAAGTCCGGTTGGATCACGACGGGACCGAAGACGAAGGAGTTTGAACGGAGGTTGACGGCGTATTGCGGGAATAAGGCGACGTTGGCTGTAAACTCGAATACAGTGGGGTTGGAAGTTGTGTTGCGGTGGTTCGGGGTACAGGAGGGGGACGAGGTGATTGTGCCTGCCTATACGTATTGTGCCACTGCGAACGTGATCGTGCATTGTGGGGCGAAACCTGTTATGGTTGATGTGAATGCGGAAGATTTTGATGTTTGCTTGGAGAATGTGCGGAAGGCGATTACGGATAAGACAAAAGTGATTATGCCTGTTGATTTGGGTGGGATGCCTTGTGATTATGATGAATTGTTTGAATTGGTGAAATCGGGGTCGGTGAATTCGTTGTTTCAGGCAAGAACGGAGGAGCAGGAGAAGTTGGGACGGATTTTGATTTTGTCGGATTCGGCTCATTCCGTGGGGGCGGAGTATAAGGGGCGAAAAGCGGGATGTTTGGCGGATGTTTCCGTGTTTTCTTTCCATGCGGTGAAGAATTTGACCACGGCGGAAGGAGGGGCGATTATGTTGAATTTGCCGGAGCCTTTTGATAACGAGGAGGTGTATCGTTATTTGTGTACATATACTTTGCACGGGCAGAATAAGGATGCGTTGGCCAAGACGAAAAAGGGGGCGTGGCGTTATGATGTACTGGTTTCCGGTTTTAAGGGGAATATGACGGATATAATGGCTTCTATCGGGTTGGTGGAGTTGTCGCGGTATGAGGATGATACTTTGCATTATCGGAAATGTATATATGATCAGTATACGGAGGCTTTTTCCAAGTATGAGTGGGCACAATTACCAGTTTATGAAACGGAAGACCGGAAGAGTTCTTATCACGTGTATTGTTTACGGATAAAAGGGATCACGGAGCAACAGCGGGATGAGATTATTCAGAAAATTTTCGATAGGGATGTTGCGGTTAATGTACATTTTCAGCCGTTACCTTTGTTGAGTGCGTTTAAGAATAAAGGATATAAAATAGAAGATTACCCGGTGGCTTACGATAATTATAGCCGTGAGATTTCTTTACCCGTGTGGTATGGGTTGAATGAGGAGATGGTGAAGACGGTTATTGATGCTGTCGTGTGTTCTGTGGAGGAAGTGTTGGCGTGATACGTTTTTGTGATATTTTCTTTTCTTTGTTGGGATTGATAGTTCTATCACCCGTTTTCGTGATTATTGCTTTGTGTATTGTGTCGGATAGCCGGGGTGGTGTATTTTACCGTCAGGTACGAGTGGGGCGGGAGGGTAAGGATTTTCGGTTGTTTAAATTCCGATCAATGGCGAGTGGGGCGGATAAGAAAGGTTTGATAACCGTGGGGGCAAAGGATTCACGGGTTACCCGGGTCGGGTATTTTTTGAGAAAGTATAAATTGGATGAATTACCGCAATTGCTGAACGTGGTGCGGGGGGAGATGAGTTTGGTGGGACCGAGGCCGGAGGTGAGGAAGTACGTGGATATGTATACTGTTGAGCAGCGTAAGGTGCTGGCGGTTGTTCCCGGTATCACGGATTATGCTTCTATCGAGTACGTGGATGAAAATGTTATTTTAGGACAGGCAAATGATCCGGATCAGGCTTACGTGGAACAGATTATGCCGGATAAGATACGATATAACATGAAATATATAGATAATCGGTGTTTGAAAGAGTATTTTAAGATTATATTTTTGACGTTGATGAAGATCGTGAAGTAGCGTGATGATTAGATGATTTGCGATTAAGCGATTTCGTGATTGGAAAAGATAGTACCTCGGATAAATGTCCGGGGTATTTTGTTTTTGTGAATGTCCGTTTGGGGAGTAATATAGGATATTGTGGGAGAAGCTGTGGGAGAAATGGTCGAGAACTGTGGGGAAAATTGTGGGAGAAATGGCGAAAATATAAAGAATAGGAACTGTCAATTCGGCAGGAAACCGGTTTTGGCATAACTATTGTGATTTAGTTGTCGTAAAAATTTGAAGTACAATTAAATTAAAAATATAGAGTTATGTCAACAGGAAAGATTGGAGTTTCAACAGGGAATTTGTTCCCGATTATCAAGAAATTTTTATACTCGGATCACGAGATCTTTTTGAGAGAAATTGTTTCGAATGCGGTAGATGCTTCACAGAAGATGAAGGTGCTGGCTTCGAACGGGGAGTTTAAAGGTGAGCTTGGTGAGTTGAAGGTAAGGGTGAAGGCTGACAAAGCGGCAGGTACGTTGACGGTATCGGATAACGGTATCGGTATGACGCGGGAAGAAGTGGAGAAGTATATCAACCAGATCGCTTTTTCCGGGGCAGAGGAGTTCATGAACAAGTACAAGGATAACGCCGCTGCCATTATCGGGCATTTCGGATTAGGTTTCTACTCTTCGTTCATGGTAAGTGACAAGGTGGAGATTGTAACCAAATCTTATAAAGAGGGGGCGAAGGCTGTAAAGTGGTCCTGCGAGGGTAATCCGGAGTACACGATGGAAGAGACGGAAAAGGCCGAGCGGGGTACGGATATTATCATGTATATCAATGAGGAGGAGAAGGATTTTCTGGAAGATTCGAAGGTGAATGAACTGTTGAATAAATATTGTAAGTTCTTACCGATAGAGATTATTTCCGGAAAAAAGAAAGAATGGAAAGACGGGGAATATAAGGATACGACGGAGGATAACGTGATTAATGATACGAATCCGGCGTGGACTCGTAAACCGGCCGATTTGACGGAGGAGGATTACGAAAAATTCTATCATGAGTTGTACCCGATGGCTCAGAACCCATTGTTCCACATCCACTTGAATGTAGATTATCCTTTTAATCTGACAGGTATTTTGTATTTCCCGAAGATTGATAACAAGTTCGAGATTCAGAAGAACAAGATTCAATTATATAGTAACCAAGTGTACGTGACGGATTCTGTTGAGGGAATTGTGCCGGAGTACCTGACGTTATTACATGGTGTGATCGACTCCCCGGATATTCCGTTGAACGTGTCTCGTTCTTACTTGCAGAGCGATCGTAACGTGAAGAAGATTTCGAATCATATCACGAAGAAGGTGGCTGATAGTTTGAGTGAAATTTTCACGAACAAGCGGGAGGATTACGAGAAGAAGTGGGATGATCTGAAGATTTTCATCCAGTATGGTATGCTTACAGACGAGAAATTTGACGAGAGAGCCAAGAGTATTTTCTTGTTCAAGAACACGGAAGGAAAGTATTTCACTTACGAGGAGTATGAAAATTTGATTAAGGCTAACCAGACGGATAAGGATAATAAAGTGGTATTCCTGTATGCTACCGACGTGAAGGAGCAATACACGTATATCGAGGCAGCTAAAGGGAAAGGATATGACGTGTTGTTGATGGACGGTCAGTTGGATACTCACTTTATCAATCACTTGGAACAGAAGAATCCGGATCATCGTTTTGTGCGGGTGGATTCGGATGTGGTTGACAAGTTGATCGCAAAGGATGAAGCGAGGGAAGTTGCCTTGAGTCATGACGAGCAAGAAGAGTTACGTGCCGTGTTTACTTCTCAATTACCGAAAGAAGATGGGATGTTCTTGGTTAATTTCGAGGCCATGGGAGAGAATGGCGATCCGGTGATCGTGACACGTTCCGAGTTTATGCGTCGTATGAAGGAGATGGCAGCCATGAATCCCGGCATGGGCTTCTATGGGGCGATGGGAGATCAATACACGTTAGTGGTGAATACCGATCATAAGCTGGTGAACGAGATTCTTGAGAACGAGAAAAAGGAGATGAATGGGAAACTGGAACCGATTAATTTCGAGATCAAGGAGACCGAAAAGAAGAAAGCCGAATTGGACGAGTTGAACAAGGGAAAGAAAGATGAGGAGATTCCTCAGGTGGATAAAGATCGGAAGAGTGAATATGACAAGACTATTTCTGATTTGAATAAGCAGAAAAACTCGTTACTGGAGGAATACGGGAAAGGTAACAAGATTGTAGGTCAGTTGATTGACCTGGCATTGCTGGCGAACGGGTTGCTAAAAGGCGAGGCGTTGAATAGATTTGTGAAACGAAGTGTAGAATTGATTAAATAAAAAATTAAGCCGGACATCTTGTCCGGCTTAATTTTTTCAAAAATAATCATTACTTTCGTTGGCAAATTTCGTATAAATAAAAAAATACAGGTTATGCAGATTATCTATACTTCCGGGAATTATAAAAAGACTGTAGTAAAATCGGTCGTGGCGATTGTTTTAGGTCTGGTACTCGTGTTGTGGCCGACCGAGGTGTTAAATTACACGGTGAAAATTATCGGGGCCGTGTTTTGTGTCACCGGAATCGTGTCTTTCTTGGTTTCATTGCGTGATCAAGAGGAACGCTCTGCTCGCGGCTTGACTTCTTTTAACGGCATCGGAAGTATTATTCTGGGTATCTTGTTGTGGTCGATGGCTGATTTCTTTACCAATATGCTGATGTATCTGTTGGGGTTTATACTGATCGTTGCGGGTATCGGGCAATTGGTAATGCTTACTTCGGCCCGGAAATTCGGACATATAGCCCCGTTGAGTTATTTGTTCCCGGTAATTATTTTGTTAGCTGGGGTGATTGTTTTCGCGAATCCGTTTTCGGCAAAAGAAGGAATTATCACGTTCTTCGGAGCTGTTACAATTTTCTACGGGATTACGGATTTGATAAATCATTATAAGGTTAATCAATTGCGTAAGGAGACTCACGAGGCCGAACAACAGCAGAGAATGGGTGGCGGTGAGATCGAGGATGCGGATTACGAGGAAATTGAATAAATCAGTGATTTACGATTTAGAGATTGGGTGATTTCGGATTTACGATTGATGGGGGATTTGTGTGCTTACGATAGTATGATTTAAGAAAAGATAAGATGGTGTATATTATTAACAAGGAGGATTCGATTTACAATCGTTTTTTGGCAGAACTTAGGGATAAAGAAATTCAAAAAGATCCGTTACGTTTCCGGCGGAATTTGGAACGTGTGGGTGAAGTGATGGCTTACGAGATCAGTAAGACTTTTCATTATTCTTCACATAAAGTACAAACACCCATAAATGAGGCTGATGTAAGGTTGGCAGACGAAGAAGTCGTGGTGGCATCCGTTTTGCGTGCCGGTTTGCCTTTTCATCAAGGGTTCTTGAATTATTTTGATCGTTCCGGAAGTGCTTTCATTTCAGCGAGAAGAAAATATAAGGAGAATCATATTGATTTTGAGATCCGGTTTGATTCTATTTACACGCCTAGTTTGGAAGGTAAACAGTTGTTATTGGTTGATCCTATGTTGGCAACAGGAGCTTCAATCGTGGTGGCTTACCACGAGTTGTTGAAGCAAGGTGGAAGACCGGTACACACGCATATCGCGGCTATCGTGTCAAGTCGCCAAGGCGTTGATAAAATAACCGAGGTGTTGAAGGATGAACCGGTGACATTGTGGACAGGTGCGTTGGACGAACATTTGACGGAAAGTTGCTATATAGACCCGGGAATCGGGGATGCGGGTGATCTGGCATTTGGGGAAAAGCTATGAAAGCTAAAAACTAGAAACTAAAGACTAAAAGTTTAGATAAAAATGTTATCTTTGACCGCATGGAAATGAACAAATATTTGATAGCAGCCTTGTATGTTGTTGCCGGATGCGTGGCAACCCTTCCCATTAACGTGCGTGGAGGGAACGTTTCGGTGGGAACAGACTGTTATCGTTTGTTGGTTTCTTCTACCGAGAAAGTAATCACGGTATCTGCAGAAAAGAGAGCCACGGATGATTTTAATTACGGGGATTTCTATAATCCAAATCGTGTGGAAACCGTGGATGCGGTAAAAGTCTATTATACTTACTCTTCTGTTATTTTGCCGGGCTGGAAAGTTCCGGAGATTGCTGCAAATCCCATACGAGCTCCGGGAAAAACAAGATGATTTCAAATCTGGTCGATTTCTTGATTTCTGATTTTAGATTAAGTGATTTCAATCGCAAGAAGCAGACACTTAATAATTACAAAATCATTCAATCGGAAATCACATAATTAGTTAGTTTTTTCAATTTTCAATTATAAAAGTATGGGATTTAACGATATATTAAAAAATCTTTTTGGTAATAAATCAGATCGGGATTTGAAAGTTTTATTACCGATTGCTTCTAAAATAAATGCTGAGTGGGAGAAAATAAAGGGCTTGAGTCATGACGATTTGAGAAAAGTTTCTGCTGATTTGAAAGCAAAGATTCATGCTCACGTGAAAGTGGAAGAAGATGAAATTGCATCTTTGAAAGCAAAGGTAGAAAACGAGAAGCCTTCTATCGAGGAACGTGAAGAGATTTATAACCGGATAGACAAGCTTGAGGAACAGATAGATAAAAAGATTGAAGACATTCTGAACGAGATATTACCCGTGGCCTTTGCCGTGATGAAGGATACGGCTAGACGTTTTAAAGAGAACAAGGAAATTGTGGTGAAAGCTACTGATTTTGACCGTGATCTTGCTGTAACGAAGGATTTCGTTGAGATAGACGGGGATGATGCCGTTTATTTCAATTCATGGATAGCCGGGGGAAACGAGGTGACTTGGGATATGGTTCACTACGATGTACAGTTGATCGGAGGTTCCGTGTTGCATCAAGGAAAAATCGCCGAAATGGCAACCGGTGAAGGTAAAACGTTGGTTGCCACGTTGCCCGTGTTCTTGAATGCGTTGACGGGACGAGGGGTACACGTGGTTACGGTCAATGATTATCTGGCAAAACGTGACTCCGAGTGGATGGGACCTCTTTATATGTTCCACGGGTTGTCGGTAGATTGTATCGACAAGACCGAACCGAATTCACCGGAAAGGCGGAAAGCTTACCAGGCCGATATTACTTTCGGTACGAATAACGAGTTCGGTTTCGATTATTTGAGAGATAACATGGCAATTCACCCGGAGGATTTGGTGCAACGAAAGCATAATTATGCTATCGTCGATGAGGTCGACTCCGTGTTGATTGATGACGCCCGTACCCCGTTGATTATATCCGGTCCGGTTCCAAAGGGAGATATCCAGATGTTTGACGAGTATAAGCCTCGTGTGGAGAAACTGGTACGCATGCAGCGGGATTTGGTTGCCCGGATTTTCACGGAAGCTAAGACTTTGTTGGCTAGTGGCGATCGGAAACAGGAGGAACAGGGGGCTATTTTGTTATTGAGAGCGTATAAGGGATTACCTAAATACAAGCCGTTAATCAAGTTCTTGAGTGAACAGGGAAATAAGGCGACGTTGGTAAAGACCGAAAATATTTATATGCAGGAGAATAACCGTCGTATGCCGGAGATCACGGATGAACTTTATTTTGTAATTGATGAGAAATTGAATTCTATCGATTTGACGGATAAAGGACATGACACGATTACGGCGGCGGGAGAAGATCCGAGTTTCTTTATTTTGCCGGATGTTGGTTCTGAATTGGCTGAAATTGACAAGATGAATCTGACGGAGGCTGAGAAGTTGGAGAAAAAGGATCAGATGGTGCAAAATTATGCGGCCAAATCCGAGCGAGTACACACGGTAAACCAGTTGTTAAAAGCTTACACGTTATTCGAGTTGGACGTTGAGTACGTGGTAATTGACAATAAGGTGAAGATCGTTGACGAGCAGACGGGGCGTATCATGGAAGGACGTCGTTATTCCGACGGTTTGCATCAAGCGATCGAGGCCAAGGAAAACGTGAAGGTGGAGGCAGCCACGCAGACATTTGCCACGATTACCTTGCAGAATTATTTCCGTATGTATCACAAGTTAGCCGGTATGACCGGTACGGCAGAGACGGAAGCGGGAGAGTTCTGGGATATCTATAAATTGGATGTTGTCGTGATCCCGACGAATAAACCGATTATTCGTAAAGACGCCAATGATTACGTTTACAAGACAAAACGCGAGAAATATAACGCCGTGATTGAAGAGATTACCCGGTTGGTCGGCGAGGGCCGTCCGGTGTTGGTGGGTACTACTTCAGTTGAGGTTTCCGAGTTGTTGAGTCGTATGTTGAAACTGCGTGGGATCAAGCATAACGTGTTGAATGCGAAGTTACATCAACGAGAGGCCGATATCGTGGCAGAGGCTGGTAAATCGCAAGTTGTTACGATTGCAACCAACATGGCCGGTCGTGGTACGGATATCAAGTTAAGCCCGGAAGTGCGTGAAGCAGGAGGTTTGGCTATTATCGGTACGGAACGTCATGATTCTCGTCGTGTAGACCGTCAGTTGAGAGGTCGTGCCGGACGTCAGGGAGACCCGGGATCTTCCCAGTTCTTCGTGTCGTTGGAGGATGATTTGATGCGTTTGTTCAGTTCAGAGAGAATTATCCGGGTTATGGACCGTTTGGGGCATGAAGAGGGAGACGTGATACAACATTCTATGATCACGAAATCTATCGAGCGGGCACAACGTAAGGTGGAAGAAGATAATTTCGGTATTCGTAAGCGTTTGTTGGAGTATGATGACGTGATGAATTCTCAACGTGAGGTTATTTACAAGAAGAGACGTCATGCTTTGTTAGGTGAACGTATCGGTGTGGATATCGCCAATAATATGTATGATGTTTGCGAAAACTTGGTGGAAGAACACAAGGAAGCTAATAACTTGGAGGCTTTCCGCTTGGATGTCTTGAAGTACCTGGCTGTTGATTTTGATATAAAAGAAGAAGAATTCCAAAAGAGTTCGGCTAACGATTTGACCGAGAAGTTGTACAAAGAGGTGCGGGAAAGTTTCAGTCGTAAGACGGAGTCGATTGCCAGACAGGCGTTCCCCGTGATCAAAAATGTTTTTGAACAGCGAGGAGATATGTTTAAGAATATCGTGGTTCCGTTTACAGACGGGAAGCGGGCATACAATGTCGTGACTAATTTGGAAAAGGCTTACAAAACAGAAGGAGAGGAGTTGATTCGTGCTTACGAGAAGTCGATTATGCTGGCTCATATTGATGATGCTTGGAAAGAGCATTTGCGTGAAATGGATGATTTGAAACAATCCGTGCAGAATGCGACTTACGAGCAGAAAGACCCGTTGTTGATCTATAAGTTTGAGTCTTTCAACTTGTTTAAGGTCATGGTGGATAAGATAAACAAGAGTGTGGTTTCGACGTTGATGAAGGGACAGATTCCTTTTGAAGCTCCCGAGGAGGTGAAACAGGCAGAAGAGAAACGTACGGATTTGAGCAAGATGCAGACGGGACGTAGTGACGCTCCTGTTGGTCAGACAAATCAGGCACCCCGTAAGACAGAACCCGTGAAGGTGGGACCCAAGGTCGGGCGTAACGATCCGTGTCCTTGCGGAAGTGGGAAGAAGTTTAAAAATTGCCACGGGAAAGAAGAATAGATTAGTTTTAGATTTTAGATTTTAAATCGTGTTTGACACGTGAGATTTGAAATCAAAATCTAAAGAACATAGTTGTAGGTTTTGAATTGTTGAAAGGCAATTTGAAATCTACAATTTAAAATTCAAAATTATGACGTTGGTTTCATTATTTATTAATTGGGATGTCAGCCCGGAGCTGATTAATCTGGGTGGTTTCTCGATTCGTTATTACGGGTTGTTGTTTGCTTTGGCTTTCGTGTGCGGGTATAAGGTTGAAGAGAAGATGTTCAAATCGGAAGGGTTGAGTCAGCAATGGCTGGATAAATTGTGGTTGTACGTGGCGGTGGCCACGGTGATCGGGGCCCGATTGGGACATTGTTTCTTTTATGACTGGGCTTATTATAGTGCCCACCCGTTTGAAATCATTCTGCCGGTTCGATTTGAACCGGAGTTTCGTTTCACCGGTTATCAAGGATTAGCGAGTCATGGGGCTGCTATTGGTATTATTGCCGGATTGTGGTATTATTCCAAGAAAGTAAGTAAGAAATCTATATTTTGGATTTTGGATAGAGCCGTTATTCCAATTGCTTTGGCTGGATTTTTTATTCGTATGGGGAATTTGATGAACTCGGAAATCGTGGGATTACCGACCGATTTACCTTGGGGATTCCGGTTTGTTCATTCTGGGATGCAAGACCCGATGACTCCCCGACATCCGGCTCAGTTGTACGAGGCCATTTGTTATTTGATTAGTTTTGCCGTTCTGATGCATTTGTATTGGAAAACGAAAGCAAAAGAACGTCAGGGATTTCTTTTCGGGATGTTTTTGATATTGATATTCACGGCTCGTTTCGTCATAGAATTCATGAAGGAGAATCAGGAAGCTTTCGAGAATTCCATGACATTGAACATGGGACAATGGTTGAGTATTCCGTTTGTGCTGGTGGGAATTTATATGGTTTGGAGAAGCAAGAAACAACGTCCATAAAGTCCATAAGGTCTGTGAACCCCTGCGGGGCGCTTTGTTTACGGCAACTTGTGTTGCCGATAACTTGCAACTTGCCAAAGGCAAATGTAACTTGCAACTTGTAACTCGCCGAAGGCGATCTCTTGTGCGGTTGGAATCTAAAATCTAAAAATCATTAAATCTAAGATTGGATATGGCTTATAATAGTGAATTCATGAAAGAGGCAATGCGGATTGCCGTGGAGAATGTGAAGAATGGTACGGGAGGGCCGTTTGGGGCGGTTGTAGTTCGAGACGGAGAGATTATCGCGACTTCCGGTAATACGGTTGTGCCGGATAATGATCCCACGGCTCACGCGGAGGTGAATGTGATTCGCAAGGCTTGCAAGCATTTGGATTCTTTCCAATTGAAAGGGTGTGAGATTTATTCCAGTTGTGAACCGTGTCCCATGTGTTTGGGGGCGATCTATTGGGCTCGGCCGGAAAGGGTATATTATGCTTGTACAAAAGATGATGCGGCTGCGGGAGGATTTGATGACTCTTATATCTATAAAGAAATCGCTTTGGATGGCCCCTTGCGTTTCATTCCTTTCGAAAATAAACGGGAAGAGGGGGCCGGAGAAGAATTTGCACTTTGGCAAATAACTAAAAACAAAGTAAAGTATTAAGAATAAATTTGAACGTAAAAAGAACGCTGTAGCCATTAGGTTGCAGCGTTTTTTTCGTGTGGAGAGTTGTCATTATCCTCTTTTTTTATTAACTTTGTAAAATTCAGATTTTTACTTCCTGTATAAATGTATCTGTCCCGCTTTCAGAGGGCCAATTTGTACTTGGTAATTGTTTGTCATTTTTTTATTTAATCTAAGATAAGGAGGAATGTGAAAGAGGTATTGAGTTTTTCGTATGTAGAATTAATCGGTTTGTTTGAGCGGGAATTCCCGAATGTGTTACAAGGGGCAAGGGTTAGTCGTGACTGGAGGGAGTTTGAGCGATTTTTGAAGGAGTACGTACGGCACTCTTTAACCGGTCATCCTTCCTCTTCGTTGATAAAGCGTTTTTTCAGGATATTCATGAATGAAGCCCGGTATATCCGGGATTTTTCCACGGGGGAGAAAATTCGCTATGAGCCTATCAAATGGTTGTGGTTGGCTTTGAGAGGAAATGAAGGTGATATACATTCTGATTTTTTGATTGATTGGTATTATTTATTCAAAAAATATCAGGCAGGGCGGGAAGTTCTTCCGGATCGGAAAAAGTGCAAGGAGTGGGGAGAGCGGTGGAAATCCGGTATGGATGATGGGGTCATTCATACCGGATTTCCACCGCTC
>OGIE01001083.1_pt1 | contig 39450 bp, 25 predicted proteins | sample 1571581 | NCBI WGS metagenome assembly OGIE01 (sample SAMEA2582021, study PRJEB24529) | metagenome | biome: Human gut stool | place: China | collected 2011 | reverse complement strand
CACTATGAAAAGTTTGAGGGTATGAGAAGCTTGTTTCGTTGCTGATACCCACACTATGAAAAGTTTGAGGGTATGAGAAGCTTGTTTCGTTGCTGATACCCACACTATGAAAAGTTTGAGGGTATGAGAAGCTTGTTTCGTTGCTGATACCCACACTATGAAAAGTTTGAGGGTATGAGAAGCTTGTTTCGTTGCTGATACCCACACTATGAAAAGTTTGAGGGTATGAGAAGCTTGTTTCGTTGCTGATACCCACACTGAGAAAAGTTTGTGGGTATCAGAAGCTTGTTTTGTTGCTGATACCCAAATTGTGAAAACCGGAAGATATAACAAGGGAATTATATATTCTAAAATGTCTTCCGTGGGCGTTCTACATTTTGGGTCTATGCAGAAAAAACGTGTTGTGAGATACTAAATTTGCTACAAATAACGCATAAAAAGATGAATATGGGTCTATAGGGAAAAAACTGGCTCTGAGGTACTCATTTTGAAGAAATTGAGTATCTGGCAGACGAATTTTTCGCTATAGACCCATATTGTTTAGTTTTTGTTTTTTGCCTGTCCCCAAAAGTACCTACAGGGAAATTTATCTTCTATAGACCCATGAATTTTTTCAAGAAATCAGCAGCCACGGGGCTACGGGGATTCGATAGTATTTCTTCACTAACTCTCAATTTACATCAATAATACATCGCTCCCTGCAAAAATCCCCAAAAATAATACACTCCGCATACGAGGTGCCACAGGTAAGCCAGCCACTGTACTGCTACGACAATCCTTCTCTTCCGGGTGTCGGCATTTGCTGTCGCGCGGAGCAGTACCAGCAATGCTCCCACAAATGCGAAGAAGATTCCGTACATATAGCCCCAGGAGAAATTGAAGTCCATCTCCCGGAATCCTTTTTCATACAGGAAGAATGCCATGAGGAAGCTCATCACATACACCTGCCAGGAAAAACGGTAGATACTGTCTCTGCGTAGTTCCTTGTAGTTCAGCAGAAGTACCAGGATCGGGAATCCGATGGCCAGTCCGATAGCCAGGGGCAGATTGTCACAATACTGCGCCCATACATGTCCAAAAGTAAATCCGATGCCGCCTTCCTGTCCCTCCTGCGGTACGAACACTCCCCGGAACTGGTAGAGCAGATCCATAAAAGTCGGGATAAAACATACTCCCAGCCACACCGTAGGTACAAAATTCCGGAATCTGCTGCGGAACATTCTCCACAGCATCAAAATCCCTGCGTCTCCGACCAGCACTATGGTAAAACTGGGTTTCGTCATGGTCGCCAGCAGCAGATAAATTGCAAACAGAATATAATCTCTCTTATGCTCTCTGACCGCATTTTTCTGCTCATACACCGGCAACAATTCACCATACTTAAAAAATGCAAGAATTGCGAACGGCCGTGCCGCCATATAGGTGGCGTTGTGGAAGGGATTCGGCGTAAATACCCCGAGATATTTGTATTTGATACCGGGGAGATAAATCCCTGTCGGCGGGTATACCATCGATACAAAAAACAGAGATACCGCTGCCGTTCCCGTGAGGATCCCCGGAAGCCAAGGTTTTCCGGGCATAGCTTCCTGCAGCTTTGCTCCCACATGCTTGTCCAGCATCACCTTCAGAACGATCATTGCTCCGCCGTTTAACAGCATCGTTGCCAGTGCCATGGCCAGCTCCGCTCCGTCGGTAAAGGAGCCGGTCACCAGATGGATCGCCGCCGCCAGCTTGAACAAAACCGGGTAAGGGAAGCTGTAGCCGCTGTCCAGTCCCTGCATTTCCAGAATATATGCCTTCATATCGGAATGATACAGTCCCGATCCCAGCATGCTTTCCACACACTGCCGGTAAAACAGCCAGAACGTAACTGCCGATGCGATGGCTACCAGTGCAGCAAACCCCGAAATTTCTATCCAATTTTTCTTATTTTCTTTCAAAATACCGTTTCCTGCTACTTTCTGCTTCATTCCGCTATTCCCCATGTTCCGGCACAGTCCGGGCATTTCCCATAATCCGGCACAGCTACGGTCATTACCCATAATCCGGCACAGTTCCAGGCATTTCCCGTGTTCCGGCACAGTTCCGTTATTTCCCATGTTCCGGCACTGCTCCGCCCATTGCCGGATCTTATTTCAGCTTCGTGTAATAAGCTACCACCTTTTTCACTGCATGGATCACATCTTCCACATCGTCATCCGTCAATCCGTAATACAGAGGAATACTCATCACCTCGTTGTAATACTTCTCCGCATTGGGGCACAGTCCCTTCTGATATCCCAGCTTCTCATAATAGGAATGCCAGTAAACCGGCAGGTAATGCACCTGAGGACAGGTATTCTCCGCATACATCGCGTCAAAAAACTGACGTCTGTCGCAGTTCAGGTTCTCCAGATTCAGATGCAGCACATACAGATGCCAGGTCGTGTCAGACTCCGGGATCTCCTTCTGCAGGATCAGTTCCGGCATTTTGCCGAACGCTTCATTATAACGCTTATGGATTTCCTTTCTACGCTGTTCAAATGCAGGGAGCTTCTTCAGCTGACTCAATAGTAGTGCCGCCTGGAAATCCGTCATACGATAATTGAAGCCCAGCTCTACCTGCTCGTTGTACCACAGCGCATCGGTAGGATGTACCATTTCTTCCGGGTCCCTCGTAATACCGTGGGTACGCAGCCGCATCAGATGACGGTACAGCTTCTCATCATTGGTCGTAATGGCGCCGCCTTCTCCGCCGGTCACCGTCTTGACCGGATGGAAGCTGAAGCAGGTCATATCCGCCAGGCTTCCCACAGGCTGGCCTTTATATTTCGTACCGATGGCATGCGCAGCATCCTCGATCAGGATCAGATTGTGCTCCTTACAGATCTCCCGGATCTCATCCAGCTCCACTGCCTGACCGGTGAAATCTACCGCAACGATCGCTTTCGTCCTGGGTGTGATCAGCTTGCGGATGGACGCCGGTTCGATATTGTAGGTCTCCGGATCAATATCCGCGAAAACAGGCTTCGCCCCCGCATATAATACACAGTTGGAGGATGCGGCAAAAGTGATCGAGCTTACGATAACCTCGTCTCCCTCACCGAATCCCGCTGCCAGCGCCGCCAGATGTAAAGCAGCGGTACCGTTACATACCACAACCGCGTATTTTGCATGGGTCAGTTCACACAGATGCTGCTCCAGCTCGCTCACCTTAGGTCCGCTGGTAATCACATCCGCAGTCAGCACCTTGGTTACTGCCTCTACATCTGCCTGATCAATATATTGCCGTCCGTAGAAAATCTTCTTCTCACGTACCGGTTTCCCTCCAAAAATGGCTAACTGTTCCATATTTTCTTCCTCCTGTAACATCTTCATTTCTTTTCTATCCGCTGCTATGATGCTTTGTTGCAAACATCTGCAATTTTTAGTCTTTTTACTCTTTTGCCAAATCTGAATTTTCAAAAGGCTGCCACTCGTCATTCACTGCTTCATCTTATCATATTGCCGGGAGAAAAACAACAATGGTGTTGGCAGCGCCACTCTTGTGAAGTATAATAAAACCATCTGAAATCAGAAGAATCACCGGATTCGCCAGATCTGACAGAAAGGATGCCCTATCCCATGAACAAACAAACCATACGTAAAAAATCTCCCTGGAAATTTCTGCTTTTTGCCCTTGCCGCGCTTCTGTTGGCCGGCATTGTAACCAGCGGAATTCTTTATTTAAAAATATATGAGCCCGGGAAGCGTTCCTCCGACCTTGGCAGATTACAACAAGAATCCTATCAGGGCGTATTTTTGTCCATGTCCGCGCCGGAAGCTTTCGCCGAAGACATCTATCCCACCTATATGGGATACGACGTGGTACGCGGTTCCCACCGGATCGCATCCTTTTCCGACCTGTCCGATTATCTGGAAATGGCTTTTTCCTCCGGGAATGACGTGACTCATGTCTTCCTCGTGCTGGATCCGCTCTCCCTGTGGAACAGCAGCCTGCACAGCGATGCCCGCTTCTCTGCCTCCCTGGACGAAGACCTCCTGTCCTATGTGGATACCTACGCCGGCGCCGAATTCACCGTCATTTTCTCTGCGCCTTCCCTGGAATACTGGCAGTCACATGCCAATAAAGATCTGGACACTTACTGCACTGTGTTCCGGGTGCTGGCTTCCCCTCTGTCCGCCAGAGAGAACGTGACCCTCTGTTTCCCCGGCCAGGAAGAATGGCTGATCTCAAATCCGGATGCCTATGACACTCCCACGGAATTAACTGCCGAAGCCGCCCGTTCCGTAATGCTGCTGGTGCTGAGCGGCTCCCTGCAATACCGGAGCACAGAAAGCGATAACAGCTTAGATCATTTTTACACACTGGTACAGAATGCTGTAAATTCTCCGGCTGACTATCCCGACCTGTCCGACCACGAGCTTATATTTTTCGGCGACAGTGTCATGGGAAATTATCATGATTTTGCTTCCATTCCCGGAGTTGTCCACGCTCTGACCGGTGCCACCGTGCATAATCTGGCAATCGGCGGTTCCTCCGCTACCCGGAGTAGCGATGACGATAATTCCTTCCCGAATGTCGTACAGGACTTTTTAGACCATAATACGGAAGAACTTTCCGGTGATAAAAAACTCTGTTTCCTCATCAATTACGGCTTAAACGATTATTTTGAGGGATATTCCATCGCCGATTACCAAGACGGGCTCCGCACCGGCATCCGGGCTCTGCGGGAATCCTATCCGGATGCACGGATCATGGTCATATCCTCCAATTATATTCTGTCTTTTGAAAAGGGAATGGCACGCATCGGTGACGAAGAAAATGTATTAGAAGACTATATTGCCGCGGCAGAAGAAACCGCCGCGGCTGAGAATGTTGATTTTCTGAATATCAATGATGCTCTGCAGTGGAATGAACATAATGCCGCAGAATATCTGGCAGATTCCATTCATCCCAACGAGGAAGGACGCTTCCTGTTCGGTGTGGAGGTGATCCGTTCTGGGAAATAATCCCTGTCCTTCTCAGAACTTTGCTGTTACCAGTGAATATTCTCCCACAGTATCGATCACTTCATAAGGGAATTGCAGGTACTGCAGGTCTCCCTCATAGAGTACCATCAGTCCATCCCCGATGGCTTCCGCCAGTTCCGTTCCGGATTTTTCCGGATAGATGTAGTGATAACGCTGTGCGTAATCCTCGCTCTGATAATACCTGGCATCTATTCTGCAGGCATACTGGGTCAGGATCTCCGTGGCTGACTGGTTGAACTGCCACCCCAGATTGCCTGTGATGTACAAGCTGTCATATCCTTCCATGCTGTCAGCTTCGGACACGGCATCCAGGAAATCCCTGTTGTAATACTGTCTGCTCTCTTCCGCATACTCTGTAAAATACGTTGTAAAAAACAATACGCTGCTAACTACATACACAGCCATGATAACCGGTAAGAGTTTCCTGCATTTGTCCACTGCCAGCGAAATACCATAAGCGCACAACACAATCACCGGGTAGAAGATAATATTCACACGGTTAATGTTCACTTCATAGGTGATCAGGCCAACCCAGATCCCCGTGATCAGGAATCCCCACAATGCCAGCATCTGCGTCTGTTTTTCAATCTGTTTTTCCTTAAAAAGGCGAATCGTAAATACAATGATTCCTATAAATACAAACGGTATCGACACATGATATAAGGGTCCGAACGCCGGAATTGAATTAAAGAAAATGTCCGGGAGCTGCAGGAACACCCTGCTGAATAATGCCCACGCATTCCTGCCCAGCTGTGCAAAGGAAAAATTTAAAAGCAGTATATCCGCGCTTCTGAGACTATCCGGAAAATATTGCATGGTAAAAAAGGGCGTTTCGATGGTCCTGCCAAAGTGTATCGCATTGATTCCCAGGACAATCACCTCCGGCAGGGCAACCACAGTAAATAGCACTGCGCACAACAATCCCTCCCGGAATTTCAGTTGTTTTTTCCACAGACACCATACAAAAAACACAAACAAAAATGCCGTAACGGAATACGCCGCTATTCCATAACAATAAAATGTCAGTCCAAAAAAGATCATGGATAAATACAAATACCGTCTTTTTTCCAGTCCCAACAATAACAAATAAAACGCCAATAAAAATACATGCGGGAACAGGTTGCAGTCCAGTGACCAGCGGCTCTGCATGAACTGCCAGGGATTCACCGCCGTCAAAAGCATCGCTATAAAAGCAATCCTCTCATCAAACAGCTTTTCCGACACTAAATATACCAGTGCAACCGCCCCACAGGATACCAGCAGCATCGGCATCCTCACTGTCACGGTACTAAAACCAAACACCTTGATAAACGGAATCATACAATAAGATAGCAGAACACTCATCTGACTGTATTTCCAGGCCTCAAAATGAACCGGCAGAAACGTACCAAAGCGGTCGGTACCGTATTTCCATAATGCCCATGCATCCATAGCACCCATGGCCTCATCCTGGTTGATCCCATCAGGCACTGAGCCAAACCGGATACAACGCAGAATAATCGCCAGTGCAAGAATGGACCAAAACAGTATTTTTTTCTTTTTCGCAGTCATAGTCATCGTCATTGTAATACTTTTTCCTTCCGGTATTCATACTTATGCTTATCGTGCACACTGATCTCTTCACCGATCTGCACTTCGATCACCTGCAGTTCTGTATCCGCAATGATCATATGCTTGCAGCCTGCTTTCATGCTCAGTACATCACCCGGTTTCACCGGCCGCTCCACATCATCCAGAATCGCCCGGCCTTCTCCGGCAATGACCGTCCATACTTCATCGCGGAAATCATGGCTGTGATAATTCATCCCATGTCCCGGATTCAATGTTACCTTGATGGTCATACTCTGTTCCTTCACATCCAGAACGCGGAAACTCCCCCAGGACTTTTCGGCAAACATTACCCGCTGAACGAATTGATTCACATAGGGTTTGATATAGCTCGACTGTTCCTTATCCGATACCAGGATTCCCTCCGGACTGGCCGCCACGACCATATTTTTCAATCCCATGCACAGGATCGGTACATTCAGTTCATTCACTACATGCACATTTTCACAGGTATCATTCAGGACATCCTGCCCGACGCACTGACTGTCCATGGCCTCCGTCAGTGTATTCCAGGTACCCAGATCCTTCCAGGTCCCTGCGAAACGCATCACTTCTATAGCAGGCTCTTTTTCCACCACGGCATAGTCAAAGCTGATCTTCTGCAATGTATCATACTTCTGAAACAAGTCTTCATAATCCGTAAAATCTATGAGTTCATGGGCACGTTTCAGCACATAGCCCAACCGGAAAGCAAACACTCCGCCATTCCAAAGGGCACCCTTGGCAATATATTCCTCTGCGACTTCTTTCGTCGGTTTCTCCCGGAACATCGTTACACGGCTCAGATCGTCCGTCGTCTCCGGTATGATATAGCCGTATTTTTCACTGGGATACGTGGGTTCGATTCCCATGAGCACAAGATTCGCCTCAGACTCTCCCGCGCGATCGCACAATGCCTGCAGTGCCTGAAAATAATCCGTCTCCACATAAGGATCCACCGGGCAGATCACGATCGGTTCGTCTTCCGCTACCCCCAGCACATCCTTCAGATAAGCTACGGACAATACGATCGCAGGAAAAGTATCTCGTCTGCAGGGTTCCACACTGACCCCTATATTCTGCCCCAGCTGACTGTAAATAGACGACACCTGGGATTTGGAAGTGGCGATCGTTACCTTTGCCTCCGGATCTACTTCCCGTATCTGACGGCATACCCGCTGCACCATGGATTCCAGACCACCGTCTGCTGTATGAAATATCTTGATAAACTGTTTGGATCTTATCTCATTGGATAGCGGCCACAGACGCTGTCCGGAGCCACCTGACAAAAGTATAATATTCATAATATGTCCTCTCTGCTTGTTTACTTTCTCATCATACCACAGAACGAGAGGAGTTTGTCTATATTTATTTGAGATTTGCGGATTCTTTAGAGGTATAACAACTCAAAAAGGAACTCAAAAATTTGAGTTCTTTTTTAATTAGTTGCGTCTTGAGAATGATGATTATATGAGCAAATCCATGACAGTTCATGATGTCAGCAACAATTTCATAAATGCTTTCTTCTTGTCCTCAGGCAGATTGCGATATGTGTGCAACACCATTTCTTCATCCTGTGCAGTTACTTCTACCCTTTCCCACTCATCGAAAATATCCGTAACTGTGACTCCAAGCTGATTGCAAAGTATCATCACCGTGTCGATTCTCGGAACTGTCTTACCAGCCAGGAAATAACTTACCGTAGAGGAAGACAGCCCAGAATACCTGGCGATCTTGTAGGGTGTCGTTCCTCTCTCCTCACACAACTGTTCAAATCTGCGAGCGATTTCCAAACATTTTTCTTTGGTGTTGTACATATTCATCTACCGCCTTTGTCCTATATTTTGGGTCTCTATAATATACATGACAATATGCGACAGAATCTTACAAACTTTTTACAAAAGTGGTCATCAGGGTTGATTGCATTAGTAACTTCTACTGCCACGCTTCAGAAAAAGAATTGCACAACTAACTTCTGCTTTGCCCTGTTTCAATCAATTGCCTATTGTTCAATAATGTTATATATCTTCTTTGCAGAGGGGATCTGATAATTTGCCAGGTTCCTTCTGTCCCGCAATACACATATCTGTATTCACAAATTCTTTGATTCGAGATATTGGGAAAATATCTATCATTCTTTTATTATCCTCTGCCTTTCCAAACATCATCCAGTCTCCTCTACGACACGAATACCAGTCATAGTCTCGCACCTGTCCATCCTTTAATACACAATATACCTTATTCCATAAAAAGATTTTCTTGCCAGAATTTATAAATTCATAATGAATATATCGGACATTTTGTATATCTTCAAATTTATGAACACCCTCCTCTGATATATACAATAATCTCCCATCATGGCATGTTGCAATAGCTTCACCTGTTTTTGCACTATGGTCCTTAAAACATATCGTTACTTCTACCAGATCTCTTTGATCCCCCAATATCATTATCATATATTCCATAGTAGTCATAAACATCCATAAATATATACAATATGTTAACCATTCCTGTTTTTCCAAACATATAACTATTATGAACATTATACCGATACATCTGATGAATTTACTAATTTTAATGTAACCATTTTTATAACATTCCATGAATATATTATTTTCCAGAAAGGATTGTAGTGCCACGGTTACCATAAATACAGCAATACTTACTACTATTAGAAAAGAGTTTAAATCCATAGTAAAATAGACCATCTGTAAAAAAACATAAACTGTTATTATCACTGCACCTATATACCATTTAAATTTTTTCTGTGAAGCCACCACCGCTGACAAAACTATGTTTCCTAACAATATCGTCCAAATTATTATCCAATCCGAACGCGATATAGTACTCTGTATTACATTTTGCATTTGTAATCTGACTACAAACGCTCCCAGCCAACAAAAAAGCAATAGTATCGAAAATATAATATGGATAAATATCAGCTGAAACCAATAATACTTTGTATTGGTCCAAAATTTTACATCTGATTCATGCCTTATTCTTCCAACCACTATATCCTCTATTAGCTTCCGATTTTTCCAATCCCTGAGCTTTGCAAACCACAGATTTCTATTTTTTAAAAATTTTAGCGGTAGTGGCAATACAGCTAATATAATCTCAGGAATAATCATTTTCACAAATTCTATTCCCATTGCTTCTATATCCACGTTCTCTTTATTCTCCTATATCCGCTTTAGTTCTCTGCCAGTTGAGATAAGCTTTTCCAATTCAGTATAGATTGTTTCGTTCGTCTAATCAAAGTTTTAAAGAGAGCATCTTTATTATCTACTCTGCTTTTAATTTGTAACGAAATAATTATCCCAATAACGCCAATTATTAAAGAAATAATTTTCAAAATATTACTTAAAATAGGTGAGTCCATATTTTTCTCCCATCCCTAATTGTTTAATGCACTTTTTACGCTATGACACTTAATAGGCGGTTTCTTGTATTTAATAATATCACATGCTTCTTGAGAACGTTATCTCAATTTATCGAATTCTTTCTCTTTACCTTATAACACTAAATAGCTATCCTTAAAAAATTCAAATATTTTCCCTTAGATTTAAATTTACGCCATTTCGATAAATCGAAGCACTATTAAGCCAGGAAATGTTGTAATATACAAATAGAGCCTAATTAATTTTATTGGATTCATAATCAACTAGCTAAGTTGTCTATTGACATTACAAGGAGGGTCAACATTATGTCCGATATAATAGAGCAAAAAATATATCTTAATAAAAGAATATCTCAAAATATAGAATATCTTATGCAACGAGACGGCTATTCTCAAAACTAATTAAAAGATATTTTTGAAGAACATGATTTGACAATTAATCAGGGAACTCTCAGCAAATGCCTAAATAAACCACAAAATAATTTTCATTCTCTACCCGTGATTTTAAAATGTTGTGACATTTTTAATGTTTCATTAGATGAATTAATCAGACAGGATCTTGGAAAAGATTCAGCAATCAAAAATAATATGTCAGCTTCTGCTAATTTTACCCAAAAATATGGAGCAAAACAGGCTGAACTGGTAACTAACATCAATCATCGTGCTTTTAATGGCTACGCAGGTACCTATTATTGCTATTTATATCCTACACTTTCCGCTGAAAAGAGTATTTTAACCGGTATCATGAAAATTTCCGCGGATTCCAAAGACTGCCATATTACTCTAAAACTTAATGTTCCGTCCAAGCATGACCCTGCTTCTAGTAGTTATTGTAAAAAATATGAAGGGGTACTTATTTTATCTAATCCCTTGCAATGTTGTTATTGCATTTTAAAAAGCGACAAATTAAGTGAAATATGTTTTTTTATATTTCGGCATATATATTTAAATAATACACAATTAGATTGCCGTATGGCAGAAGTGCTAACAGTATCTGCCGGAGAAAGCCATTATCCGACAGTACATAGAATGTTTTTTTCCAGACAGCCATTGAAAGAACAGGATTTAAACTTAGTACTACCACTGTTAAATATGAATTGTTCCGAAATTATTTTAAGCGAACAAGATATGGTCTCTTTAAAAAAGGAGAATCTTATTCCGCAGGAAATATTAAATCAATTGGAAAATCAAGTAGTCCCTAAACGATTTTATTCATTTAAAGAAAATTTGATTCGAAGCATTGCAGAGCTTTCCGGTGAAAAGAAGAAAATACCTATATATATATCTATATTAAGAGACAAAGCATTAAAATACAGATATAATAAAGTCAGTAAAAAACTTGATGATACAGTCCGACAACTACTAATATCGCAAGGATATTATAAGGATTAAATAACATATGGATATTAATTTTATACTTTTTGAAAATATAAATAATAAATTTATAAAATAAGGAGTCGGCATTGCCCTATAATGTCGACTCCTTAAACATATCCCACGGTATGCCTTACTAATGCGTCAAGCATATGCAACAATAAAGATTGCGACATATGTTTGACGCATTTATAGTAATAGTTGCAAAAACAAGTTAATAGTGCCTGGATAAAGAATATCAAATGGAGGGACGAAGGATGACGGATATTATAAAATGCATCAGTGACAATAAAATATTATTCGGCTGTATTTTTGTGGTAGTAATTATAGCATTTGCTTACAAAATAAATGATTTTATGCCACTGCTCAAACAGGCATTGGGAACAATCCTTCAACAAATATGCTCTTTGATAATTGAAGCGGTGGTTCTTGTTTTTAAAATTATAAATTCTCTTGAAATCTATATTGTCCTTATGATCGATGCTCTAACAGGAAAAGCAACAAGCGAGGGAAAAATTGCATCTTTGGCGATTGGTGTCCTCTCAGTGGCATCCTTCTATACAACATATACCGGATTAAAATCTTTTGTATCAGAATATTCTATATCTTTTTTAATCACTCTGGGGATTCAAGCTATATTGTTAGCAACCAGCCTTCGAATCAATATCATTGTAAAACTGGACAACGATAACGTAACAAGTAATAAACGTACTCTTCTATTAAAATGCTCGATCATCCTCTTCATCATAAGCATTGTTACAGCATACATTTTATCAATATTTCGACTGTCTTATGCAAGTAGTACGATTATCTATCACGTCATCTATATGATTGCTATTGTTGCTGTGTTAGCGTTAATAGTATTAGCAGTCATACATTTGTCCGAAACCGGAACGCTTAATAGAAATGAGGGACGCATCCTTTTTGTAATATATTTCGCAGTATTAAGTGTTTCCTCTTTCTTCTCTTATAATGCCTTTATATCTGTACTATACCCGAACCAAGTACGAGACATTGATACATTTCGAACATATAAGTTGGGAACAATAGCCCTGGTTGAAAATATAGATAATGATATTGACCGTGATTACTATGACAATCTTTATAATACAATCAATTTAGAATTGCAGAATATTATGACATCAGATAAGACATCTATTCTAACGGACGAAGAGAAAGATATCTATGAAAACAGGGAAAAATATGAGCAATACCTTTCAATTCAACATATGATCAATGAACAAACCGACGAAGAGCAGAAAGTTAAGGATGAGTGGACTACTTTTTTAAAGAGCTGGTCTGAAGCGAACACTGATATTGGTGTAAACGCCAAAGCAATATGGGAAACTGAGTTCAACAACCATAAATCTATAATCGACAGTATTGACTTAAAAATTGAAAATTTAAAATCGCAGCAGAACGCTTTAGGTTTGGGTGTCTCCTCAAACATGAATGCATATGACGAAATATGTCAGAAACTTAATGATTATGATTGTACTGACTCCATCAAAACCGTTCGAAATTATATGCAAAACTACGATAGCGCATCAGCATATACAATAGATAAAGCTGTACGCGAGTTGGAAGAATACAGGTTGGCATTAAGTCAAGCTGAACATATCCAGATGAACAACAATCTTTCCGAAATGATAGATGTCTACTTTAGCTACCTAAATTATCAATCATTACATAGGAAATGTATAGATGACATACTGAGTATTGAGGTGACTGGAGAAACATATGGAGATGAATACAACCGTATTCCATTACCATTATATAACCTCTTGCAAAACCTGCCTCGAACAGACTACGAATTTTATGATTTTGAAAATCAACTTATTAAAACAAGCTCTGGGGCTAAAAGTGACTATTATAGCCTAGAAGAAAAACTTAGGCGAAATGCAAATCCTGATCTTAGCCAAAGCGAAAAGAACATACGGTCATTTATCAGCAATAAACCTTTAGCTGTTATGTGTGCAGCCATGGCTTTGCTGATAGACATGATGATTCTATTTGTGGGAATCATTTTGCCCAAGGATATTGACCTTGAAAGTACTTCTGCATATTCTGAACAAGAGGTAAAGAGACGACTTAGCAATTTGTTTAATAAGCCAATAAGGAGGTAAAAATGGTTTTTAGCAAATGGTTTTTGAAGGGAACATTTGATCGATATGTGGCATCACAACAATTGGTTGCACACGAAGTATATGGTAGTGAATTCAGCATATGTTTAGATTTGAAAGATATTCAAAATAGAAATCTTAGTGTATTGCTAGGGTGTTATATAAATGAAAAAAAAGCAATAATAGAAGATGAACATGCATATTTAGTCCCTGAATATGACAAATATCAAACAAAAACTTTAAATTATAAAAAACAAAAGCTACTTCAATATGTAAAATCCAGAAATTTTATTACAATGTTAGGGCAAGCAGAAATAGTCGTCAAAAAGTGGGGAAAATGTGAAAAAGAATTTTATTATAAACTAAGCCAGAATGATGCAATGAGATATCAATGTATGATAATTATTGGACTTCTAATCGGCGAAAACCTTGCTGTAATAGATGGAGTGCACAATGATATTTACATTGCATACAATTATCAGCAAACGTTAGAGAGAACATCAAAAGTCCAAAGCGACCTGTCCCATTTTAGAACTCTGTTGGGAGAATGTAATAATCTTGCCGCTCTACTGCAACTTATAGAAAAGGGCACCTTTACTGACAATATGCTTTGTATCTCATGGAAGGATATCGAAGATGCAGAAATGAAAACAGAAATATTGAGTCTAATTGATGTCGGAGTAGCTACCTCTGGAGCTGACAAAACGGTACGTTTAAAACCACAATTCGCGAGCTGGTTACTAGACTACACTTCGAAAACAAGCGACCGTATTTCATTCGCTGACATGTATACTGGATAATTTGAGTTTGTAAAAAAAAAACACTGTAACTATTTAAATTATCTATGATAATGAATGGTGGAAAGCTTGTGCATAAGCTTTCCAGAGTCGACTCACGAACGCAATACCATCCTTCCATAAAAGTAAAAAGGAACTCAATGCTGAGCTCCTTTTTACTTTTTATTTTTCTAAATCGATTGTCTTGAGTAATTCTTTGATCTGTTCTACGCTTAACCACTCGGTATTGTTACCGGAGCTATAGGAAAATCCTTCGGGGACTCTCTTGCCGGTAGGTACTGCACGTCTGGATTCACTCCATACCATCTGGGGATATACGATAAAGTGCTTGTCATACTCATAAGTATTCAAGGAATCTTCCACAGTTACCATAATTTCATGAAGTTTTTCACCTTCTCGAATTCCTACTTCCGGCATTTCACATCCGGGTAGCATTGCCTGCGCCAGATCTGTGATCTTGAAAGAAGGAATCTTAGAGATAAAGGTCTCACCGCCCTTGGATTCTTCTAATGCTTTGATGACCAGTTCCACACCCTGCTGCAGGCTGATCCAAAAGCGGGTCATGCGGTAGTCGGTGATAGGGAGTTCGGTACCTCCGTTCTTGATAATATTATGGAAGAACGGAATAACAGATCCACGACTTCCGGCTACATTACCATAGCGAACGATGGAAAAGCAGATGTCCTTGCTTCCTGCATAAGCATTGGCTGCAATGAACAACTTGTCAGATACCAGTTTGGTTCCACCATACAGGTTCACCGGATTAACAGCCTTGTCCGTGGACAGGGCAACCACTTTTTTGACACCGGTATCCAATGCAGCATCAATGACATTCTGTGCACCATGGATATTGGTCTTAATAGCCTCAGCGGGATTGTACTCACAAGCGGGAACCTGTTTCAAAGCTGCGGCATGAATAACATAATCAACACCTTCGAACGCTCTGGTCAGACGTTCCTTGTCTCTTACATCACCAATGAAGAAACGAAGCTTATCAGCATACTGCTTGAATTCATTCTGCATAATGAACTGCTTGAACTCATCACGGGAATAAATGATGATCTTCTTGGGATTGTAATTGTCCAACACATACTTGGTAAATGCTTTACCAAAACTGCCGGTACCACCTGTGATCAAAATGGATTTATTATCTAATAACATAATGTCCTCACTTTCAAAACTCAAAATTCTTAATCATCATAACATATTATATGGAAAAACGCAATTGTTACGCATATTCTCGTGAGACGTGAGGCGGTTACAGTTCACACTCTCGTCAGTAAATGGCTTTTTCCCCTCAGATTCACTTTTTCTGGCTTTCCTACATAATAACCTTATAAGAAACAAGGTGGTAGGTATGCCACATCCCGCAATCGAGCAACTTATGATCTAAAATCTCCAAGCGTTCCTGTATAAACCGTCTGTCTCCCATACTGGCTGAGAGATCTTTTTCCTTGCATTTCAACGACATTTTCAGATTCTATTACCCGCTCAAACATGAATTATAATGCGAAATAATTCTCTTTTGGGTAATCGGCTTTTAGGTGAATATCTTTTCTTCTTACCGTGAAAACTCCAAACTGAGTATTTTTCACATCAGCTTGGAAGTTTACATAAACTTTAAAACCAGAATTCTTAAAAGAGTCCATTTCTATTGCCTTATACGCTTCTTTGTAAACTTAGAAAATATATGGTATGCTGGACTTTAATACAATAATTCCACATTTACTAAAGTAATTATTCTTTATATATTCTTTTGTTTTTCTTTTTATTTCTTTGCTGTTGCAGATTTCATTGCATAAGGATTGTACCTGATTGCCCAATATTCTCTGGGTTCCATATAAGTCCATTTCCCTAATTCCATAGCCATGATCAAGCGCATCCTTAAGCTGCTTATAACGAGGGAGTTTCTGCAATTCCAAATCAAACGAATGAAAATAATTTTGTATCTTCTTTATGTAATCATCCGGTACCTTCATACCGTTTTTTACCTTTGCATTGTTTAAAAAATGTACTACACTATCGTACACAACATTTTGATTAAAACCGGGACCTACCATAATTTCCTGAATAGGCCATCCGTTCTCACACTCAATATCCAAGTACGGTTTTAATACATTTTTATCCTGACGATACATGATCTTAGGTGCATCCACGCTCTTTTTCGGCTGAAATACTATCCGTCTCTCTGCTTCCTGGTAAAAATCATAACGCTTTACATATACACTTGCATATTGCCACCGGTCATTTATATCTTCTGCCAAATCGACATTTTCTTCTCCATATAACTGGTCTAAAATCGCATCGGCTTCTACGTTATATGCCCTCTTTTCCATGGATTTCTTTGTAAAATAATGTACAGCCTCTGGTTTGAGACTCCACCGCGCCTTCTTCTCTTCGTCTCCATTGCAACTTTGCGTTGAAAAATTATACTTTTTTCCCTCTTCAAAGTCCATCTGAATACTAACCCCTGCCTCTTTTGCATAAATCGCCCATTGGCTTAGTAAATCGTTTTTCTCGCAAAATGATATGGAATAAAACTCTCTATTTTCCCTATTCTTTTTGAGATTCTTATCTGTAAATATCTTTTTCATATCACTGATTTTAACATCATTACGTCCTCTTTTAGTAATCCACGCTTGTACCATTTTCTTATCAAGCATCAATAATTTTATTTCATTAAGACCATTCGTATATTCTTCCGAATCATTCATATATCTGATATTGGTAGCATAAATGTCTCCGCTACCTAAAATATATCTCATTGTATCTGTTGACGTATAATAATATAATTTCATATATTACCTCATATTATTCATTATTTATTATCTCTTGAATTGCATCTCGAAAATTATCAATGTTTTGCAAATCCAAACATGGGGGTTCTCCATTCTCATATTTTGAAGGAAGTACCTGTTCCTCTCCCACTAGTTGACATAAAAGATTAAAATTTTCTAGTCCTGATAGCGTATAGAAAAACAGTCTTTTTTTCCTCTCCCCATTTTGTCTTCTGGCATAGCGTATATTCACCCTGTACTGAGGCACACCTTCAGACCCATCTTCAGAAAGCAAAAAATCAATCAGCAAAAAATTTTTTTTCTCAACATCATCCATGAATTCATCTAATTTATCATCAAAATCCCATAAATGTGTTCGTTCAACATCAAGATCTAACTCCTCAACCTCAGTCACAAATTTTTCCAACTCTGTTCTAAATGCTTCTTCAGATACACTAAACAACAAAACTTTCTTCAATTCAATCACATTGTCTAGGTTTTCTCGTATAAGCCAATCTTGTAATTGTCTTGCGATAAGCACTGCATTTTTCAACCGGTCTTCAACTATAGCTATTTTATTCATTCTTTTCTCCTTATCTATTCCTCATTATTCTCTGCATCTAGAAAGATTGGCAACCCAACTGTAAAGAAAAATTTCCCATTAATCTCATTACCGTCTATTTTTATACTGTCTTCCTCGTCTAAATAGGCGATTACTTTCGCCTTCAATGATTCCAGTTCCTGCTTCGTTCCCTGATTCGATAAAAACTTTTCCCTAGCTTCATTGATCATAGTTATCGCCGCAGCACTGCTGCATCTTTGGATATAGACTTTTGCACTCCACAATGAGATTCCATCCTCTGAAGATTCCGGCACCCTTTTTAATTTTCTTTTGATTTCGTCAAAATTTACATTTTGCGTGCTCTCATTCTGAATAATCAGGTATTTTCCTTCTCTCTTCAAGTTCACTATAACACTAATTTCCACTCCGTGTACACATTCTTTTGTCGATTCTCCGCGACTTATCCTAACCCCACGGCCTTTTTCCGCTGCATTTAAGATCAAAGCATATAGAAGAAGTGTAAACTCCCTTATTGCATCGGGATTATTTCCTCGACATAAAATGCGATCCTCGCCCTTAATTTCCGAGTCAACTTCTAACCGCACATTTACTCTCTCCCCCGGTTCTGCCTCATAAATGAAGCTTCTTTGGTTTCTTAATAATTCGCCTATATCTTTCCATTGAGCCAGACTGTTCATATCCAATTCGTCATATAATGGTTCCTTTAACCCTCTTCGATAGTACCTGCTGACGCTAAGATCCGCCAACAAATTCAAGAGATAATGCGGATAAATTTTCCAATCACCTTGCTTCTGATTTATATTCTCAAAATAATTTTTTACCTGATTGTACTGGATTATCTGTGGATATTCTTTCGTATGTGTAAATACTTTGTTACTATTATAAATATTAAGTTTTCTTTGGGCATTTGATATTTCATCCATGAAGTAATCATTTTCTGTATTAAATATTTCTCTTCGTAATTCTTGATAAAATATCATTACCTTTCTCATGTCACGTGCAATTCGCAATCGATCTTCCAACATCCATTCTAGCTTTTCAATATTAATCCAAATAGTTCTCTGCTGACTCTTTATTCTCCATAGCACAATTCCTTTCTCATTATCTATAATATAATTGTTGTCGAGTTCTCCTTGCTTTTCTAAACTGTTCAGTAATTTCTCTGTATCTTCTGATATGTCGATATTACAATCACTGTTTCCTGTTTTCTCAATCAATACCATGTAATGATTGACCTTTTCTTTATCGATTTCTTTTACATGTTGATCAAGTTTCTGGTTCCAACCAGCAACAAGTTTATTAAACTCGTCTACAACATCATCCTTCCAGCGGTCCAAATATCGATTACTTTCATTTTCTACGATAAATTGTACCTTGGATGCTTTAAGTATTATCCGAAACAATACTGCTAATTCTTTTACCTTTTCCAGAATTTGCAGATCTTTGTTCCGGCATAAATGCAGAACTTTCGTGCAGCAAATAAGCATATCCACGCCTTCTTGATTTACCAAGTCCCCATTTATATACCCTAAGTCATCCAAAATCTTATAGAAATTGGCGTATTGGTACGCATCTGCCTCATTCTTGATGATCCGCTGTAATGCTTCCACCTGTGGCATTTCTTCTGCGTTTTGTTCAGGTGAATTCATTTCCTCCTGTATTACTGTTTGTGTCCTTCTTAAAACAGCAACTAAATTATTATTACTTCTTCTTAAAGCTTTCGTATAGCTCCTCGGATTAAGTGTAGGGAGAATTGGCAGGCTCTCAATAAAACGTTCTATTTTTTTGTCTGTCTGACAAGCTGTTTCGCTTTCCCTGTCTACCTTTATAAGACTCTCATATTTCTTAAATTCCTCTTCATTTCTGTTTAGGAAATTTATAAACATTGTTGTTGCTCTATAGTAATCATATTTTTGTCCCAAATATTTAATCCTGTCATTTGACAAGTCTTGAAAGTTCTGAGAAGTATTCCACATGATATACAATTTCTCTATTCCATCACGAAATGCCCTTGTATTTTCAATAACTATCCATTCTTGAAATTCCGGTGGAACAACCTTAAAGGAGGACTCCATTATCATCTTTTCCAGCCAAACGCTCTTATTCGTGTCTGAACTGGCTCCTACCAGTCGATTTATCAATGTCATGTAGTAGATTTGGAATTGTCTTTCATTTCTCCCCTTCATAAATGCATATATGGCATCCATGTTCTCCTTACGGATAATATAATTACTTTTAAGTTCCGTCAATTGCTTCATTAACAATTTGACTAATTCCTGCTTATCCCTTTTATCCAAATTCTGATCATTCAAAATATTATCGTCAAGTTCTTTAAATCTCTTTTTTACTACGGCTTTTTCAAGATAATCTTTTCCGACTATTTTATCTTTTAATAAGTTGCTAATGTTCTCATGTTTGACTACTGCATCCAACAGTAACAATAAAACATCAAAAATAGCCTCCTTTATAGCTTTTCGGAATACTAAAAAGGGGCGTGAAATACACTTTAGATAAGACAAAAAATATTCAAATTCTACTTTTTCCTCTCCACTTCCTTTCCGTTCGTTCTGACACTCCGCTTTTCGATTTATATAATCCGTATTGAGCAGGTCTAATATCAGGCAAATTGCTTTTTCAGTATCATTCTGATAAGCATCTTCTTTCAACAAGCACTGTGCCATATGCGTACAGAACAATCTTCGGAAAGCTCTGTCTATATCTGCTCTTTTCCTCTGTTCTTTATTATGCTCATCATTGTACTCTTCTAATCCATAAAGACGAAATTTTTCAGATGTTCTTTCCCAATATTTTGCCATAAGTTCCGTCGCTGCCGTATCGTACAATAGCAAAGATTCTTTTTCAAGATTACAGAACACACACGAATCTCCGTAGTTTCTCAGTGACGAAATATTTACGTCAATAAATGAATAAAAATCCTCTACATCTTTCACATACTGTTTCCGACTGTCCGGGGAATTACGATCTATAAGAACAAACACTTTATCAAATATATCTATATTAACTTTTTCTTCAAAAATTCCCTCTTCCTTCAAAACAGTCTCCACCAGGCTCTTAGCTCTGTGGAATGTTCTGCCACTGATAATTACATCGTCAACGTAGTGCACACAAATCGATCCCTGTATGTTCATTTCACGCAGTTGTCGGATGTAATTACGCAGATATGAAAATTTAGTGTAAGCGTTACAACGATATTCTTTATCAAAATCAATTCGAAGTAATATGGCATTGCCATTAAACACCGTATCATTGACCAGCTCTATAAATCCAGCATTGCTATAGTGCATGGGAGACACAATAATATGATACTGGTTTTTTCTGTCCTCTTTTCGGGAATCTTTCCATTCTTCCAGCGAACTTCTGATGTTCTCTTTTTCCCGAATCCATATATCCTCTGTCTTAAAGTAATAGAGAAAATGATTTTCATTTCTTTGGACATGGTTATAAATGAACTGCCCCTTAAGGCACTTCAATTTATTTTCTGTTTTCTTAATATCATCATATTTTATTTTTCCCGGCTTTTTCTTTTTTAAATCTCTGATTCCAAATGCCTGATTGGGAATTGTCGAAGCTGCATTTACTTCAATCAGCGGAATTTCTGCTATTGGATTCCCAGGGAAACAAAATTCACATTCTCTCGGCTCCTGATATTCAACCGGCAGCTGTATAAAATACCGTGGATCAGGTTTTATCTCTTCTATACTAAGTTCTACTGTTTTTCCCTTGGATAGTTTCCAATACCGGTTTTCACTTCCCACCAATAAAACTGCATAGTTTTTAAGCAACCAGTTTTCAACTGCCTGCATATCATTTTCATCTTGGAATAATTTGATTAACCGGATGTGTGTTTTTAATGTAGAATTTATCAAAACGACCGTTACAATTTTTCGGTTCTTAAAATACTCCACTCTCTCTTGTTTTGATTCAAACATTTGGTTATAACGGATTCGGTCTTTATGCAGAAAACCACGTCTCTCCTCTTCGCGCTCTAAAATAATATAGTCTACATCAATTCTATTATTATAATAGCTTTGAATCATCTCGACCATTTGGACAAGCACTGTTTCAGAATAAGTTCCATATCCATATAGGGTCACTTTTGAGACGTTGTCAAGTAAAGAGCGCATATCCTTAACCAAAAGAACTGCAAATCTTGAAACAAACAATTTGTTCCCAAATAATATTTCCGCTTCGTAAAAGTCTCCAATATGGATTGTCGACCCTAATCTCATATGTGTATGTTCCAATTTGCATCCAAACTCTTTTTCCTGAATATTTTTTTTAAGAATAGACTCTGTATAATGTTCGAACAGCGTCTGACACTTGTTGTCTATCTCTACTTCCTGCAAAATATCACAGGGAATATAGCCTTTTGATCCTTCCTCGATATCTAATTCTTCATTTCCTTTCCTTAAATAATATTGGTCCATATTAATACATTTCATATATGATATATATGCATTGATATTGTCTGTATGATGCGCACTCTCCAGATCTATTACCGTCTCGCTATAATCCGTTGAATACAAAACAATTTGATTCTTTCTATTTTCAAACATGGATTCAATCGCCGTATTGCAAAAAAAGACCTTTAGTGTATTATAAATATCATGTTTTTGATTTTCTGTACACTGATATAATACTATTGTCAGCTTTCTTTTTATAGAATACAAGGCAATTACTAAAGCCTTTGCGAATATTTCACCATTGACCACATTATCCATTGGTAAGTATAGAATATCACAATTATTCTCTTCAGATGCCAGGTCTTTGAATTTTTTTGACAATTCCTGAATCTGCCTATTTTTCTCTTCTTGAGTCTCAGATACATCTCTTTTCCAAACAATACTCTTTTGTTTCGTTGTATAATTCAGTATATGACAAATTGATTGCCCTATACCGAGTCCACTGTCAAGGCTTGTATCTTGTTTTGCAATAACATTTCGAAAACGCATCAAAGGTACGGCAATACGATACTGTGTTCCAGGCATACAGTATCTTTTTTCATTTCCATTATATGAGTAATAACAGTCTCCTCTCCTGTTAATATAGTCTGTATGACTTTCTGCTCCAAAATGTCCTTCAAACGTAGTGACAATATTTTGAAATATTTTTAATCCAAAATGTTTTCCAATATTTTCCGGTTCTTCATAAAAAGTATTCCATGCATTTTCTACGCTAATGCCTTTTTCATGCACAAAGAAAGACGCCGGGCACAAATCCTTAAATTTCTCCTTCATTTTTTCGTCTTTAATATTTCTCACAAAATTTTGTGCAATATTTTCACGTAATTCATCCCCACAGAAATCGCTTACCGCAATTTCTAAATAAGACTCTTTCCCTTTCTCCTCAATCCCATATTGATTTTTCATATAATCGGAATCTGCCGCATGTATACGTATGGTAAGCGTTCCATAACTCATTTTGGAATGATATACTACGTTTTCTGCAAGTTGTCGAACCGCTCCTGCATATTGTTGGATTTCATATATATATTTTTGTAATATTGTTTTTTCAAAACTACTTTTTTGGTCTTTACTGCTGATAGTACAACAAAGCATTAAAAATGATAATACATCCAGGTTTTCAACCAGACTAACCACTGTTTCTATTTGATCTGTTGAAGGTATCCTTGTACATCCCCTTAATAATTTCGCAGCTACAATAATAAATTCTTCTTTTACATCATCTATACCTTTTCCCCCTGAAATAATATTAACTATTTGGTCATACTCCAATATATCGTTCACCTTTTGCGACAATCGTTGCAAATTTTTCTTGTCAATAATCTGTAGCGGAACAAACTTCCTTGAAAATTGTACGTCATTTTTCTGTGCTCTCTGTATGTGACCTCTACAATCAAAGAAACAATCCTCATAAAAATGTGGGTATTTTTCATTCACCGAAGTCAAAAATTGTGAGGTCCTAAAATAATTATCATCACTACATTTTTCAAAAAGAAGCAATATATTAAGCTTACTGTAAAAATGTTTGATTAAAAATATATTAGAAATGTCTACAATATCCATCGTCGGATCAATGACAACACAATAAACCACATCGAAAACGGATGTGACTTTCTTAATATTTTCTGGTTGCCTAATATTTATGAACTTTGCATCATTATATATCTTTCGTATCCATTTGTCGGAAATTCTATCGCTATATGTTTCTTTCATATAGTATTTATATATGACGATATCTATTTCTTCATGATCCATATCCAAATGGTTTTCTCTTTTATAAATAAAATTTGCCAGTTTTCCACAGCTTTCCGCTGTATCCACACTAATTTTAAAAACTATAGTATTTCTAGTAACATCCATGTGCTTCCCCACCTTACATTTGTATTTTTAATTCTTTTCACTGTAATTTTCTTTAGATCCTTATTTGTTTTTCTTAATTTATCCTGTCGGACCTGTCATAACACAAAGAACTGTTTCTATTAACCCTAGATGCACATCTTATGCTGTCAAATATGTATTGTCTTAATCACATAATATCATACATTTCTTGCTTATGTTATTTCGATATATCGAAGTATTTTGGTGGAAACATTCCATAACATTCTCTCCTTCCTCCATGACCATCAAACACACAGGAAATCATCTGAAAACCGTTGGTAAATTCCTTCTGATTCGAATGATTATCTCCACTGGAAACTGTATGAGTACCATGTTATCCAAGACGATGAGGCATCAGTGCTTGTAAACCTTGACGATTGTCCGGCAGACTCCAAAATTTTATGCTGATTTACCGATCAGGCTATGTATATCTTGCTTGAAAAGGTACTTACTCTTAAGTGTTTCCCTTCCACACTTAAGAGCCCGCCCGTGGCAAACATACAAAAATAGCCAAAGTCCTTTTAAAGGACTTTGGCTACTATCATCTCATTACTTAACGTACCCTACTCGACAATAATTCCACCCAAAACTGCAATATCCTGTCTCTTCAACAATGCCAGTTCATTTGCGATCTCATTATACAATGTGGATCCAGCCTTTTCTACCAATACCACACCTGTTACAACATCTATCTTCTCCATGGACTCTGCATTATATAACACATTATCCAATACAGTGACCTGAATACCTTCTTTCTCCAACGCTGCCTTAAGGCTCTCACAGACCTTACCTGCTCCGGCACTCAGGTTGCACCCCATCAGGCACACATTACTCAGCTTGCTTTTCATTGCTGCAATCTTCACTGCAGCAAATGCCAGTTCCATAGACTGCTCGGCGTCGAACTTCCGCTTACCGTAATGGCGAAGGTCATCCACCCACTTATCCAGGATAAACTTCTTCTTAGAATCCTTTACCACCACACCAATCTGGGGAATGTGATATAAACTCTGCAATTCATCAGATACGCGGATCTTCGTATTAAAAATGTACATCAGGAATAATATCCCCGCATAAACAAATGCAAATAATACTGCACCTAACAGGACATATTTCTTGCTTACAGAAGGACTGTCCAGTACCGGCTGTTCCTCAACAGTATCCTTTTGATCAATTTCTGCATCTTCGATCTCTTTCCATGTCAGCAGATCATAATACTGCTGCTGTTCTGTCGTAAATCCGGCTTTTGCAGATGCGATCCTTGATCTGAGATCGCTAATCTGATCTCCACAGCTGATCTGATCCTCCATTACATCCGTATCCATACTCACGCCTGAGGTCTCAGCTAACAATACCAGTGTATGATCCCCAACTTTTGTCAGCAGATTTTTCTGTTGCTGTTCTACATAATCCTTTACCGCATTTGCAAGCTGTTCACAGGAAGCCTCATCCGCCTGAATCAAGGTTACCTTAATCGTATCGCTTCCCAGAGCAACGGTCTTATCCCCGTTTCCAAGAGAAATTTCCAAATTTGTGTCTACCGAGATGAGTTCTCCGACATATGCTGCTGCAATTCCTGTCTGTTGCTCTACCCAGTCATACAATCCTACATTATCAAGCACATTTTTATAGATTGCTCCCAGTCGTTGTGCCTGACCGGCGTCTTCCGCCTGAATCCCATATACCAGTTCCGTCTGTGCGACATTCAACGGATCCAGCTGCATGTAAACGGACTCCTGCGCATATTTATCTTTATATAAATATTCACGTTCATCATCAACCGTTGTTAAAACTGTGGTCTTATCGCCTTCCTTCAAAACAGTCTCCAATTGTTCCAGCTGTGTATCTACTGCCTCTCTATCAAAAACAGTTGTTTCTTCTGCTGTCTGCTCATTTTGTACACTACGATATGACTTTACGTAACTGAGCCCTCCCATCAGGACTGCACCGATCAGCAGCGCTACCAGTATGCCCTTCCAATGAGACAGAATGTCGGCAATCATATCCAATAAATCAATTTCTCGTTCTTCCATTCTCCCTTTTTCCTCTCTACCGTTTATTGTTTCTTGTATTTAAAATTCGTATAGATAACGGGAACATTATAACATGGAGAATGGAATTCCTCAACCGGATTATATATAACTGCATCACAGTTTCAATCTCTTTACAGTATTTCGTCTGTCCATCCTACATCTTCGCCGTCTCCGCTGTCAGTGGAGCCACTGTCTGAACCGCCTCCCGAACTGCCGCTATCTCCGGAGCCACTGTCTGAACCGCCTCCCGAGCTGCCGCTGTCTCCGGAACCACTGTCTGAACTGCCTCCCGAGCTACCGCTGTCTCCGGATCCTCCGCCAGAACCACTGCCACCTCCCGAGCTGCTACCATTATCGTTATTCATCGTCGGCTGTTGTGTAGGCACCGGAGTTGCCGCAGGGGTAGCCGGAGTTGCTGCCGGGGTAATCGCGGCTGCCTTTTTCGTGGTCGTTTTTGCCGTCTGTGCTGCTTTTTTTTCAGCTGCGCTCTGCACCTGAGATGCGAATTCCAATGCCATTTCCTCTATAGAGCTCTGTTTTGCAAGAAGCGGTGAAATCTGCTCCGCACTGATGGTTCCATTTTGTACAGCTTCTTTATTCTGTGCGATCAGTTCCTGCATTTTATTTCTCCCTGCCAATATCGGATCTGCCTGAGCCAGCTCCTCTACCGGAGCCACGTCCACCCACTGACCGTCTGTATCCTGTTGCTGTAATATTCCATTCATGACACGCACTGTCTGAACATCTCCCGCTGTAGCAGTCTCCTGTTGTCCCTGAACCACTTCCACCGCGAACACTCCATTCTGCATTTCAGCGAGCTGAGTTTGCAGAGCTTCTGTTATCTTCCAGGAACCATATAATGCTGCCGATAGTACAAATACAAGCACCGCCAACATACAGGTAAGAACGATCCATACTGTATTTCTCTTACTTTTCATCTGGTATAACTCCTTTTGTCCATGACTTACTGCTTTTCCACAGTATCTACAATATTTTTGAGGAACTGATATCCTGACGTTCCGGGCTTGAAATCTCCCCGGGCCAGAATCTGCTTACAGACGGTATACATACTTCTGGACATCTCCGGTCCATAGATCACTATGTTCTCTCCATTATTGTCCATTACTGCATAAGGTCTGAAAATATATGCTGTATTGTAACGATTCTCCGGACGCCTTATCAGAACGTTTGCAAAATAGTCTCTTCCATTCACTTTACGGATCACCCGGTTATTTACCTTACCATTCTCTACCCAGTATGTTCTTCCACCGGCTACCTTATTACTTCCGTAAACCATTGGATTATCTGCATGAAGATCCGGCCGCATGATCAGCGTTCCCATCTCCGTGATCCGATACCCTCCCAATCCGGAAGCACTGATCAAATGTGTTTTTTTCGACGTATCTATGCCAAAGGTGCACCGCAAACCGGTATTTCCCATATAACGAACGGAAAATCCATGATAGGAAAACAGATTCTCGAACTCCGGAATTGCTGTTGCCGTATAACAGCTTCCGTTATAGGAAAGTCTCCAGACATACATGCCTGTAGGGATACCGGATGCATTATATTGATATGCGGCTGCGGTCTTTGCCGTTGTTCCCGGCTGGGCAATGCTGCTTATTGCCACCAGCCGCCTGGATTCGTCATTCTGCCATGCTGTGCTGGCAGCCTCCACTCCATCAATATAAATCTTAGCACTACTGTCATAACCTGCCGGAAGAGCCAGGACAACATTACCATTTCCCACTTCAGGCTCTGTCACAGGCGGATCCGGGATTCCTTCCACCGTCTTCATTGTCTTCACAGAAGCAATACCATTGGTTGTAGCTCCGACAGCATACAACGTATTGTCTCCGCAAAAAATGTCAAAGCCATTGATATCTGTCCCTATAGTGGACGCAAGCTTCTGCCAGCTGTCATCCTTCAGATATGCTGCCTGCAGTGTCTTCTCATTTCCTGACGTCCTGAAGACATATGGTATCCGGTCCTTTACCACAAGTCTTACAACATCCCTGCTCTGAATATCCGTCAGTATATTTTCATTCCATTGCTGCCCATCATATGTAAGCATTGCTGTCGCGGCATTGCTATTGTTCGCTGCTGCCAGATATAATTTGCCACCTGCTACACATGCATCGACAGAGCTGACTTTTCCGAGTCGGTCCATCGTATAAAGCTTCTGCCAGTATCCATCCTGCAGCACAGCAATACAACCATTACCATCTGTTCCCTGTGCAAAATAGTCACAATAAACCGCATACCACTTATTGTCATAAAAGAAATGTTTAGTTCCGGAGATGTAGTTCCCCGACACTGTCAATGGCGGAAGTGAACCATCATCCGGCTGCCATACATTTATCAGCTCTAACGTATTTCCTACTGCATAGCTTATCCACAGGATGTCCTGCTCATACAGCAATTCCATTCTCAGAGGATAGATTGCTGTCTGAGAGCGGTATATCTGCTGCACATTTTCTGCAGAGACCTGCAGCACACGCAGATAACCCGAAGCATCCGTATAAGCCACATAGACCTTGCCAGCCACACTCAGAATATCCACCTGGGATCCCCAGCCAACATCTGCTGCAGCCTGCATTACTTTCCAGCTGCTGTCGGAAGCCTCCAAAGAATATATTTTCAACTGATTTTTTCCATTTTCATTCACAATGCCAGCCAGATACAGGCTGTTTCCTGTCGTATCCCCGGTAATAGCCGGAGAAGAGAGCCCATTGATGCTCTCCCCTTTCGGCAGCCAGTAACTGTCGGCCGAAAGTACCGGAAACTCTACATCAAAGGATACGCTGCCGTCTTCCTTAGTAACAACATTGTTAATCACAATTCCACTGTTGCTACCATCAGAATAAAAAATAGTATCCGATGTATAATGAGCATTCAGATCGCTGCTTCCCAGTGAGCTGCGATACTGTCCACCCACTGTAGCCTTAGATGCATCCTCTTGTGCCTTAGCCGGATCCGTTGTGTCCTTGCGGAACACATAAATATAGTTATTTCCTTCTTTATTTGTATGATAATCGACCGCATTGTTCACCCGATAGACGATCAATCCGCTCTCTGGAATATAGTAATCATAGTCCTGCCTGTTTTCGATTTCCGGCTTTTTCCGGTATTCCACTACAAAAAACTCTGAATCGCTGCGGGATGTCTTCAGAATATACGCACGGTTACCGGATGCTCCTTCCGCCGGCCACAAGGTATATGTTCCACTGTCTTTCAACGTTTCGATCTCCATCCACCCAAGCTTACTGCGCGTATACGCCAATGGATAACTTGCAGTAAAGTTGGCTCCTGCCATCAGGTCCCACCAGTGACCTACCGGATACCCAGCCTCTCCCGCAGTACGATACAGATCCGGTGCTCCCAGCGTATGCAGAAATTCGTGCGAAGCCAAGGCATATCCCTGATCATAAGTAGTTCCCAATCGAAGCATATTAGTCGGAAGAACATTATAAGCACCCACATGCCAGCCATGCAACAGTGTCTGGTTATCTCCCAAGTCTGCTTTGCGGGAACCAAACGCACCACCGGCGTTGTTCCCATCTACCTGGACAATAATCGTCAGATTATCGATATAACGGTCACCGCGCATGCTGTCCAGCTTCGACGGAAAAGACAGTTCACCCATATTTTGTGCCGCTGTAATCACCTTCTGGACAAATTGCTCACCAGAGGATGCATCCGGATAGTCCGATGCCGACCCTTGAATGGTGACCGGCAGGAATACATTATTCACCACCTGTGGGAAATAGGTATTTACCGTCACCTGTCCATCCGATATGGTTGAAATATATTTACTCAAGGACCGGTTCGGTTCTGATTCCGGACCGGTGTACATTTCCTGATATCTGCTAAAATCAGTCTGGAAGGTATTAGCACCGTCCTCGCTGAAATTCACCATAAGTACCAGATTATCAACCTGTGTTGCTGCCTCCGCCTGAACAGGCTTCCACAGCAGCAGGCCGCATACAAATAATGCTATACTCAATAAACTTTTTTTCATATGTGTCATAAATAACTCCTGTTGAAAAACATATCCCTGTGCCTATTCCCAGATATTAGAGATTCCCAACTGCTCCGGTGTAAAAGCATCGTTAACGCCTTCTGCCGTGAAATCTCCTTCATAAGTAGCTGCCTGAGCGCTACGGTTGCGAAAAGCATCTGCTGCTCCACCACTCAGGTCTACGTTACCCCTACGTACCGTAAGTGTTCCCTCCGGACGGTTATTCGAAGTTAAAGTTCCCTCGTATCCTACGTAAGTGCCATCCGTCAGATTCAGGCTTTCACTGACAAAAGAGCCTGTCCGCTCTGCCGCGCATACATAATACCGAATTTCCGGATCCGTTACCTGCACATAGAATTGTCTGCCATCCGCAAGCGGATATTCAATTGCTGTACAATGCTGTCCCAGTTCATCCGACAGGATCGTCATCCTCCACTCACCATTATCTACTGCCCCTGTATAATTTCTCTGACCGATCAGTAGATCAGACAGCATTACCGTATACCAATCTTCCGTCAGGATACTCTCTACCGCTGCCTCAACGTTGCCTCCGGCCATGGCTTCCAATAGTCCCTGTGCCTTACTCTGTACTTCATCTGTATCCTGTGTCAGATCCACCGTGATCTCTGCCAGCTGCGCCTGTCTCTCAGAACTGTAGTCCAGACGCTGCTCCCACTCCAGGGCATCCCGCTGTGCCAGGGGACTTTCAGTGTCTGTTGTAGTCTCAGTATTTGCTTCTGTTTCCTGTGTAGCAGTCTCCTGCATAGATTCCTCTGTTGCTGTCAATAGCTGAGTGTCCTGCGTTCCGCAGGCAGTTAATGACAGAGATAGTAACAGGGCTATTGCAGAAATTGTTTTTATTATTCTTTTGTTATTCATTTTGTTTTCTCTTTCTGTATTTTTGTGGTGATATATGTATCGGTAAGAATAGGGGAATGCATGATGCCACAGATAAAAATAGAAATTTATTTTTTCTTTAAGTACCATATTAATGTATTGAGAAAAGGACATTTACACGACGAATTCCATTGAATCGTTGAATGCAACATACTGCAAACTGAACCGCCAGAGGAGCGTATTTCCGAGTGATACTGCACTGTTAAAGGCATTGTATCTGTCCACCTTTGAAGCTACCAAGAAATGGACTACAACGATTCGAAACTGGGCGCAGGTATATGGAGAACTGAGTATCATGTACGAGGGACGTCTTCCGGAATAATACCATGAAACACAGGGAAACAGACCTGTGTTCTTGACATGCAATCATTTCGCTGTTATATATAAAAACAAGGCGGAAAGCTTATTCACAAGCCTTCCGCCATTCATTATCATAGAAGATCTACGTATTTACAGAGTTTTATTCACACTCTTCAATCTAAATAAAATTCATCCGACAGATAACTAAGAATTATCTATCACACTATTTCTTCACTCGAATAATTTAAACAGTGTTCTTTGACCCTTAGCAGTTTTTCAAATACATCCGGATTATTAAGTATAACCAGACACAATTTTTCTCTTGCCCGGGATATATTCTGATAAAAAAGTCTGGGGAATAGATAGTCCGGGTTAGGATGCGGTTTTCCCTCGAGTTCTCCCTGTTCGCTATATCTAAAATTATTATCTATTACAGCAACTACCTTATCAAACTCCTGACCAATTACCTGATGTGAATTCACGTAATTCGAGTAATGATCAATACTATTGGACACATATCGGGACGGGGTTAATGTGATGAAAAAATATCCATTTCGGATGTGACAGCGGACAATTTCATCGGATTCCGCTTCATTGTTTGCATATAAAACCTCTACATTTTTATATTGCACTCTTTTAGACTGCTTTCCATGAAGTCTCAGGATATTTTGTATGAAATAACATATTTCTTCATTCGTTCTGATCCGGTCTGTCAGCTTTTCTTCCGTAAATTCCGGAATAGCATTAAGTCTGCCTGCATTATCCCTGTTTACTTCCGCAATCGATAGTGCCTGTGCGGGATCATATGAAAAAATACATCCTTGAATTCTTTCATCTGAAAAAGCCTGCAAAATCATATCGACACCGCTCTTATACAAGCGTTGTGTTTCGTCAACGCATACTATTATGCACTCTGACAACCATTCCTCTGTCAATGATTTTGCGTCGATAATAGAGACATTCTCCATGTGTGTATTTAAATATGTATGTCCTTCATTAAGCTGTCCGCAATGAACGACACCTACTTTGACGTCTTTTGCCAGCTCTTTTGCTATATCATAAAGTAATAGCGTCTTGCCTGTTCCGGCGCTTCCTCTGATTCCCCACAAACCGGCATTTTGCAGAATATTTCCACAGATTTTTTTCTTTATTTCTTCCTGCTGGCTATTTAGATAATATTGTTCTTTCAAGAATTTTTCCGGTGTGTTCAACGGCGATATCAGATAATCCTTGGGTGTAAATAAGTTATCAATATCGCTGGTCAGTGACTCTTCAATCTGGGTAATGCAATGAATCAATTCATCCATCGTCGATTCCTGAAGGCTGTCACCATCGTATTTAAAAACTTTAACTGTACTTTCATCACATCTCATACAGGTAAAGCTATAAATCTCCGTCGCAATATGCGAAAGATAATACCTATTCTGAACCAGTTGTTTCTCTATTCTCTCTATGGCCACTTCCTGACCCTTTATTTCCACATTAATAATTTTGTTATCCAGACCAATCTTCAGTAAGTCAAATTCTTTCGAAATCTGTGGAATGGTAAAAGAATAGAACCAGTTTTCGTAGCAGTATTGCCTGGCATTACAAGATCGTAAGTTATCTACAATCGTTGTGATCATTCCTATTTCATCTTTACGTAATTTGATCTCGTTATCGCGATCTGATAATGCTCTTTCATATAAGGGAAATAATTTGTCATCAATTTTCCTGGTTATATTATATAAATTTAATGCCTGCATTTTCCTCTCATCCTCCTTGTAACCTGACTGCAATCATTCTTTTCCCCAAAAGAATATCTACACATATAATATCATAAAACCTTCACTCATATTATTTCGATTTATCGAACTATCCCTTTTGTTTATCGAAAGACCGTCCTTAGAAATTCCTTCTGTAATATTGTACAAAACATTTCTAATAAAAAAACTGCGGGAGCTTCAAAACGCTCCCGCAGGCTGTCTGCATTTTTATCTGATTCCTATAATCGTTCTCATCCAGATACATCTGTTCCGGAAAAGTTTGTCTACCACCATCACAGCACCTGCTGCAATACCCAATATGATCCACGGCCGGCACAAGGTAAGCAGAAAACAGTCCCAATGGTTGGTTATTGCCACCACTATTCCTGCCACAAACTGATGCAACAAATAAATAGAAAAAGACCATTCTCCTATTTTTATAAGTAACGCTTTTTTATTCCAATTCATCAGCTTCCGACCAAGGTATACGGCCGTTCCAAGGTTCAACAGGTTCCCGATCAATGCATACTTCGAAAAATAATACATTTCCCATCCAAAGTAATAATGAACCGCAAAATATGCAATGCTGCCACCTATGCACAATATTCCCTGCCAGTCTCGTAACTCCCATATGTTTTCCCGTTCCTTCTGACGATGTATCCATAATCCGATTCCAAAGAAAAGCATCCAATTAAACGGATTGAGGTAATAACTATCCACAGCTGTATTGAACCGGTAAAATATTCCGGTACTCCAACCGGTTTGCACCATACTTAGTATGGACACAATATTCAATATCCAAATTACACTGGGTTTACGAATTTTCCAATAGATCACATAGAACACTACCAAGATCGTAAGGTAATACGTTGTATGATGGTATCCCAGAAGGAACAATAGCCATGCAGTTATACTGATACCACCTTTTCTGAGCACGACATAAAGCCATAATAATGTTTCACAACATATCCAAGGTATAAAAAGTGTGAACACCTTACGTTTCCAAAATTCTCCCCAGGTTCTTGTATTTCCGGCAAACAAATAACCTGAAATACAGAAAAACACAGGTACTCCAAATGTTCCCAAATAATCCAACATTTGTGAACTGAAAACATTTATTTTACTGTTACTGTCCATAAGCGGCGTGGAATGCGCACACACAACACTAAAAATAGCAATTGCTTTCAAAATATATATGTAAATATTTCCTTTATCTTTGGAATTGGTATTCATCCTGATGACGCCTCCACTTTATATCTATCCCTATTATAGCCACGAATAAAGAAAAAAGTAAATAAAACATTTATTATAGCTCTTCTTTGCATAATAACAGAGTGATCCCCCGCAAGGAACCACCCTGTTATCTCTTCCCTTTTCTTTCTTCCAAAATACAGCTAAAACTACTTCAAATTTATTCCCCTTAATTTCAATTCATCTTTCAGCGGGAAAATTGGCGTATACAGCCTTGTATAGGCGTTTTGTGTAGCACCTGTAAACAATTCAACTTTCATGGACTCTATTCTTGTCATATTGTCTCTGCGTATTTCTACACCATTTTCTACTTCGTGTCCAAGAACATGCTCGTTGGTAATTCCGGAATAAGGCTCAATATACACGATTCGCCTTATGTTATAGCTAAGTGCTTTTTTTGCGCACAATTCGCAGGATGAAGACGTTGTATACAGGGTTCCTCCTGAACATTTACTTCTGTCGCATGCCTCCAACGCGTTTTCTTCTCCATGTTGTGCTCTGGTATGCACCTGATTGTGATCATGCGTCATAGCCGAATAAATATCCTTAAAGCAAAAGACCAACGGTACTCCATGCGCCTGCTTTTTTACCTTATCAATAAACGCGGTAATCAATTCTTCTGTCGGTTCTTCCGAACTGTCTCTATCGCCTATCTCACATGTCTTTTTCATAATATCCAGCAGTTTTTTTCTGAACTCCGGATCATATAATTCATAGTAACTGTATGCCATTGAATCCTTCTTATATATAAGATTCTGAAAACTTCTGCGTATACAGCTGATACACTCATTGCCGTCTGTCGCCGCTGCATCATTCCATCCGATGGATAAGATATTTCCTTTTGCATCACTCACAACAGCTCCCACTTGTCGGGAAATACACCCTGAATTTAATTTAGCCGCCTGCGCAACCTGCATACAGCGTTCATCAACCGTTGGCAAAACCAATCCCGGATGTTGCATCAGACAGACATATCTCATTATTATCAATCCCAGTTCTTCCTTTGTTCCTCCATTGTTTATCAGAATATCTGCATTTTGTATACATCCATCCACATCCTGCAGTCTGAATGAATATGTATTGCTTTCATATGCCATCTTATATATTTTTGAGCATTTATTATTCTCTCCAAACAACCTATTATATACTTCTAATCTGGTTTTTTGTTTCTTGTTACTATTATCTCCTTCGGTTTCATTTTTCCCTCCGGGTTGTTCCGTGGCCGCAAAGTCTTTCAGTAATTTTTTTGCTTTCGATGGCTGTTCCCGCGAATCAATAACCTCTATCTGAAAATTATTCAGCCTCTTATTGATCTTTAACCGCTCCTTTCTTACATCATCATCGAGCGTTAAGGCTACCAAATAAAAAGAATGATATCTTACTTTAAAGTATTCTGCTTCAAATACGTTTTTAATACAGTCAATGACAACATGGACATTACTTTCATTAATCGGCATCTCCCGCTTATCTATTTCTTTTGTATAATTAGCTAATATCCATTCTTTTTTTCTCATTATTTTGAGTATAACATTTATTCTCTTTGCAACAGCATACATCCCTGTTTTGCTGGCATCATCATAGCAAGTACACTTTGATAATTCTTTTAGTTCCCCATACGTTCTCACAATATTTCCAACATATTGGTAAACTGCTGTATACTGATTCTCATCACCGATTTCACCCAAAAACTCTTTAATAATCGTGCTGATTCTTTCCAATCGTTTGAACAAAAAATCATATTGTTCCTCATCAATTTTTTCAATAAAATGATATATATTTTCGTTTATCTTTTTCCAGATCTGTGAATTGGTTTTAATCGCAACATCAAGCGGAGTATCCCCATCATTAACTCCGCCCATTCTACTGTTAAAAAAGTTGCAAAAATCATTCCTCAGCTTTTTGCCATCCCCACAAATATCCGGGAACATGTAATTTAAAAGTTCGAAAAATGCTTCTATATTCTCCAATATATAAGAAGTTAAAATATCACGCACTTTAATCGAATCAAAATGAAGCGGATTTTTTTCCGCAAAATCAAGAATTACCTTCCTATCTCTATCGATGTTGTGTTCCGATCCATTCGAAATATTTCCCATATAATCCTCGGGATTAAGTTTTCCCTCTACACATAGTATATCTCTGGTCGTTGAGCACCCCGAACCGCAGCGGCCCGTTAGCCCAATTATGATATAATGTCCCAATTCATTATAGACTTGTTCAACATATTCTCTTGTTATCTCTTTCTTTTCTTCTACCATAATGCCAGTCTCCATTCTCTGTAATATACTGATCAAAGATATTTTGCTCTTATTTGTTCAAATCCCCAAACTAACAATGTTGTAACCACACCTATACAACCGGCAAATATATTTTTCGTCGTATCGTCACCTTTCACCTGTATAAGTACAGTTACTACAATGATCCCAAGAAAGACTATCACTACGCTCCCCCAATAAATCAAATTTCGTGCATTATACATTTTAGTGCTAAACTGATTAAGACGATCAAACTCCTTGTCTATCTCCTTAATCACATTTCTATGTTCTTTCTCAAACATTTTTATCTTTTCTCTTCTGTCAATAGGATCATTTAAATCACACAATTCATCCATCTTATTGTCACTTTCTTTTACCCGATATACAAGTCTCAATAACTGCTGTGCATCATGATCCTTTTTCTTGTCCTTTAAAATATTCTCTAAAAGCTCTGTTCTTGCCGCTTTATTATCACTTTTTTCATACATGGATGCCTCTTGTGCCCGATACAGCACCATTGTAATGAAGGTTTCAAATTCCTTTCCATTTTCACCATCATGAGCAATTACAACTTTAATCTTCCTCTTTGTAGGATTATTAAGGGGAACCAACAGCTGACCATGCCATCCGGGATCCAAAGTAGTCGATACCTGTCCCAGACCATTTGTCACCAGACTGACCTTAGAATGAAAAGTACCTCCTATAAATCTGGAAACCCAAATAGTCTCTCTGGTCCAAACCAGCACTGTCTCATGCGGCTTTAAATAAAAGAACCATTCGTTATCTTTATGCTTCATCTTTACAAAAGCTTTTTTCCCCAAGGATACAATAAATCCTGAGAAACTCAGATTATATCCAACCGGTGTTAAATTTTCCCGATTGTAAGGGCATATTACTAATTCGCCTTCCCTACGCGCCTTGTCAATTTGTACATCATTCATAAAAGTCGCCTGTTGAATCATTGTTTCCTCCTTATCACGCTTGTACATAATCGTCTTTACAGTCCCGAGACGTTTTGTTGTTTTAAGTTTCCGAAGTTTTATATTAATATCATAACATATATTGTTCACTCGCATTATTTCGATTTATCGGCCTATGTCTTTCGATTTATCGAAATGTTTCTATTTAATATTTAATATCTAAATTAACAGAGGCAGATAAAATAAAAATGGCAGAAAGCTTATTTACAAGCTTTCTGCCATTTTTTGATCCAACGTTTATACCCTTTTTACAACTTTTTACAACACTTCGTCAATAAATACGTGATAATGTCAAAATATTATTTTCTATTATATAGTCAAAGCGCATTTAAACCGGTCAGTCTAATACGCTCGGTTTATCTTATGTATAATAAATTCAGGTTTCCAAATCTTTATTCATCATTCAAACGGTCCAATATGTCTTTTATTATTTTAGGAAAAGGAACTCCTAATGCATTCATATTTGTTAAAACATGCGTTCCTTCCGTCGAAATGTAGAAAATAATACTACACGCGCGTAATGTCAACACTGCTTCCAATCCTATAATAATATTTTGGTCCAATATATGTGCAATTCCTATTACTATAAATATTAATACACCTTTCCAATATTCTCTGGTTTTTTCGTGCTTACAATAAATGCCAGGTTTGCTAACCGCAAATATCGGGAATACCTTAAGGAGTCCCGCTCCGGTATCAGCATGACCAGACAGGAACTTCACCAGAAAGACAAGATCATCAGTCCTCTGATCGAGCAGGGACAGTCTCCTTACCAGATCATTACGAACCATCCGGAACTGAAGCTGTCTGTGCGTAGCGTTTACACCTATCTCGACATGGGGATCCTGACCGCAAGAAACATTGATTTGAAGCGTAAAGTGAAATTCAAACCACGAAAGGTTCACAAAACACAGATCTCTGACCGCCGTGTTTTCCAGAACCGGACCTACGCCGATTTCCAACAGTTGGAACTGTCTTCCTTTGTGGAAATGGATACCGTGCATTCTGCCTCCGGTTCCTCCAAAACGCTGCTTACTTTCTTTTTTACAAGAGAAAAGCTGTTTCTTGCATTCCTGATGAACTGTAACACAGAGGGTGCTGTAAGACTCATCTTTGACCGATTGGAAAAGCGCTTTGGTACTTATGATTTTCAGACACTGTTTGAATACATTCTCACTGACAGGGGATCCGAGTTTGGATATCCGGAATCCCTGGAAACCGGTTTTACAGGGATCCAGCGTACCAGTATCTATTACTGCGACCCTATGCGCAGTGGGCAGAAAGGCGGTCTAGAGCAGGCACATACCATGCTCCGGATGATCCTGCCCAAAAAGACAAACTTTGAGTTTCTGACCCAGTGGGATGTCAACCTGATCGTAAGCCATATCAATTCCACCCCGAGAGAAAGCCTTCAGGGCAGAACCCCTTACGATGTAGCACTGGAAACTCTGGGAGAAGAAACCTTAAAAGCATTTCAGCTCAGGCGCATTGCCCCTGACGAGGCCAATTTGACGCCCAAGCTGATACGCTTTACCCGATAATTCATTGAAAAAACCTGCTGTCAGACTGGAAGTAAACTTTTCACATTTTTTGAATGTGGCCGGTGGAATTTAGCCTGACACACTACCTTCCAGTGGCTTGTTTGCTATACAGAAAAACAGAGAATTTCGCCATGAATTACTATGATTATAACAGAAATCCAATATTTTTTCTCTAAAATTATTCGATTTCAAGCAATTTTTAAAGACACGGTGGAATTTACCTGTGCACTGGAATTTAAAATTTCAAGTCAGCCTTTTTCGCGATATACCGCAGTTCTTCGTCTGTTATCTTTCCTTCTTTGTTAAGCTGCTTCATAATGTCAAAAGCAGCATACTTAATAGCCATTTCCTCAGCTTCCGGAGGAAATGTAAGCTCTTTTAATTCCTTCATGACCATCCCTCCTAAAGCTTCTC
>OGIE01001079.1_pt1 | contig 39501 bp, 34 predicted proteins | sample 1571581 | NCBI WGS metagenome assembly OGIE01 (sample SAMEA2582021, study PRJEB24529) | metagenome | biome: Human gut stool | place: China | collected 2011 | reverse complement strand
AAAGCACTATTTTGTTAGCTGAAATATTGAATTTTCAAGGTGCGAAGCCCTGTTTAGGTGTGGGAAGTTTTAGTAAATTATAAATGAGGCATACATAATTATGGCAACGACACTACCCTATTACGAACAAAAAGATATTGAGAATATAAAAAAGCTGCGGGAAATGACGAAGACTCTCCCACCCTTCTGTACAGAATTTTTTCGTGGGATCGAACCACGAACTTCTACCAGGACCCGGATTGCCTATGCTTATGATCTCTCTGTTTTTTTCGATTTCCTCAAAAAGGAAAATCCGGTTTTTTCCAAAATGGAACGAATGGATTTTACATTAGATCATTTGGATCAGATCACGGTAACAGATCTGGAAGAATATATGGAATATTTAAAATATCGCTTTAATGAGCACAATCAGGAAATTGTTAATAAAGAACGGGGAATTATGCGCAAGATCTCTTCCCTTAAAAGCTTTTATAACTACTTTTTCCGTACAGAAAAACTGAAAACAAATCCTGCTGCTTTGGTCCAGCTTCCCAAACTTCATGAAAAAGAAATCATCCGTCTTGATATTGATGAAGTTGCTCTTCTTCTGGATGCAGTGGAACAAGGGGATGGTCTGACTGATAAGCAGAAAGCGTTTCACAACCGGACTAAACTGCGCGATCTCGCTCTTCTCACATTGCTTCTCGGAACCGGCATCCGTGTTTCTGAATGTGTAGGATTAGACATAAATGACATTGATTTCAAAAATGGTGGGATCCATATTCACCGGAAAGGCGGGAAAGAAGTTACTGTTTACTTTGGTACGGAAGTAGAAACGGCGCTACAGGACTATCTGGATGAACGAAATGACATTATCCCCGAAGAGGGCAGTGAAAATGCTCTCTTCCTCTCTCTCCAGAAAAAACGTATGAATGTGCGCAGCGTGGAGAATTTAGTTAAGAAATATGCAAAGATCGTTACGCCGTTAAAAAAGATCACTCCGCATAAGCTTCGCAGCACCTATGGTACTAACCTTTACCGGGAAACCGGTGATATATATCTGGTAGCAGATGTTCTTGGCCATTCCGATGTTAATACCACTAAAAAGCATTATGCTGCTCTTGAAGACGAGCGTCGACGCAGCGCCCGTAATGCGGTTAAATTAAGAGAAAATCAGGGGATCACCCCCTAAAATCAGCGCCCAAAGGCAAATTACTCGTAAAATTAAAAAAGGCAATGCAGAACCGGAAAAACATCTGACTCTGCATTGCCTTTTAATTTAGAAATTATCTGCGAACACCATTTTCATCTACGAAATAACCATCTGGTGTCTGTGTGTTGACATACAGTGCGCCTTTTGGCATAACGGCTTTCACATTATAATTCCACTGCTTTGTTGAAGAATCCTGCATCCAGCCACTGTCACCAAGAGTTTCCGGGTTGAGATAGTACCACTGTCCCTTGATCTCTCTCCAGCCTGTTAACATCTCTCCTGTGTTTGGATCCAGATAATACCAGTAACCATCTGCTCCATCCTTAAGCCATCCGGTATACATAGCTCCGATCGGTGTGCCCAATGTTCCGTCTGGAGCACAATAGTACCACTTTCCGTCTTCTGAGAGGTACCAGCCAAGTGTTAAGTATCCTTCTGCATTAAAATGGAACCATTTTCCATCAATAAAACTCCAACAGTTTTTCGGATATCCGCTAGCTGCTCTTTCAAACCAGATACCCTTTTCATCCTGACGCCAGCTTCCGCTTTCGGAAATAATGGTCTTACGGCTGGAAGAGGAAGAACCATCACTAGATGAACTGGATCCGCCATTACCTCCGTTACCGCTATTTCCGTTATTGTCATTGCTTCCGTTATCGTCATTATCTCCGCTGTTGTCGTTGTCACCGTTATCACCAGGTTTTTCATTATCATCCTGGGTTTCTTTGAGCTTTACAGAAACAATCGTCTGCGCTGTTTCGCCATAAGGAACTTCAATACTTCCGAAACCAGCTTCTTTCTCATAGCCTTCAGGAATTTCCAACACTACATTTTCATCTGTAAACAGGCAGAGATCACCGGAATTTCCTTCTACTTTTACGAGCTGATGTCCTACGATCTGACCATTACATACATATTGAATATCAAGGCACGCTTCTGCAATTACAGGAACAATTTCCTTTTCCTTGATGACAACTGCATCTTCCTGTGTTTCTACATCATTTTCATAGTCAGGATCTGTGATCTGAATTCGCATTGCATAAGTACCTACTGCCATTGGCTCGTCTGCCACAAATATTTCATTATCTGTACTGTAGCTTACTTCATGCTCAGGAATTTCATCTCTAATACCATATACCAAATAGGATCCTCCATGGGTCTGTTCATCAAAGCTGAAAGAAACCGGATGGATCTCGATGGTTGCCTTTGCAGGAATGATGTTCATGATCACTTCTGCATGGGCAGCAGCATAATTTGCTGTTTCTGGCAGATCTAAGATAGCCCGATAGGTTCCTGCATGAACGGGAGCTTCCAGGGAAGCATTTTCGTCTGTCTGGTCATTTTTATACAGAACAGAATACTTTGTTTCAGGATCCTGATCTTCTACAGACTGAACCATGATCTTTTGAGCTTCGCCATTGTATGTAAAATTCTGCTGTTCTTCAAGCACAAATTTAGGCTGGGCCTTTTCAATGATCAGATAACCAGTCTGGTCTGCAGCATCTGTATACTGTCCATTTCCTTTAAAATCAGCAGTAACACGATAAATACCTGCATTTACAGGAAGTCCTTCCAGGTAAGTTCCTGTCACAACATCGTAATAACGATACTGGATGTCCGCATCTTCTATTTCTGTTTCCGGAGTTGCAGCAAGGTACAGGCCGGCTTTAAACTCCTGTGCTTCCCCATTGTAAGTAACATGTTTTGTTGCAAATAAAGCCTCGGAAGTTCCGTATTCCTTATCTTCTTTTGGCGCAGTTTCCATTTGTCCGTCTTTAAATTGAATAAGTGCAGCTGTGCGTCCGATCACATAGGTACGGACAATAGGCCAATCCATGTTATTTCCGTTTAATACATAGGCGGTTTCTGTGTATACACCAGGCTTTGCAGATGGTTTGTTGCTGCGATAGAATTCTTTATCACCATCTTTGCCAACAAACAAATAGCGCACTTTACTACTATCAAGAACGGTTTCAGTTTCTTTATCCATCAGAACCGCGCCGAACAGCTTCATGGCCTGTTCTTCATCCAGAGAACCGTCATCATTCAGAGGAATATCTTTGTAACTTAATACAGAGAAATCCTGAGTCCAACGCAACTCTATATTTTCTGTCTTTGGCAGAATGATCAAAGAGCCAATTCCAACAGCAGCCTCGTAATTTGGATCAACAACAGCGGCAATTACTGTGTAACCACCTGCTTTTTGAGGAGCGCCAAAGGTAACTTTAAAGGAAGTTACACTCTCTGGAAGGTAATCGCTGATGGTCTGGAAAGCTTTCATGAAAGTATCTGTATCCACACCAATTGCCTTTAATATAGATAAAACAGCCTGCCCTTCTGTTGAATTCAGCTTTTCAAGGAGATCATCTATAGATGCACTTTCACCAAGCAATTTTTCCAGGTACTCTGCCAGATCAACGTTTCCGACTACAGGAATATTAACCATATAAGATGGGAACTGTATGCAAATAGCAGCAGCCAGGTCACTATTTACACCAGCATAGATTTTTAATACTCCGGCATCAGAAGGAACAACTTCTACCAGATCCTCTGGAATCTGATCACCATAAATAATTTTTTTGTTTTTAACAGAAATGGAGGCTTTCGCTTTTACGATCTCCAGATCAGCAACCACTTCATTACCACGGAACTCTTCGTTTCCTGCAAATTTCACCTTAAATGTTCTTGTACCAACAGAGAGATTGGTGGATGGCGCCTTGTCCAGATTAACATAAAATTCGACATTAGGAAGTCCATCTGTTTTGATTTCTCCTGTTTTTACCTGCATGGTAAACTGATTAATAGAAGGTTTTACACCATTGGTCCATGTGATTCTGTCATAAAGCTCCTGTTTCAGTTTCTCTACATCCGAAGTATAAGTAATTGGCGTAGTCATGATCGTAAACTCACCAATTGGACGTGGATCCACAATTTTAACAGAAGCAGTAATCTCTCCTTCACGGTAGGCTTCATTTCCGGCAAAGGTAATCTTTAATTCCGGAGTCTTGTCAACATTCAGCAGTCCAAGGAGCTGGGCTGTTTCAAGGGAATAGTCTGTCAGTTTTCCTTTTACTTCTATTTTAAATTTACCGATTTCAGGTTTAGCACCAGCACTCTTCCATACGATCTGATCATATACAGTCTGTTTAAAAGCAGCTAAATCACTTGTATAAGCAATTTCTGTTTCATCCTGAAGTGCAAAAGAGGCATCCTCACGAATATCTTTTAACACAACTTTCTTCTCAACAGAAGCATCCTTATAACGGCTATTTCCTGTTAAGGAAATACGGATCGTTTCCGTTGAATTGCCATTAGCATCTGTATTCTCACCAAATTTATGTGCGCCAGCACCGGCTAAGCCACTTGGGATATAATCCAGTTCCGCATAGGTATTATTTCCAAACAGTCCCTCTCTTGCCAGATATTCTACTTTAATGTACTTGTTATCCATTTCATCCAGATCTGGATAGCTGTTTTCGGTATCAACAATTGCATTTTTCAGAAGATTTATAAAATCATCGTCTAATTCTGTGGTATCTTTTATCCACTGAACCTCCGGTGTTCCTTCTTTTCCAACCAGTTCTACTTTTTTCACCGTTACAGTAAGCTGAAGAGGCTCCGCATCCTCTGTAATTTCATCTTTGTCTGCAATATAGGTATAAGCATAATTTTGGAAATCACTATCTTTTAAAGTAATTTCTGTTTCGTCTGCTTTGATAGACTCGATGGCATATCCATCCTGTGGTTTTAATTTGATGGAACGGGACTCTGGCGCAATTTCAACACTGGCCTGATCAGACTCTGCTTTATCATTAACAGAAACGTTACCGCCATTTGTTGTGATCTCAACCGTTCTCGTCAATGTTTTCTCGTAAGATACTTCAATTTGTATGTCTTGTATATCATCTATGATATTTTCACCATTGATGGTATAATGATAGCTGCTATTATTTTCATCTGGAGAAATATCCGCTTCTAATGTTTCTTCCTCAATGATCTCATTTCCGTTTTCATCCTGTGCAGAGTATTTTACAGTTGGAACATATCCTGCATCTGGAGTGATAGAAAAAGAAAAATCAGTTCCGTACTTGACAAATGAATCAATGGAATTAGAACTGCCATGATCAGTAAGACCATTTATGGTTACGGTAGCAGCATTGATAAATTTTACGGAAACACTGCTTCCTACTACTTCTGTTTTAGAGGTTCCAAAGGATGTTGATAATTTTCTGCCAATACAGATCTTAATGCTTGGATTTGTTCCTTTAGAAATATAATCTTCCAGAGATCCATACTGAACATCTTTTCCTAATCTTTTTAATGTTTCACCATTAATATCTATCCAGTTTTTACTTTTATCACTGCGTTCGTAGTAATAAAACCACTGATTCGGTCTTTCCTCATCTTCGTCCAAAAGAGCATCGGCAAGAGCATCTTCAAGATCAAAAGCAGAGTCAGATTTTACTTTAACAGTTGCACCTTTCAGTCGGATATCTGGAAGTTCTAACAATTCGATTTCTTCGATTTTTTTCTTTTGAACTTTTTCTACTGGTACCGGCTGTTCAGGAGTCACTACAACATCGCTTTGTTCCGGATCTTTAACAGTGTCTTCATTTTTATCTGTATCAGACTGTTCCGGATCCTTGTTTTCATCTTCGTCTGTATCTTTTACTTCATCATCTTTTGCTTCATCGTCAGATCCTGAGTTTTTATCCTCATCTTCTGCTTCGGACTCTTTTTCATCTGTTTGGTCGGATCCGGTGGTATCTTTGTCTGTTCCTTCTTTATCAGGATCTCCGGCATCCTCTCCAGAATTTTCAGGATCATTCTTTTCTGACTGATCTGTATCTGCCTTGTTGGAGTCGTCCTTGGCATTGTTTTCCGTATTATTATCGCCTTCGGAGTCTCCTTTGTCAGGGTGATCGGTTTCGTCATCCTTGGTTTCAAAATCCAAGTTTTCCGCCTTATTATCATTTTCGGTGTCATTGTCAACCTGTACGGCTGTGTTATCAGCCAGGGCCGGAGTTACTGCATTGCCGGATGCCAATACAATTGCCATTCCCAGCGCACAATGCTTTTTCCATAACTTTTTCTTTCGCATACTATTCCCTCTCCTTTTTTGATTTTTTACCCAAAAAATACTATTTTTCACTCCGCTTCTATTGTATAAGATGTCGCTCTTTTTTTCAACAACAGATGTGGTAGAAAATAAGAGGTTCATAGATATTCACTTGAATTTATGTATAGAAATCAGCAAAATAATTAAGAATATTTGACTGATAAATGTATTAATGTATGATAATATATATATTTTGTATTAATACACATCTTTACATAATGATATATTTACACAAAATCTTATTTATACAATCAAAAAATGCCATATAATCAGTTAATTGCTGATTTTATCAGTCTTTATAAACATTGCGCAAAACTAAGGTTTTACGCAATATTAAAGCCGATTTTTCGAATATATGTTCTGATTTTAACTTATTTTTCTTGAATTTTCTTAATTGTGTATAATGTACACCTAATTATCTGACATTTATCCTGTGATAATTACGCTATAATCCCCTGTTTTTATCTATTATATCGCGTGATACAAAGATATGTATAACATATCACTGTATAACAATGTTATACTATCAATTTGACGAAATCACTTCTCCTGTGATATACTATTTTTCAGGAGGATTTTAAAATATGAGAGACGAAAAAAGCGGAAAAGAAAGCAAACAGGTCAATTTCCGGATCGATCCAGACTCAGCGGAAGCATTTCGCTTGTTTTGTACCACCCATGGGATGAATCAGGCCCAGGGATTTGACCATCTTATACAGGTTTTGGAATTAAATAATGCCAAGGCGGCAACACCGGGGCGTGCGGTGGAGATTGAAAATTTTGAGCGGCTGTTAAAGGAGATCCTGTCAGCCTATATTGGCAGTATTGAATTAAGCAGCAATGCAGAGGCCCGGGTGTTGGAGCGTTTTCAGGCGGACTTAAAACGTAAAGATAAAACCATTGATGAGTTGAGAGAAAAAATCGAGACAATAGCCGGAGAAAAAAATAACCAGGATGCTGCTCTCACTGCCTTAAAAGAGGAACAGGTCCGGACCAAAGAACAGGCTCAGCATGCCATAAGCCAGTTAGAGTCTGCAAAAAAAGCTACTGCGGATCAGAAAGAGATAAATCGTATCCTTCAGGAACAAAATCAGCAGCTTCAGGAGAAGGCCTCCAGGTATGACTCTTTTAAAAAATCCGATGATGCAAATAAAGAAGAAAATACAAAACTTCAGCTGCGGATCCGGGAATTGGAACAAATACTTTCCCACGAAACTGCTCTGCGAACAGATCTGGAAAATACTTCTAAACAGGCATCTGGGCGGATCCGGGAGTTAGAAAGCCAACAGATTGAATGCAGGATCCAGATTTCTGACTTACAACGACAGCTTGCAGATAAAGACAGTGATATAGAAAATCGGTTAAAACAGGCCAAAATGCAGGCGGATTTGGAACAGGAACGGGCGGTCATTGCAAAAGAACGGGAATTACAGGACGAACTTCGGAAAATGGACCGTGAAAATGTCAAATTGCGCACGGAATTAGAACAGACAAAGGCTGCTTTAGAACAGGAAATGAAAAAGAAATAAACAAGGGGTGATCGGATATGGAAGAATTACAATACCATGAACAGCGTGATCTGAAAAATAAAAAGAAACTGCAGGAACTGCTTGCTGCTCTCCCACCATTTTGCGCCGACTTCTTTCGAGGAATTGAACCTGCCACATCTTCCATGACAAGACTCTCCTACGCCTACGACATCAGCACATTTTTTGATTTTTTAAGAAAATTAAAGCCGGAACTTGAAAAATTGTCTGTAGAAAATATTTCCCTGGAACAGCTTTGCGCAGTTACGATCCAGGATCTTGAGCGTTATCTTGAATATTTAAAATACCGTCCTGATGATCCTGAACATAAGAATGTAAACAAAGAACAGGGGATCAAACGGAAGTTTTTTTCTTTGAAGAGCTTTTTCGGCTATTTTTATCGAACCGGACAGATTAAAACCAATCCTACCCTTTCTATGCAGGTTCCGAAGATCCGGGAAAAGGAGATCATCCGCTTAAATCAGGATGAGATCAAGACACTTTTAAAAGAGGCAGAAAGCGGTTCTGGGCTTTCTCAAAAGCAGAAGCAGTTTCATGAAAAAACCAAAGTACGGGATTGTGCTATTCTCGCCCTTATGCTTGGTACAGGGATCCGTGTATCAGAATGTGTCGGGTTAAATCTGGACGATCTGGATCTGGAAGAAAATGGGATCCATATCCACAGAAAAGGCGGAAAAGAGTCAACCGTTTACTTCAGTGACGAGGTGGCGCAATATTTAAAACGCTACTTTGAGGAGCGAACTGCACAAGATTTGGATCTCCAACAGGAACCTGCCCTTTTTCTGTCTCTGAGAAAACAGCGCATTGCTGTACGCAGTGTTGAATATCTTGTAAAAAAATACGCCGCTATTGCAACACCTAAAAAGAAAATCACACCCCACAAGTTAAGAAGCAGTTATGGATCTGCACTTTATGCAAAAACCAATGATATTTATCTGGTTGCTGATATTTTAGGACATAACGATGTTAATATTACAAGAAAATTCTATGCAGCCATTGAGGAGAACCGGAGAAAAAGCGTTAAAAATATTGATATTCTGTAAAATAACAGGCGGAGAAGATATTGCATCCTCTCCGCCCAAAATTATCTAAGTTCTTTATAATTTTGTATATACTTCATTTGCAATGATTTCTTCTAAATGATCTGTATCCCTGCTTTCTGCCATTAAACTGATCACTGTATTTTTATCCCGAAAGATCATGGTGTATTGACCATATTTTCCATTGGCCAGAAAGCTGTTATAACGGCCGCCCCAGAATAAGTATCCATAACCATAAGAGTTTTTATTATTTTCCACCTGTTTTCTGGTACTCTCATGGATCCATTCCTTAGAAAGCAGCTTTTTTCCATTCCAACAGCCATTCTGCAAGTAGAACATTCCCAGTTTGTGAAGCTCGGAAACAGTCAGAAACAGTCCGCCCGCACCAAATGTATTTCCCTCAGGGTCTACCTCCCATATGGTTTTTCGTATTCCCAAAGGTTTTAAAAGCCGTGGAGTCAGATATGACAAAAGATCGCATCCTGCTCTTCGTTGAACCAGGATCCCAGCCAGATAAGGGCCAACGTTATTGTATACAAAATGGGTTCCCGGCTCATACACAAAGGGAATAGCAAGGGATGCTTTTACCCAGTTCTGTTCTTCCATTCTTGGACGCTGTTTGCCCATAAGAAAGCCTTTTTCCTGGCCTAAAGTCATGGTCAGAAGGTCTTTCACTGTGGCTTTCTTTAAATTTTCATCCGGGTTGTTTGGAATATCCTCCTTAAAAGCATCCATCAAACGTTCATCTAAGTCGATCAGACCTTCCTGAACTGCAAATCCCACAGCACAGGAAGTAAAACTTTTACTGGCAGAATAAATATTTCTCCGGCAGTCTTCGTCCCAGTATTTTTCATATACCGTGTCCTGTCCAATAGAAATTTTCATTCCAAGAACCCTTAAGTCTGCTGCTTTCTGTTCAAATTCTTTCAGATCTACCATATACTTTCCTTCCTATGCAAAATTATCGAAAAACCCTTCTGGGATTTCATAAGAAACCTCATAGCTGGTTCCCTTTAAAGGATCTCCGTCTTTATATTTCACCCATCCCGGGAATGTTGCCATAGGCATTTCACCGCCGGTCTTTTCGATTACTCCGTAGAGAGTTTCTTCTGGATATTTTTCTTCTGAGCACCAGGTATCCAGCCATTCCAGATAATCCATACGGATGCCGCTGCAATGGGTGGCAGAAGGCATGCAGTAAAATTTCATAAAACTGTCGGCCTTCTTTTGTCCGTATTTCTTTACCAGTTTCTGGTACTGATTGATGATCTGCCAGGGGCTGATAGACATATCATTCCAGCTAGTAAACAGGATCAGCTTTCCGCCATGTGATACAAATTCATCAAAATCCATACTTACATCATACTGGCTGGAGGCTTCCATCAGCATATGATAAAGCTTTTCATCCGGCTTATAATAATCGTGATCGATCAATTTCCAGTTTTTATCTTTCGTTATAAAATATTTGAATACGCCATCTGAACGGTCTCCATGGTGTACGTTATACCTGGTGTCTAAGGGTTCTCTTGGAACAGGATCAGGACCAAGATCCATGATGCCGCCCTCTAAAGCACAGTATCCATGATACCTTTTCTCACCGTTTGGCATAGAATAATCCAGTTTAAAACCGTCCTCATACACCTGGATCGTCTGGATCTGGGCGTCTGTCAGATGATATTTCTCCTGGATTTTCCTGAGAAATACGTCCCGGTTCATACGTGCTGCATATATATTGGACACGATCCCATCTTTTACACCATCCAGTTCATCATACATCTCAATAGCATCATTACGGATTGCTTCTACTGTCTTTTCATCTATAAAGCCATCTGAAAACGGGTGTGTGTGTTCATCGTAACTATCATATACTGCCTTGGAAAGCAAAGCGCCCCACATACGCAGAAGGACAAAATTGGATACAGGATCTGCGCAGAATATCCCATCGTAATCTTTTCCATAGGAGCAGGCACACTCCAAAGCTTCTCTTCCACCTGCAGATCCACCGGCAAAATAAACTTTCTCCGCGTCGATCCCATAAGCTGCTTTTACAACCACATGCATAATGCCGTTCATTTTAATCAGATGATGCCGGATATAATTCTGAAGAGCCTCCTCATTTGCTGCAAAATCAGCAGACATAGGATCAGCAGACTGATGGCCGGAATCATCTCCAAATACGACATATCCATGTTCGATGGGACAATAATCAGACATCAGCATAGCACCTTCTAAAGAAGGAATCATTCCGTTATTGGCTCCGCCGCCGATCTGAACACTTCTTAAATTCCACTGGGTGGGAAGCAGGATCTTCCATTCGATACAGGGAGCCAAAGGATCCAGTGGTTCGATCACCCCCATAACTTCCAAATATGCAGTTCCACCCTCTTTTGACTTTTCACATACGCTGGTTATCCTTCCACCATTTGTCTTCTCTTTTAACAGTTCCGGCGGGATCACCATATCCCTTAAAATAGAACGGGCATCATCAACGATGGATACCCGTTTTAATAAGCTGATCTTTTCTTTCATTTTGTCCACTGCCTTCTTCATTGTTTAATCTCGATAAATATTTTTTGCGATTTCGATAATACGCTGAACAGGAACAGAAATGTATCCACCTACTCTGGTAACAATTACAAATTTCCAGGTAACCGGCTTGGAACAAATAGAAAAAACGTCTACATCCAGATTTTTTGGATATTGAAAATCAGATGCCAATGCAACACCAAAATCCTTTGAAACAAGTTCCCAGATGGTTTCAATGGAAGAAAACTCTATCTGTTTTGGATCCATGGAATGGTTTTTCAACACTTTGTCTGTTACATAACGTAGTCTGGATCCCTTATTTAATATAATAAACTTTTCATTTTCCATCTGCCGTATATCGATCCATGGATACCTGAAACCATACTTGGCGATTCCATGAAAATGTTTACTTTTAGGAGCGATCAGACAGATCTCCTCTGTGGAGATTTCCTCTACATGAAAATTACTGTCTTTTTCTAATTCCTCTGTTCCTGTCATCAATGCGACCTGGATCTCTCCGTTGCGAAGCATTTCTTCCAGTTTTACTGCTGTTTCCTGGTAAACATTCAAATCATATTCCGGATATTCTTTACTGAAGATCGGAAGAATTTCCGGTAATATTCTTTTTCCACGACCTGGCGTTGAACCAATATTCAGAGAACCCTTTTTCAGCATTTTGATATCTGCAATCTGGTTTCTAAAGTCCTGGTCCAGTTTTACGATCTGTTTTGCGTATTCCAAATACTGCTTTCCTGCATAAGTTGGGATCATTTTCTTTCCTATACGTTCAAAAAGCTGTACGCCATACATTTCTTCTGTTCTTGTAAGGAATTTACTGAGGGCTGGCTGGGAAATAAACAGATTTTCCGCTGCCTTGGCAACTCCCTGTACTTTCGCAATCTCGATGATATATCTCTGTTCTTTTAATTCGGACATTTGCAGCCATTTCCTCCTTATATGTAACCTTTTTATTGATTATAAAATTATTATAGAAGAAACGGCTGCAAATAAAAAGCATTTTTAAAATGGAATTGTACCAACCAGAATGGAGCCTGCAAAGCACAATGTGCAGATCAGCATTACCCATTTAAAGGTAAATTTCCAGTGATCCTTGAAATCGATACCTGCAAGTCCAAGTCCGATGTACATTGCTGCAGTACCTGGATTTACGAATACCTGTGGAACGAAGGTCATCAGATAGCTTGCTGCTGCCTGTACAGGTGTAATATGGTCTGCTGCGATAGACTGAAGCATTGGGACAATGGTATATGCACATGCTTCGTGGTTTAAACCAATGGCACTTAAAGGTCCCCATAAGAAGCCCATAACGGTATTAATATGTGCGGTTGCACTTCCCTCCAGAATACCGGATACTACTTCAACCATGGAGTCTTTCATCGGGCTGTTGTTTAACACACCGGTAAATACACCGGATGCAAATAATACGCTGACCATAGTCAGTACTGTTGGCGCATAAGATTTAAGACGTTCATTCTGGATTTTTGTGCCAGGATAATTTACGATCAGGGCAATTGCTGCTGCTACCATGAAGCAGAGGAATGTTGGAAGTCCTGATGCAAACATTGCAATAATAACGATTACGATCAATGCTACGTTAAACCAGAACAGCTGTGGTCTTAATAATGCTTTTTCTTCTTCGGTTTTATCTGCTTCACTAAATAAATCTGCAGTGTCAGCTCCTGCCTCAAGGCCGGCGCCTCTCTTCTTCTCCTGCCTTGCATAATATAATGCAATGGCAAAACAGCAGATCAGTCCGATCACCAGACCAGGAAGTTCAGCAACCAGAATATCAGTTGCAGAAATATTAAAACCAGCAGCCAGACGTCCGCAAGGTCCGCCCCATGGCAGGCAGTTCATAACACCTGCTGTAATAGAAACCAGGCACATCAGCACGATCGGTCTCATTTTCAGCCTTTTATAGATCATCAGGAACGGAGGGATTACGATCAGGAATGTGGTAGCGCCAGATCCGTCAGAATGTCCAACGATCGTTGCTAAAACAGTCAGAACACATACAGCTGTTACTGTTTTGGCTCCTAGCATCATCTTGCCTACGATCTTATCAAAAACACCTGCATCCATCATAACGCCAAAGAAAATAATTGCAAACGTGAACATGGCTGCATTACTGACCTGTCCTTTTAATCCGGATGTTACCCAGTCGGATAAATCTGCAAATGTCGGATGCATGATTACTGCAAAAATAATAGGAATTACAATCATTGGAATGGAAGGCGTGAACTTACCAGATACCAGAACCGCCGTTAAGATCAACATCATTGCAAAACCAAGGATTGCATAGGTTGTTACGCTCATAAAACTACCTCCACACTTTTTCATTTGCTACTATTTATTACAGGCCCGTAACTTTTATATACTCTATTATATACAAAGATAATCATAAGTAAAATATTTCATATTATTATATCTGCATAACATTATGTTATTATTTCTGCTTTTTTCGTCAAAAATTCACTTTTTGATCTCCTGAAATCTGGCATATTTTAATTCTGGTCTATAAAGTTATGATTTGTATAACTTTTGGTTTCTTATAATATAAAAATAACCCTGGAATTTTCTCCCAGGGTCAATAAAATTATATTCTGTATTGGTTATGGACTCAACAGCAATGTTAAAAAGTTATTTCGGCATGATCCAGAACTTCATTGCCGGATAGCTGAGTACTACCTGTACCACAATGTTGACTCCATTGGCCAGTGTGGGGATCAGCGCCTGTGGAAGTCCAAGGCTTTTAAAAAATGCCTGGCTGTAAGCGGGAAGTGCTGCAGATACAATGACTAAGACTACTGCAAGGCAGATATATCTTGGCACGGCTCTTGCAAACGCCGCATTGGAGCGGAATACAAAGTTTTTCTGCACATAGAAATTCACTGCCTGGGCTGCTGCTGTTGCCACAAGGAAGCTTAAAAATCCGCCCAGTCCCAGATCACTTTCTACCTGGGTATAATGGAAAACGAAAAACTGGAAGGGGATGTTTTCTAAAGATACAAACAGGAAACCGGTGCAGATCCACATTGCTATAAAATTCACAATAGTTGCCACATTGGATAATACATTAAATAAAATAAACTCCCAGACAGCTGGATGCTCATTGATCCAGTTTCTGATCCAACTCTTTCCTGCTATCATACCTGTTCCTCCTTTCCTTCCAGAAGTTTTTCGTACTTTCTGTTTTCTCTCTTATTATGAAAATAGCCTTTCACTACTTTTCTAAAACCAGAGCCCCATTTACCATTTACCATATCAACGATCCCATTTACCATTTCCATGCTTACGGCACCGCCTGTCATTTTTGCGATCCCGCGAAATGGCATGTTATAGATAAATAATACATTTAAGTCCGGTTTGCCTTTGTCCTCGCTCTTTTTCTTTTTATCGGCCAGTATACGGTAAACCAGACGGGCCAGACGGCTTTTGGCATAATACATCTGGCAGATAGCGTCATTAAGTCCCAGTTCGCCCTGCCATTTACCGGAAGGCGCAAGATGCCCCAGAAGTGCCTCAAATTCCTCTGCCCCTACATTGTTGATCAGCCCGCTGTAATAGGACGGGAGTTTTTCTTTCTCATAAGGCATTTTACTTGTGGTTCCCGCTATCCATAGCTTTCCGGACAGACGGATATCTGCCACGCAGGCACCTACCATGATCAGATATTCGCCCTCTTCCACTTCCCAGCGTCCTGTTTTTACATTCCAGTAACGGAAAGTTTTATCATCAAATGGAATATGCACTGTTTTGCTTTCTCCGGCCTTTAAAAATACCTTCTGAAAGCCTTTTAACTCCTTTCCTGGGCGGAATACGGCAGAGTCCGGAAGTCCGATATAAAACTGGGCAACCTCTGCCCCGTCCCGTTCTCCAACATTTGTAACAGTAAACTGTACCCCATTTTCGTCTGCTTTCAGGGCTGAATAGGCAAACTCTGTATAAGAAAGTCCATATCCAAAGGGATACTGGAAGCGGACCAGGCTGGTATCATAATAGCGGTATCCTATAAAAGGTCCTTCCCGGTACTCTGATGTACGTTCTGAAGCAGGATAATACCGGAATGCAGGAGTATCCTCATACCGCAGAGGGTAGGCTTCAGCCAGGCGGCCGGAAGGATTTATTTTTCCTGTAAGGATATCCAGGATCGCACCGGCACCTGCTTCTCCGCCCAGATAGCCATGAAGAATCGCCTTTAAACAGTGCTGCCAAGGCATTTCAATACTGGATCCGGCACTTAAAATACCCACAATATTTTCATTTACCTTTACTAATTCATTTAACAGCCGGATCTGATTTTGTGGCAGGCGCATGTGTTCACGGTCTTTCCCCTCTGACTCGCTGATCTCATCAAGTCCAAAACAGTAAAGAACCACCTCTGCCCCGGCAGCTGCTTCCAAGGCTTCTTTTTCCAAAGCTGCATCCGGTTCCCCATCACGGGTATATCCATGAACCTTACTTACTACCTGCAGGTCATACTCATGGATCAGCTGGTCCATAGACTCTACTTCAAAAGGATTTACCATAGAAGAGCCGGCGCCCTGATAACGTGGAACAAAGGCAAAATCACCAATGAGAGCCATCTTTGTTTTTTCTTTTAATGGAAGGATATTTCCCTCATTCTTTAAAAGCACCGCACTTTCTGCTGCTGCCCTTTTTGCTAATGCATGGTGGGACTTTTGATCAAAATCTGTCTTTTTTGTTTCCTCTTTTTTGCTAAGATTTAGTACCGCATCTAAGACCTGATCTACACAGAGATCGAAAGCTTCCATGGAAAGACAGCCTTCTTTTACGGCTGTAACTAACTCCCTGGCGGAAGAAAGCCCCGGTGCCGGCATTTCCAGATCTGACTGGCACATGACCCCTTTTACATGGTCATTAGAACCACCCCAGTCAGTAACTACCAGTCCGTCAAAGCCCCATTCCTTTCGTAAAATGTCTACCAGAAGCTTTTTATTTTCATTGGCATATTCTTCATTTACCTCATTGTAGCTGGTCATAATGGCTTTGGCATGTCCCTCTTTTACTGCAATCTCAAAACCAGTCAGGTAGATCTCCCTAAGAGTCCGTTCATCTACCACTGCATCCATAGCCATGCGCCGCTCTTCCTGGCTGTTTACTGCAAAATGTTTGGGGCATGCATACACTCCCTGGCTCTGGATGCCCCGCACATAAGCAGCTGCCATTTTTCCTGCAAGATAAGGATCTTCGGAAAAATATTCAAAGTTTCTTCCGCAAAGAGGACTTCTTTTCATATTAAGCCCCGGTCCCAGTACGATATTGACATCCTGGGCTGCTGCCTCTTCTCCCAGTGCTTTTCCAATCTCTTCCCCAAGGTCCGGATCCCAGCTGTTAGCGATAGTCGCCGCTGTAGGAAAACAGGTTGCCTTTAAAGAGGCATTTAATCCCAAATGATCCCCGGCTCCTGCCTGTTTGCGGATGCCGTGAGGACCGTCAGAAAGGAAAATGGACGGGATCTTAAGGCGTGGAATGTCCCGGGTCTGCCATACTGTTTTGCCGCTTAAAAGAGCTGCCTTTTCCTCCGGTGTTAATTTTGAAAGTAATTCCTCATGCTTCATATCATTTCCTCTTTAATAACTGTATTTCTTTCATTTCCTGGCATTTATTTGCAGCACCTATTATATCAAACTAATTACCATATGACACTTTTTAAGCAAAAAAATAGAAAAATCTTCAAGGCGTGAATTAAAAAAGGTATTCCGCAGATCATTTTTCATGATCCCGGAATACCTTTTTACTTATCTGCCTTATCTGACAGAGACTACTATCCAATCAGACTCATTAAATGTCCCACAAATGCTCCTCCCGGTGTACCAATAATATTACCCAGAAGTGCCATAAGAATACCTACCGGAACTAAAGCACTACTGTATGCGCCTGCAAGTACAGGTGCAGTAGCAGTTCCACCAACGTTTGCTAAAGATGCAACGGCACAGGTAAAGATATCCATTTTGATCACCTTTGCAAGAATGACCATAACAGCTACATGGATCAGAAGGATCAGGAAGCCGGCTGCCAGCCACACAGGTGCATTACCCATAGCAGAAATATCTGCTCTGGAAGCGATCAGGGCAATCTCAACATAAAGGATGATATTAGATACCTCTTCTGTTCCTTTTAATTTTCCAAATGGAGTCATAGCCACCAGCAGGCCTACAGCAGTTACCAGAAGAACAGTCCAGGTTGCACTGTCAAAAACAGGCAGTGCATTTGCAACCATACTTCCTACATCCTTGGAAATAGCAGAAATGAAGAAAGATACTCCAACTAAAAGAAGCATGCTCTTCCATGTAAGAGGTTTGGTGTTCGCTTTTGCCTCCTCTTCCAGGGAAGCGCCAACTTCATTAATCAGACGTACATCTGCTTTGGTCCATGCGTTAAATTCCTTTGAAAAGTTAATGACCCACAGAAGGAACATAACATACATTACCGCACAAACAGAGTCGATTACCAGTGAATATGCCATGCTTTCCTCACTTACATCTAAAACCGCCTGTACAGCCAGCATATTTCCACTTCCGCCTAACCAGCTTCCACACAATGCCCCCAGCGCTTTCCAGCTGTCCGGACCTAACATTTTATGGAAAATAGCATAACTTACTATAAAACCAGTACAGATAGAAAGGCTGGCTGCAAAGAAACCAATAAGCATTTTCGGTCCTAATTTAATGATCTTCTTAAGATCACAGCGCAGCAGCATTAAAAACAACATTGCATACAGCAGTGGGTTTTTTACTGCCTTATAAGTTGCAGCAGTATCTTCCAAGTTCCACATTTTCATAGTACATAAAAGCATCATACCTAAGTAGAGCAACACAATAGGCGGTGCAAACTTAAAAAATTTTTGTGCGCCTTTTCCCTTCAGGTATACAGGAAGATTGACTAAAATCGCTGCAAGCAGCATCAAAGTGCCAAGATAGATAAAACCGTCATGAATCATTTGTAAACTCCCATTCTGCTGTCATCTTGTGACAGCCTCTTTTTCTCTTAGGAGCAAGTCAAAATAACCGGTTATGATTTTACTGCCCCTCCTTCTCCTTTTTATGTTCTGCCGGAATCTTCCTGTGCCCGATTTTGTGAGAAGAGACTCCGGGAAAACATTTTATAATACCGATATAAGAACTGGCTAAAAGGCAAAAAAAGGCCCAGAAGATTTTTCTGGACTTGTGAATTACACTTGAATTTTTGTAACTTCCCTACCCCTAACCACTTCTTTTGACTTTCTCCTCCCATATTATAGATTATAATTCACAGAAAGTCAATTTTAACGATTTCTCAAAAAGACTTCCTATAGCCTTCTTATAGGGATTTCCCAACAAGATTTACTTTAGAAAAAAATCCCCAAACACCTGCGAAAGTCATTCCCATAGTAATAAATTCTGCTGCCGGAAAAGCCAGCCATATACCTGTCATCCCCCAAACTGCAGACATAGTAAAGGCCGAAAGAAGGATCATAACAAAACCACGGGAAATGGAAGCTGTAAATGCCCATTTAACTGACTCTACCGCACTTAATATGCCTGTTCCTACTATATTGATACCGGCAAAAAAGAAACCAATAAAATACAACTTCAGACCAAATCTAGCCATAGCCGCCAGTTCTTCGTTATGTTCCTGGTTAAAAATACCAGCAATTGGTTCCGACCACAAATAGATCACTGCATATATACATACAGCCGTAACTGCTGCTGTCCTTAAACTAAGGCCTATTACTTTCTCTAAAGCCTTTTTATCTGCCTGTCCATAGAAACTGCTAAGCAGAGGCTGGGAGCCCTGGGATATGCCGTTAAACAGAGCTACTGCCACCAGAGAGATATTGGCTACTACACCATAGGCTGCAACACCGGTATTTCCAGCCAACCGCAATATGATCAAATTAAAAGCTGTAGTGATCACACCGGAAGATATCTCTCCTACAAAAGCAGAAACTCCCACCTGACAGGAAAAAATAAGCCTTTTTAACGATGGTATTACCGGCAAAAAAGATACGGTACACTTTTTTGAACGAAAATGCAGCTGACAGATTAAAATACCTACTACTGGTGAAAGAGCTGTTGCAAGGGCTGCTCCCGGCATATCCATACCAAATGGGAACATCAGGATATAGTCGAATACAATGTTAAACAGACTGCTAAACAGTGTAGCCATCATAGCGATCATAGGGCTTCCATCATTTCGTACAAAGGCATTACATATATGATTCCACATAAATAGTGGGGCAAATGTCATAAAAATGCGGGTATAGCTTCTTCCTGTTGCTATGATCTGTTCATCTCCACCCATAAGCCTGATCACCTGGTCTGGGTAGAAGATACCGGCTGCAATAAATATAAGACTGATGATACCGGCCCAGAGCAGTGCATGAAAGAAATAGCTTTCTGCCTCTGGATTTTTCTTATTTCTCTCTATCACAAAACGGATAGCAGAACCTACACCGATCATAGCTCCAATGGCAAAGATCAGATTATATACAGGAAGTACCAAATTTAATGCTGTAATACCATCAGCTCCTACTGCTTTTGATATAAAATAAGTATCTGCAAGAATATACAAGGACATACCCAGCATGCCTAACATATTCTGGGATACATAGCGGATAAACTGTTTTTTGATATCCATATAACTGCTTCTCCTCTTTTGCATTTTTTACACTGAATGGTATTATAGATGTTTTTTCTGATTCTGTAAATGACCATGGTATCAACAAACAAAAATACCGCAAAACAGGAAACATTTTACTGCCTGCTTTGCGGTAATAGATTTATATGCAGTTATTTACTTTAAAATAAGATTAAACTGCTGCCAGTGTCTTTCCTAATTCCTTACACTTAGCTAATGCATCATCATCTGGAGTTTCCTGGGTAATAATGCCTTCTCCGCATGCAACTTCTGCGCCTGCTGCCTTCATACGGTCTTCCCAGTCACGCATCCACTGTCCATCACCCCAGCCATAAGAGCCAAACAGACCGATGGTCTTTCCTGATGCAAATCCTTCTACCTCAGCTACGAATGGTTCCATCTCATCTTCTTCGATAACTTCAGCTCCCATTGCAGGGCATCCTAATGCAAATGCTTTTGCATCCTTCAGGTCAGCTGCAGATACTGCAGATACTTCAGCCAGTTTTGCTTTCTTTCCAGCTTCTTCAATTCCCTGTGCTACTGCCTGTGCCATAGCCTCTGTGTTGCCTGTCTGTGACCAGTAAACTACCATGATTTCGTCCATTTTTTTCTTCCTCCTATACTGCCATTAATTTACGTGAATGTAAATCATACAGCTCCATGATGTTTTTAACAGTCATTCCTGATGATACCATATGGATCACTTTTTCCCTTGCCTGATCGTATCCGGCAAATACCTTCCGGCATTCTTCCAGATTGGAATATACCTTCCAGTATCCGATATACAGCGGATTTTGTCCCCGGTTTTCAATAAAACCAATGACATCTTCCGGCGGATATCCAAGGAGTAATCCGATCTCATGAGGGAAATCACCTTTGCCTTCCATGTGAGCACGGTAGCGTTCTGATACGCGATAGAGGATCTTGGAAAGTATACATCCGCTGCATCCAAACTCTTCCATCAGCTTTTTCACCTTCTCTGTTCTTAAATAAGCTTCCAGTTTTTTCCGTACATATAAAAGAAAAGTAATACGGTCATCAGACTCATAAAGGACATAGCAGGAAACAGCACTGGAACGGAACAACCGCAATACTGCGCTGCGAAATCTCTTGTCTACAGTAAGAAGATTGGATATCTTACGTCCTGTAAGCAATGGTGCACACTGAAGTGCGATCTGGATCTCCAGTTCCTGCCTGTTTAAGCCAAGCATCAGATCAAGGGTTTCTTTACTCATAGGGTACCTCATTTACAACTGTTAAAATATAAAGTTAGTCTTAGCTAACATCCTTGTATATCGTATCAGATAAAATTGGAAAAAACAAGTAGTGTTACAGGTAACTTTTCTCAATTAAAACATTTCTCATTAAGCTCAGTATTCCCAATATGATGTTTTCAATGTACATTTTTCAGGAAAATTCAAAAACTTCCGTGATCTACTTATAATAAACGATTGTAAGAAACTGACCTTTATGAATCGTATCAGAGCGAAGGGAATTCATTCGTTTTAATTCCCTGATGTATTCTTCTGTAGACATACGGCTTCCCTTTTTGTACTGTCTGGCGATATTCCACAAATTATCCCCGTCTTTGATCTCGACGCTCTTATAATAGGGACTGACAGTCATAGGTTCCTCTTCTGCCATTGATGTAAGCATACTCCGTCCTGTGAGAATAGCAACAAACAGAAGCATAATAAAACACCCTGTTAAAAACCGTTTTCTTACTAATCTTCTTCTCCTCATAACGTTTCCTCCTACTCATTTGTATACTCGTCCAACACAGATACGAACATTTGTTCTCATCGTGCCTATACTATAACATCAGAACATATGTTTGTCAATGGCGTGAACGCAAAAAATCGAACAAAGGTTTGCATTTTTATCGAACATATGTTACTATAGTATCAGTAAAAGATTATTACAAAACAGAAGGGGGAACTTTCATGGCCCAGGATAAACTTACTGCGAAACAACAGGAAATTTTAGAATACATAAAGAATACGATCTTAAAGAAGGGATATCCACCAGCTGTCCGTGACATCTGCGAAGCTGTGAAATTAAAGTCCACTTCTTCTGTCCATTCTCATCTGTCAGCTCTGGAAGAAAAAGGATATATCCATCGTGATCCTACCAAGCCGAGAGCAATTGAGATCCTGGATGATACTTTTAATTTTAACCGGAAAGAAATGGTGAACATCCCTGTGATCGGTACGGTTGCAGCCGGAGAACCGATCCTTGCAGAGGAACATATCGAAAGTTATTTTCCGTTCCCGGCAGAGTCTCTTCCAAACGCAGAGACCTTTATGCTTCATGTAAAAGGTGAAAGTATGGTAAACGCAGGTATCCTTCCTGGGGATCAGCTGATCGTGGAACAGTGTCCAACTGCTGAAAATGGGGAGATCGTGGTTGCCCTTTTAGACGACTCCGCTACTGTAAAACGTTTCTTCAAGGAAAAAGACCACTACCGCCTACAGCCTGAAAATGATACCATGGATCCGATCATTACAGATCATGTCGAGATTCTTGGAAGGGTCATTGGTCTTATAAGAATGATGTAATGTGCGTATCCGCAAGTTTAACCTGACTTATAAAACATTTTTCACCAAAAAGCCACTGTACGGTTTCTAAAATCCGAAACTATACGGTGGCTTTTCTTACCATAAAAAATGGCTGCGGAATTGCTCCCACAGCCATCGTGCCTGAAAACCGTACCTTGGCACCGTGATCTCTCACAGGTTTTTACAGGACATTTTGAAAATCTGCATTATATGCTTTCCAAAAGTCGTTTCCATGAACCTGAACACATAACCCCATAACAAATAACCGATAAACGATAACTATGAACCGTAACCGCCAGTAAGTATTGTTAGAAATATGTCCTGCACGGAATGAGTGATCAGATATCTACCTCAAACAACACCGTCTGGTTATAGCGATCCAGTGCGATCTGCATGTCCATGATCGTATTGGAAATACGGTCATATTCCTGCCGGATCAGTTCCGGATCGTAGTTGATATACTTATACTCAGGCGCTGAACCAGATGAGCTAAATGCACTGCCATACACACGCGTTTTTGGCAGTCTCTTACGCATATCGTCAAGAACAGCCTTTCTCTTATTGAGCTGAGCCATTCGAACCAGAATACTGTCAATGCTCATCTCCTGTTCACCTACCTGCACCTTTGCTGTGGCATTGGTCAGGTTCAATGCGTGTTTGATAATGATGATCTTCCTGTCTATCTCATCAATTGTATGCGCAACTGTCATGTAATTGTATTCCGGAATGACCGGCTCCTCATTGACAGCAGCGACGTAAGTACTGGATGATGCTTCCTTGTTTACCCAGAATGCTTTGTCTTCCTCAAGGCTTCTCAGCATCTTATTTGCATAAGCCGATGTAATTTTCTGCATGATTTTCGCCTCTCACAATGTTCTTATCAATATAAATAAAAATGATCTCAGTCCCACAGCTCCCAGAGATATCTGGTAAAAAGCTTCATTCCTTCTTTCATACACCGATCTCGGTATGCTGCCAGTTCCTTCTCCGCTGCAAACCATTGGTCCAATATTTCCTTGTATTCCGGCACATCGGACATGGTATGCACACAGTAATAACCTTTATCTTTTTCCTGCTCTTTTTCTTCTTCGGTTTTCAGCTTTTCACCAAACATCCCGTATTTCCGGGTGAAAGCCTCTCTTGCCTGATCATATGCTTCTTCATATGGATTTTTCCGGTGACAGGTTTCCTCGTTTGCCTCCCGAAATAGAAATTCCATATGTTCTAGGATCCGGTTCCATTTCCGCACATTCTCTTCTTCGGTTCCTGTGAAAGATCCCGGATATCCATGACCGTTGATACGTAGATCGTTGAGCATATTGGGGATGATAACAAGAAACCACTGGTCAATCGCCCAGGCATCACGGTAGCAGTATCCGTAACGCAATCTCTGACAGATGCAGATGATATCTTCTTTCCAACGTTTTATCCATCCCAAGGGGGAAACGTGAATCGGTCCGTAAGTAAGAAAAACAGGATATTCCGGTTTGCGCATCTTACTTTTCCGTTTCTTTCGCAGAATATCATTTAACATAAATTTATGTTCCGATTCCATGTTTCACCGTCCTCTCCTCTATCATTTGTTTCTGATCCGATTGTAAATCATACGGCAACGGATGTCATTCAACCATCGGTTTAAAATTCCCCATAAACGAGGAATATCCCCGTCAATGACGAGGATATCTTCAATCGTAGTATGTAATAATCTACTTAAAATAACAAAATTGTCTATGCTGGGTAACGATTTGCCGGACAGCCATTTATAAATAGCCTGCGGATTCTCAAATCCGAAAGCTCCCTGGATCTCCCGAATCGTATATCCCTGTTCCAAAAGCAGCTTTTTTATGCGTTCTCCAGTCTTTTCCGGTTGGATCGACAAATACATTGGTTCCATAGTTTGTGCCTCCATGATTCAGGACCGTGTTTCTTGATAACGTATATATTGTAACATAGAAAAGACTGACTCACTAGTACCAATCATAACAAAATTGGTTACAATTCAGTCATCAAAGTCATTTAGTTAGCGATAAAGTGAGGAACATTCATAAAAATAAAGCATTAGTCATATTCCTGTAGCTACAATTCGGTTGAAATCAGAAGATTTTTCCAATGCTTCTTATTCCAAATTTTTTCTTTTATCGTTCCAATTTTTCGTGACTTTTATGAATTGCCAATTTTCCATCTTTCTTATAAAATTTATGTTTGAGATTTTTTGATCAATTCCATGTGATCTCGGATTCAGCTATACTTGTTTGATTTGTAAAAGAAGGGAGACTGCTTTATGAGCCAATCTGCAAAACAATCTACCATTAAAGATATGACAACTGGAAGCCCTGCTAAATTAATTCTTGGATTCGCCATTCCCATGCTGATGGGGCTTTTGTTTCAGCAATTTTACAGCATGGTTGATACCATTATTGTAGGAAAGTTTCTGGGCGTGGATGCCCTGGCTTCCGTTGGCTCCACAGCCGCTATCAACTTTATGATCAATGGCTTTGTAATCGGTGTATGCACCGGATTCTCCATTCCGGTTGCTCAGCGGTTCGGCGCCCAGGATTATAAGGACATGCGGCGTTTCGTTGCCAATGCCGGATGGCTGGCATCTTTTTTCGCTGTGGTTATGACCGTAATCGTCTGTCTGATGACCCGTCAGATCCTTGTCTGGATGCAGACACCGGACAATATCATCGACGGTGCCTACAGCTATATCTTCTTTGTGTTTGCCGGTATTCCGGCCACGTATCTGTACAATACCTTAGCCGGTATCATCCGTGCACTGGGAGACTCCAGGACACCTGTTTATTTTCTGATTTTATCCAGTCTCTTAAATATCGTACTGGATCTGTTTTTCATCGTACAGATAGGAACCGGAACAGCCGGTGCTGCTTATGCTACGGTGATCGCACAGGCTGTTTCCGGCATTCTCTGCCTGATCTATATGAAGAAGAAATTTGATATTTTAAAAATGCATCGGGAGGAAACACGAATCAGTACCTACCACCTCTATCGTCTCTGCATGATGGGTATTCCCATGGGACTTCAATACTCCATCACCGCCATCGGTTCGGTGGTGATCCAGACCGCCATCAACTCTCTCGGTTCCATTGCGGTTGCCTCGGTTACTGCCGGTCAGAAAATCGGTATGTTCTTCTGCTGCCCCTTTGATGCACTGGGAGGCACGATGGCAACCTATGCCGGACAGAATGCCGGTGCCGGGAAAACTGACCGTATCCGCCAGGGAGTTCGTTCTGCAACCTTCATTGGAAGCATCTACTCGGTTCTGGCCTGCATTGTCCTGACCCTGTTCGGCGGTGTGATCCCACTGCTCTTTGTAGATGCTTCGGAGACAGTTGTAATTCATCAGGCTCACCAGTTTTTAACCTTTAATTCTCTGTTTTATATTCCGCTTACCATCGTCAATGTATGGCGTTTTACCATTCAGGGAATGGGCTACAGTCTTCTTGCCATTCTCGCCGGTGTCTGCGAGATGATCGCCCGGGCTTTGGTTGGATTTGCACTGGTTCCCATCTTCGGCTACATTATCATATGCTTCGCTTCTCCTCTTGCGTGGCTTATGGCAGACGCCTTTCTGATTCCGGCCTTTTACTATTGCCTGCGGAACCTGTTGAAAGTACAGGAAATGCTTGAATAAATGAATCTAGTTTCTTTCCTTTTATTTCCCAAACAGACAAACCTTAAAGCCCGTAATCTTTGGAAGATTTGTATCCATGTCACCGGCTGCTCCGATTCCATAGATGGGGCCGCTATTTACCAGACTATCATAGAACAGGCCATCGAAAATCCGGACAAATTCTATTGTATTCTGGTCTGTCAAAAGGAATAAAACCGGTGCATAATCCGGACCCATGGATCCAATAAAGAGCTTCTTGTAATTGCCGAAGCATCCTCTGACCGGATAATCCGTATCATACTTAAATCCGTATTCTTCCTGATATATAGCGCCATTTCCTTTTTTCTGAAAACGAATCTTTACCCCGTCTTCATCGGCATCCGCCGTAATAAAATCAGATTCCGTATGAAGTTTATCTGACTGCCAAGTAAGGGGCACCTCCATTTTTTCATCCAGCCACTTATTATTCGTTGAAACACAAATTCCCGCATACACCGCCAGACTGTCACTCTCCTGGGGATAAAAACTAAGCCACTGAATGGATTCCTCTGCAAAAGCAAGTGTTTTGGCACGCAGAAGTAGTACCTCCTCCGGCGCTCCAACCATGCCATCATTAAAATAATCATCAAAACGCTGTGCCACTGCATGCAGCAAGGATGTTTTCAGCGTATCCTGCGGAATCGAAAGAAGCTGTTGCACTTCTGATGACGTGTATTCCCGTTTCTTATCGAAATCATAATAGAATACCTCGTATTCAGTTCCTGCCTCCGGCCGTTCCTCCGTTATCACCAGACTCAGAAGGCTTTCATGCCAGTGAGCCTCCCAGGAAACTGAGATTCCCCCATCAAACCAATAACAATAATCCTCCTTATCCTTCTTAAGCAGGCCGCCCCAGATTTCCATGATTTTCTTATTAAGGACCTTTGCCTGCTCATCCTCTGACAGAATCTCCGGCAGATGGATCGAAACGATATGTTCTGCACCATCCAAACCCCGGAAGCTGTCTTCCAAAGAAGCGGCATCCCGGATCAGGCTGTCGTCATATTCATTCTTTGACTCAACAGAATCATATGTCTCCTTCAATATCGAAGGCTTTTTTGATGCCTCTGTCTTCTCCTCAGCGCTGCTAATCTGCTTCTCTGCATTCTTTTCCCCGCAGCCGTTGATTCCAAGGACTAGTACCGTACAAAACAAAATTGCTAATCTGGATATAATACCTTCTCGATTCATATCTCTCCCCCTAACTTATCCGCATTCACCGCCCAGATTCACGTTCAACTCTCGTTGCTTAACTAAATTATCACATGATGCCAGATAAATGTCAAATTCATTGTTATTTTAATAACAATGTAAATTCTTTGTGGATGCAAAAATTCATATTTAACACATAAAGGGAAAACGTGACTCAGCGTCGTTCTTATTTAAGATATAACGGAAAACGTGCTTTCCGGTTTCATACCTCATATTTAATGTATGACGGAAAACACGTTCTTCATTTTTAACGCTCTTATTTACGATATAAAGGGAAAATTTTTACGTTTCCGCATCCCTTGTTTCGGGTATAAAAGGAATGTTTCGGAAATAAAAGGAAAGAAACAAACAAAGATCCTACAGTTCTTCCGGAGAAATCTCTTTTCCGTCTCTCCAGATTCTCTCCAGATCGTAGAATAAACGGTCTTCGCGGTTAAATACATGCACAATAATGTCGCCGTAATCCATCAGAATCCAGCCGGCACTCTGGTAGCCCTCAATCTGACGGCACTCATATCCTGCGCGTCCGAGAACCTCTTCTACATTGTCCGTCATGGCCTGAACCTGGCTGGTATTGGTTCCGCTGGCAATCAAAAAGTAATCTGCCAGTGTGGAAATCTCATGAATATCAATGATCTTGATATCCTCTCCCTTTTTATCTTCCAGTGCGCCGACAGCCAGTTTTGCCATCTTGTTTGCCTGATCCATATGTCATGCCCCTTTCTTTGGCTCTGATAAGAGAGCCTGATAATAATCAAATGCCTGTTTTGTCATGGAATCCACACGAGATCCCTTTTTACTCAGATAATCGAGCGTTCCTGACAGAATCTCATACATCGTGCGGTCAAGGTCCTGAAACGCAAGTGCGCGCATCTCGGGAAGGTTGGAGGCCTTGTCGCGGCGAGGCTCAATATAGTCTGCAATGTAGACTATCTTCTCGAGCATTGTCATCTCCGGCTTCCCGGTTGTGTGCCAGCGAATTGCGGAGAGAATTTCCTCATCCTGAATTCCATACTTGTTCTTCGCAAGCCAGGCTCCGTACTTTGCATGGATGACCGCAGGAGCGCGAAGTTCATCTTCTGTCAGATCAATCTTGTGCTTCCGGCAGCGGATAATCAGCTCGTTATCGGTAAAACGCTTGGCACAGTCATGCATGAGCCCTGCAACCTCCGCCTTGTTCAGATCATAACCGTACCGCATGGCAAGTGCCATACAGGTGAAGGAAACGCTCAAAGAATGTTCATACCGCATCGGGTCGAGCTTTGTCTCAAGCTGTCTGCGAAATGTGATAATCTGCTCTTTCAATGTAATCATGTCGTCTCTCTCCTCTCCGGATGATACAGACCGTGTTCTTCGATGTAGTCATTTACAGATCCCGGAACAAAATTCTGAATCGGTTGTCCATCCGCCTCCCATCTGCGAAGTTCGCACGAAGAAACATCCATTTCTGCACAGTGCAAAAGCCGGATATCTGCGTGCTCATAATGTGCCTTCAAAAAGCGAATCTGATCCTGAATTTCCCGATGATTTTTCTCGTACTCCCTGTTTGCCACAAGAAGAATCGTCTGCGCCATAACAGATTCCGGGTGATACCAGTGCTCGATCTCATAGAGGGAATCCGCACCGATGATGAAAAAAAAACGATGCTGTGGATACTGCTCTCTCAAAAGTCGAAGCGTCTGCGCTGTGTAAGTCTTTCCGGTGCGCATCACCTCAAAATCCGAAAATCTGAAATACGGCCGGTCCTGAATCGCCAGCCGTACCATCGCACAGCGGTCAGTCGCAGGAGTTACACGATGATCGGTCTTGTGAGGCGGATCGCCTGACGGCATAAACCATACCTCAGCAAGTCCGTACTCCCGGTAAGCCTGTTCTCCTAAAAGCAGATGTCCATTATGGATGGGATCAAACGTACCTCCCATGATGCCGATATCCGCCATACGACTGCTCCTTTCCACTGTGCGTTTTTATTTATTGTTTTTTATCTAAATGAGCCTTGTCTTGTCTTTTTCTCAATTCTCAATTGTTCCAACTCGTTGCTTACAGTCCTTGTGGACTGATTTTTACTTCGGAAGAACAATCTTTCTCTTAGACTCATCCTTTGCCGGCTTGTACAGAACGATCTTCTTGCCGATCACCTGTACAACCTCAGAGTGAGTGCGTTCTGCGAGAACTTCTGCGATGGAACGACCGTCATCCAGACAGTTCTTGAGAACGGTGATCTTGATCAGCTCACGCGCCTCAAGTGCCTCTGCAATTGCGGAGGTAACTTCCGGAGTTACGCTGGACTTTCCGATCTGGAAAATCGGGTCCATCGTCATCGCGAGTCCCTTTAAATAGGATCTCTGTTTGCTTGTCATGTTTGCTCCTTATCGGTATTTCTATGATACCCATTTTTGTTTACAATTTGTTATTTTGTTATCCAATTTCTTTATTTAATTTCTATTTTTATTTGTACGATTGATATTTATCTTATTTTTTATTTATAGTAATCAAATGCCAGTCCGTACATCCGAACGGTATCGCCTTCCTGAATTCCGGCTTTCTCAAGATCCTCGAGAATACCGTTCTCCTTCAAGAACTTCTGGAAGAACTGGAAGCCCTTCTCCGACTCCAGATTCGTGTAGCCGAGCATCTTCTCGATACGCGGTCCCTCCACGACGAAGACACCCTCCTCTTCCTGCGTTACGGTGTAAGGCAGGTTGCGGTCGCCCGCATACTCAACCTCGAACTCCTTCTCGAAGATCACCGGTTTCTGTTCTACGGTCTGAAGCAGGTGGTAAACGGCATAGAGAAGCTCTCTTACGCCTTTTCCGCTGACTGCGGAAATCGGATATACCGTCATGCCCTCCGGCTCAAACTCGTTCTTTAACAGCTCGATCGGGTCCGGATCGTCCGGATTGATCGAATCCGTCTTGTTTGCTGCAATGACCATCGGCTTCTTTAAAAGCTCCGGATTGTAAGCAGAAAGCTCCTCGTTGATTGCTCTGATGTCTGCGATCGGATCTCTGCCCTCGGTACCTGCTGCATCCACAACGTGAACGAGAACACGGCAACGCTCGATATGACGCAGGAAATCGTGACCAAGACCAACGCCCTGGGAAGCTCCCTCAATGAGTCCCGGGATATCTGCCATGACAAAACCGGCACTTCCGTCGAGATCAACCACACCGAGGTGAGGATTCAGAGTCGTAAAGTGGTAGTTTGCCACCTTCGGTCTCGCGTTCGATACGCGGGAAAGAAGGGTGGATTTTCCTACATTCGGGAAGCCGACAAGACCAACATCTGCGATGACCTTGAGCTCAAGCTGTACCCAGAGCTCATGACCTGGCTGACCCGGCTGAGCATACTTTGGTGCCTGCATCGTCGGAGTGGCAAAGTTCATGTTGCCAAGACCGCCTTTTCCGCCTTTCAAGATTACTTCTCGTTTATTTTCACCGGACATATCTGCGATGACCTTTCCGGTCTCAAAATCCTTGATAACCGTTCCCTCCGGAACCTTTACGACCAGATTTTCAGCATTTGCGCCGTGGCATCGCTTCTTTCCGCCTTCTTCTCCATTTTTAGCAATATATTTTCTTACATGTCTGAAATCAGTCAGGGTATTTAAGCCCGGATCTACCTCAAAAATGATATCTCCGCCTTTTCCCCCGTCTCCGCCGTCAGGACCACCTGCCGGCACGAACAGTTCCCGGCGGAAGCTGACATGACCGTCTCCGCCTTTTCCGGATTTAATAAAAACTTTTGCGCTGTCTGCAAACATTGAAGAGTCACCTCTTACCTTTCTTGTATACAGTTAACAGTGAATAGGGATTTTTACAGAAAAAAGGCTCCATACCGAGTTATCAGTATGAAGCCCATAAAGTCTACTTATTCGTTGATTGTTCTCGGATAAACAGAAACCTGCTTTTTGTCTCTGCCCTTTCTCTCAAAACGAACGATACCGTCTGCGGTTGCAAACAGAGTATCATCACCGCCACGACCTACGTTCAGACCCGGATGGATCTTAGTACCGCGCTGTCTGTAAAGAATGTTACCGGCCAAAACGAACTGACCATCTGCTCTCTTAGCACCAAGTCTCTTGGACTCGGAATCTCTTCCGTTCTTAGTGGAGCCTACGCCCTTCTTATGAGCAAACAACTGAAGGTTCATCTGAAACATCACTTACACCTCCTTGAATTGAATTTTGATATATGGTTCTCCGTATGATTCCTCAATATCCAGCAAGCCGAATACCAAAGAATTCATCAGAAGCGCCGATTCCGGACTGATGTCTCCGGTAAACTGAAACCGAAGCATCCCGCTTTCCTCGTCCTCCTCTGCTTCAAACCGGTCCTCTGTGAAGTGTTCCACAGAATTCGCCATGTTGAGCGCCAGTGCAGATACAGCAGCACATACAAGCTCCTGCCCTTCCTGGTGATCATCGGCATATCCGGCATGTCCGAAAAGTTCGATTCCCTCATATCGCTGTTCGGAACCGACCAAAACTGTAACGTTAATCATAGTGATTTTCTAATTAAGCGTTGATCTTCTCGATCTTGATCTGAGTATAGAGCTGTCTGTGGCCGTTCTTCTTGTGATAGCCGCTCTTTCTCTTATACTTGTAAACAATAACTTTCTTAGCCTTACCCTCTTTAACGACGGTTCCGGTTACAGTTGCACCTGCAACGGTCGGGCATCCGATGGATAACTCCTCGCCCTTAACTGCAAGAACCTGGTCAAAGGTAACGGTCTCGCCAGCGTTTACACCAAGTTTTTCTACCTTAATGACATCGCCTTCTGCTACTCTGTACTGCTTACCACCTGTTGCAATAATCGCGTACATATTGGCACCTCCTATTATCATTACTCGCCAGCTTCGGTGTCCGGATCCGAAACAGATTCGGAGCTTTCAAACCACACTGTGCGGCACATACTCATGTATAATACCATGCGTTTTTCAAACTGTCAACCTCTTTTTTGCCTTTTTTTAACTTTTTTTGCCACAGCAACTCGATTGTTTCTCATTCCTTTCTCCATGTGCGCGGGGAGAAAAGAACGAGCATCGGGAAGAGCTCAAGGCGTCCCGCCAACATGTCAAACATCATGACAAATTTGGAAAGCGGGCTGAAAAATGCAAAGTTACAGGTCGGACCTGCCTTTGCGAGTCCAGGACCGATATTGTTGAACGTCGCCGCAATTGCCGTGAAATTTGTCTCAAGATCCATATTGTCAAGGCTGACTATCAAAACAGAGACGAAAAATATCACAAAATAACCTGCCAGATACGCACCGAGCGACTTGATAATCGACTGATCGACAGTCTTGCCTTCAAATTTGAGCACCTTGATGCTTCTCGGATGAATCAGGGACTGAATCTCTCTGCTGGCTGTCTTAAATGCAATCACGACACGGGAGACTTTAAGTCCGCCACCCGTACTGCCCGCACAGGCTCCCATGAACATCAGCGTCACGAGAATCCATTTCGCAAACGAGGGCCACAAATCAAAGTCCACGGTCGAAAATCCGGTCGTCGTGATCACTGATCCAACCTGGAACAGCGCGTGATGGAAGGCAAGAAAGATGTTTGCAAACTGACCGCGGATATTCCATGCAATCAAAAGTGCACTGACAAGGATGATTCCGAAGTAATACCGCACTTCCTCTGATTGGAGTGCTTCTTTTGGCTTCTTGATCAGCATCAGGTAATAAAAGTTAAAGTTGACTCCAAACAGAATCATAAATACGGTGATGACCGCCTGCTGGAAGAGCGTGTACGAACCACAGCTGGAATTTAAGATTCCAAATCCTCCGGTTCCGGCAGTTCCAAGCGAAATGCACAGCGTATCAAACCACGGCATTCCACTGAAAAAGAGCAGAACCATCTGGATTACTGTCATTGCAAAGTAGATCAGATAGAGGATCTTTGCCGTTGTCTTGACTCTCGGAACGAGCTTTCCGACAGATGGTCCCGGGCTCTCCGCTCTCATGATGTGCATGTTGTAACCGCTCGCCATCGGAAGGATTGCAAGCAGAAAGACAAGAACGCCCATTCCGCCGATCCAGTGCGTAAAGCTTCTCCAGACGAGCATACAGTGACTGAGTGCCTCCACATCCGGCAGGATGCTTGTTCCTGTCGTCGTGAAGCCGGAAATGACCTCAAACAATGCGTCTTCAAAGCGCGGGATCTCCCGGCTTAAATAAAACGGCATTGCCCCAAATAAACTCAACACAATCCAGCTTAAGGCAACCGATACGAAGCCCTCCTTTGCGTAAAAGACTGTGCTTGTTGGACGCTTATGTCCGAGTACCCAGCCGATCGCCCCACAGAGAAGTCCGATGCCGACAAAGTACCATCCCGCCGTCTCGTGAAAGATCAGCGCGATCAGGCACGGAAGGAGCATCAGAACTCCCTCCACGCCGAGTACCCAGCCGAGAAAATATAAAATAATGCCAATATTCATCTCATTTTCACCGCCTATCTCAAGATGTCTTTCAGATCATTCAGTCCGGAGTGTGTCGTCACGACGATGACGGTATCTCCGACTTCGATGGTATCCTTGCCTCGCGGAGTGATGATCTTGCCATTTCGGTTGATGCAGGCGATCAGCAGGTTGTTCTTAAAATTCAGCTTTTCAAGCGGAATTCCGATCATCGGCGCATCCTTTCCAACGCGGAATTCGAGGGCTTCTGCCTTTCCGGCGACGATCTTGTAGAGCGTCTCAACGTTACTTCCCATTGAGTTTTGCATCGCACGGACATACTGGGTGATCGTGTCTGCGGTGATCATCTTCGGGTAGATGATACTTCCGAGATTCAACTGCTGGATCACGTCCTCAAATGCGATACGGTTGATCTTTGTCACCAGTTTTGCCTTTGTCACGGTTGCCGCATAGAGCGAGAGCATGATGTTCTCCTCATCAAATCCGGTCAGCGCCGCAAATGCCTCCGCCTGTCCGATGCCTTCCTCAAGAAGGAGCTGTTGATTTGATCCATCGCCGTGGATGATCATTGCACGCGGGAGAAGCTCGCTGAGTTCATAACAGCGGTTTAAATCCTGCTCAATAATCTTGACGCGGATTCCCGCCTCGTCGAGCATTCTCGCTAAGTAGTAAGTGATCTTTCCACCTCCGACGAGCATAACCGACTTGATCGCCTTGCTGACAATGCCGATCTGCTGAAGGAAATGCATCGCGTCTCCCTGGGCCGCGATAAACGAGATCTTGTCTCCACTCATCAAGCGGAAATTTCCGTCCGGGATGATTACATCGCGACCGCGCTCAACCGCACAGATCAGGACGTTGCATTTGAGCTTCGTTGCCACCTCAAAGATCTGAATGTTGTGAAGAACTGAATTCTCCGGAATCAGAAACTTCATCAGCTCGACTCTTCCCTTTGCGAACGTATCAATCTTGATAACGGACGGGAACTTGATCAGACGGGAAATCTCCTTTGCTGCTGCAAGCTCCGGGTTGATCGCCATCGAGAGGTTCAGTTCCTCTCGGATATAACGGGTCTCGTTTGCATACTCTGGGTTTCGGATACGGGCAATCGTGTGACAGTTTCCGGCTTTCTTTGCGATCAGACAGCAGAGCATATTTAACTCATCGGAATCGGTCGTCGCAATCAACAGATCGGTATCCTTGATACCGGCCTCAATCTGAACCTGATAGATTGCACCGTTTCCCTCAACTCCCATCACATCGATGCTGTCCGTGACGCTTTTGAGCGTATCTGCGTTCTTGTCGATTACCGTAATGTCATGCCCTTCATTATTCAACTGTTCGGTCAGTGTCAGACCGACTTTTCCGCACCCCACAACAATAATTTTCATCTGTAATTATCCCCTTAATTTTCCAGCGTGTGACCTGCCTGTGGATGAAGCTGTTCCCACAGAGGTTTCTTCTCCTTCTTTCTGGTCAGTTCCACCAAATTCAGCTGGGTCATGTCTACGACTGTTGTCTTCACCGGATCGGATTTCACAAATCCCCGAAGCGCCTCCATCAGTTCTGTCTGATCCTTTGGATCTTTCATGTCGATAAAGTCGACGAGGATGATGCCGGAAAGGTTGCGAAGACGAAGCTGACGCGCAATTTCTTTTCCCGCTTCCATGTTGACCATGCGAATCGCCTCTGCCTGCTTCTTGTTCCCGGAATATTTTCCGGTGTTGACATCAATCACCGTCATCGCTTCGGTGTACTCGATAATCAGATATCCGCCAGATTTCAGCCAGACGCGCTTCTGACATGCCTGATCCATAACGGAATGAAGCGAATAGAGCGCGGTCAGGCTGATCATCTTGTCCTCGTAGAAACGGAGCTTTGCGATACTCTCCGGATCATAGAGTTCTAAGTACTGACGAATCGTCTCATAGACATCTCTCTGATCCGTGATGATCTCCTCAAGCGTCCCCTGCGGGCATCCGCGAAGGCTCTTTAAATATTCCGGCTCCGCCTCCCGAAGAAGGGAGTAACAGGTTCGGTAGGAGGCATCCTTCTTCGTCTGATGAAGCTGTTTGAGCAAAAGTCTCGTCTCCCGAATAAGCTCTTCGGGATGTCCGTAGGCATTTGTGCGGACAATCAGCCCCGCCTCACCGCCGAGGGTCTCCTCAAGCTGTGGGCGGATCTCCTCTTTCCAGGAGCGGTCCGTGATTTTTGAGGAAAATCCGATCATCGTCTTTCCAGCAGTCAGGACGGCATACTTGCCGGTGAAGTTCAAGTTTCCGCTCAAAACCGGATCTTTCGTCTTCATCGCGTCCTTTGCGACCTGCACAATGATCTCATCTCCGCATTTTAACTTGCGCTCTCTCCCGTCCGCAAACAGAGGGAGGGGATTATCGTGAAAACTATAATAGCCAATGCGATCCGGCGAAAAATTCACAAATGCGCAGTTTAAATTTTTGATGATGTTGCTCACTTTTCCAATATAGATATTTCCAAGGATGGAGGTCTCCTCCTCAATGCCGAGTTCCAACGGCTCTTTTCCCGAAAACCAGGCGGTGAGAAGGCGATTTTCCCATCTTGTAATCACCATTTTACTCATTTATTTGATCTCTTCTCCAAACTCTTCCAGAGAAATCAACGTGGAAGGATCATCTTTTTTCTGTGCATAGATCTCTAAGCGTGTGATCATCAGCGCAAACTCCGATAACGGCAGGCTTCGGCTGTCCATGTACGCCTGAATCACAGCCGACGGCTTTAAGTTTGCGGCACTTCCGGTTGCCACCTTTAAAAAGATTGCGTGGTCATCCTCCTCATGAAGCTCGTAGATCATCGGGCGAATGTCAACCTCTTTCTCGCTCTTCTTCGTCTTCTTGATAATCAGGATCTGCTCCTGCTTCATGAAGGACAGAAGACCGTCCATAAAGTCTCTCCAGTCTTCCGGCTCATAACCCTCGCGGAAGCGCAGGCGGTAGTCGGCAGCGGAAACAATCGACATCGCATTGTCCGCATCATCCGGCAGAAGGCGGTAGCTGAGTACCTCAGAACCGTCTACCATAACCTCGTTGATCCGGCAAAGCATCTCCTCGGAGGAGTCTGTGCTCTTCACCTCGATGTCAACGTACTCACCACGGCTCTCCATTCCGACTCCGAGCGGAGACGCAAATGACATGATCTGGTGCGGGCTGAAGCCGGTACTGTAACAGATATCGACGTCCGCACGACGCATAATTTTCTGGAAGTATCGCATCATGTCAAGATGACCGATAAACTTCATCGTGCCTTCCTTGGCAAATTTAATTCTTATGTTCAAAGCAGACACCTCCCTCGAATACTCTCGCACCGCAGCCGGAACAACGCTCCCGGCAGTTCGGCGTTACTTTTGCGTTCATCGCATTCTTCCACTCTCTCTTTAAGAACTCCTTTGTCACTCCTGCGTCGATGAAATCCCACGGGAAGATCTCGTCAAGGCTTCTCTCTCTCGTTGTGTAAAAATCAATATCCACGCCACAGGTCTCAAAGGCCTCCATCCAGATATCATTGCGGAAATACTCGGACCAGGAATCGAACAAAGCTCCCTTGTGGTAAGCCTCCTCAAGAACATCTGCAACCCTGCGGTCTCCTCTTGCAAGCACTCCCTCAAGCACGGTCAAATCAGCCTCATGGTAGTTGTACTTGAGGCTCTTGAAGTTGAGCATCTCGCGGAACTTGTGTTTTACAATGTATGCGCGCTCCAAGAACTCGTCTTTTGTGCACATCTTTGCCCACTGGAACGGGGTGAATGGCTTCGGAACAAAGAAGGAGGAACTTGCAACAACCTGGACTTTTTTTCCGTTTCTCTGATCCTTCGGAATCTCGTCGTAGTAAAGCTCTGCGACTTTTTCCGACAGCAGTGCAATGCCTTCCATATCTTCGACGGTCTCGGTCGGCTGTCCGAGCATGAAATAGAGCTTTACGCGGTTCCATCCGCCGTGAAATGCCTCGGATGCACCCTTCAGGATAATCTCCTCGGTCAGTCCCTTATTGATAACGTCTCTCTGCTTCTGGCTTCCTGCCTCAGGCGCAAACGTCAGACTACTCTTCTTGACATCCTGAACCTTGCTCATAACGTCGAGGGAGAACGCGTCGATTCGCAGAGACGGAAGGGAGATGTTGACACCCTTGCCGTGGAACTCGTCGATAAGGAAGTTCACAAGTTCTTTTAAGTGAGAGTAATCGCTGGAGCTTAAGGAACTCAGTGTAATCTCCTCGTGACCGGTATTCTTGAGCATCTCGTATGCGTAGTGCTTCAGATATTCAAGGCTATGCTCACGCAGCGGGCGGTAAACGTTGCCAGCCTGACAGAAACGGCAACCGCGGATACAGCCACGCTGGATTTCGAGAACGACTCGGTCCTGTGTAACTTTCAGGAATGGGACGACCGGCTTCTCAATATACGGAGCATCGTCCATGTTGACAACGATCTGTTTTGTGATCTTCTCCGGGATGCCCGGGGTGTTCGGCTTGAAACTTTCGATCGTGCCGTCTTCCTTATAGGTCACGTCATAGAATGCCGGCGCGTAGATGCCCGGGATCTTGGCAGCGGCCTCGATAATGTCACTGCGGTTTCCACCTTTTCGACGAATCTCTTTGTAGAGATCAAAGATTGCGTCATACTGCACCTCTCCTTCTCCGATGTAGAAGAGGTCAAAGAACGGGGCTAACGGCTCCGGGTTGTACGCACACGGGCCACCACCGATGACGATCGGGTCGTTCTCCTTACGATCCTCGGCATGCAGAGGGATTCCGGAAAGGTCAAGCACCTGAAGGATGTTCGTGTAGCACATCTCATACTGGAGCGTAAAACCAAGAAAATCAAACTCGTGGATCGGATCCTGAGACTCCAATGCAAATAAGTGAATATGTTCCTTTCTCATGACCTCATCCATATCCGGCCATGGTGAGAATACGCGCTCGCAGTACACATCATCACGCTTGTTAAACATTGCGTAAAGAATCTGCATGCCGAGATGAGACATACCGATCTCATAGACGTCCGGAAAACACATCGCAAATCGGATGTCGACGGAGTCCGGATCTTTCATGACGGCATTCATCTCGTTGCCTAAGTAGCGGGCTGGTTGCTGAACACTCAGCAAAATTTCGTCGCTTAATGCTAATTTTCTCATAAATTCTTATTTTACCTGCTTTTTCTTAATGTACGGGCGATATAAAATCGCCCGTTTCTAACCCATTTTGTTACTGAATTTGTTGTTTAATTGAGAACACAAAATTTGTCAAGTGTTTTTTACACGGACATTTTTATGTGACTCAGCTTTATTAATAACAAAAATAATTTTTTCTGAAATACACACAATTTTATCATTACCTGTCACCGGACAGTAAAACGCATCATTTTGTGCAGATCAGACCGCATTATTATACGGTATTTCCTGCGTTTCCGCAACAAATTCTTTCCCGAAAGCGATTTTTTGAGCTCCTATCGTCGAACTTTTTATCAAGTTTTCCGAATATTCGTCAAATCCAGGAACCTCAAAAATCAGGGTTTCCTTCA
>OGIE01001063.1_pt1 | contig 39881 bp, 24 predicted proteins | sample 1571581 | NCBI WGS metagenome assembly OGIE01 (sample SAMEA2582021, study PRJEB24529) | metagenome | biome: Human gut stool | place: China | collected 2011 | reverse complement strand
TCATACCGTAAGAAGCCGGACCTGCTGCCATGTTATCCGGGTGAAGGGTACGTCCGGTACCACCTCCGGAAGCCACGGAGAAGTATTTTTTCCCGGTTTCCATGCACTCTTTCTTGTATGTTCCGGCAACCGGATGTTGGAAACGGGTCGGGTTGGTTGAATTCCCGGTAATGGAAACGTCAACTCCTTCATGGCGCATGATAGCGACACCCTCGCGTACATCATCAGCGCCATAGCATCTTACTTGCGCGCGTTCTCCTTTGGAGTATGCTTTTTCTTTCACGATTTTCAACTCTCCGGTGTAATAGTCGAATTCCGTTTGAACGTAAGTGAAACCGTTAATACGGGAGATGATCATGGCTGCATCTTTACCCAGCCCGTTCAAGATTACTTGCAGGGGTTGTTGACGTACTTTGTTGGCTGATTTTGCGATACCGATAGCACCTTCTGCGGCTGCAAAAGACTCGTGTCCGGCAAGGAAGGCGAAGCATTTCGTTTCTTCGCGAAGCAACATGGCAGCCAGATTTCCGTGTCCTAATCCAACTTTCCGGTCGGCGGCAACGGATCCCGGAATGCAGAATGACTGCAACCCTTCACCAATAGCTTCGGCTGCTTCAGCAGCTTTTGTGCATCCTTTTTTGAGGGCGATAGCTGCACCGACTACATAAGCCCATGCCGCGTTCTCGAATGCGATGGGTTGAATATCCTTACACATTTTGTACGGGTCAATACCTTTGGCATCACAGATTGCTTTCGCATCCTCGATGTCCTTTATTCCGTAACTATTTAGAACCGCGTTAATTTGATTAATCCGGCGGTCGTAACTTTCAAATAAAGCCATAATTAATTTTAGATTTAATGATTTTAGATTTTAGATTCTTCAATTTAAAATCTAAAATTTACAATTTACAATTCATTTATTCTTGCCGCGGATCAATATATTTTGCAGCTTCAGCGAAACGACCGTATGATCCTTTTGCTTTTTCAAGGGCTTCTTTCGGGTCAATACCCTTTTTTAGCATATCGGTGAATTTGCCCAAGTTGATGAATTCGTAGCCGATAACTTCCCCGTCTTCATCCAGTCCCATGCGGGTAACGTAACCTTCGGCCATTTCCAGATAACGAGTTCCTTTGGCGTTGGTTCCGTACATGGTTCCTACCTGGCTTCGTAATCCTTTTCCAAGGTCTTCCAGCCCGGCCCCGATAGGAAGTCCTCCCTCGGAGAAGGCGCTTTGGCTGCGTCCGTAAACGATTTGAAGGAAGAGTTCGCGCATGGCGGTATTGATCGCGTCGCACACCAAGTCCGTGTTCAATGCTTCGAGCAATGTTTTTCCCGGCAGAATTTCAGAGGCCATAGCCGCGGAGTGAGTCATTCCTGAACATCCGATGGTTTCAACCAGGGCTTCCTCGATAATACCGTCCTTAATGTTGAGGGTTAATTTACACGCGCCTTGTTGCGGGGCACACCAACCGATTCCATGAGTTAAACCGGAAATGTCCTTAATCTCTTTGGAACGAACCCATTTCCCTTCTTCCGGGATGGGTGCCGGACCGTGATTCGGTCCTTTTTTCACAACACACATGTGTTGTACTTCGTGTGAGTAAATCATTGTCTTTGTTTTTTGTTGATATATTGTTAAATACCTTGTCTTTATTCTTAAAGTCGGGCAAAATTAACACATTTGTTCCGGATAAAAAACATCTTGTAAAACATATAATTGCGCATACGTTTGCGTTTTAACATATTGAACGGTAGTACGTTGCCGGAAATTTTTAGGGGAATGTAAAAAAATGACAATCAGGTTTGGCTTTTTGTTTCTTTCTATTTAGTTTTGTTAGATAAAATAAAGAAAAATGAGAAGGTTGTTATTTGTCTGGCTTATCGGAATATCTGCTTTCCTTTTGGGAAGTTGTAAGGAAACTCCACGGGTGAAATACGTGTTTTATTTTATCGGTGATGGAATGGGAGTGAATCAAGTGAACGGGACGGAAATGTATCTGGCGGAATTGGATAGTGTGATCGGAATTAAACCTCTTAATTTCGCCAGTTTCCCGGTGCGTAATTATATTACCACGTATTCTTTTTATAATGGAGTGACTTGCTCGGCAGCGGCGGGTACTGCTTTGGCTACCGGGGAGAAGACAAAGAATAACACGATCGGTATGGACCGGAACCGGGAACATCCTTTATACAGTGTTGCCGTTCAGGCCAAGGAAGTGGGGCGTAAAGTTGGGATCATCACCAGTGTAGGGATGAATCATGCCACCCCGGCCGCATTTTTCGGGCATCAGCCGAATCGAAATATGTATTTTGAGTTGGGAAAAGATGCGATCACTACAGGATTTGATTTGTATGGTGGAGGGGGAATTATCCAGGCTCGCTCACCGAAAGATTCAAGTAACCTGTTTGATTTGTTCGAACAGGCCGGTTACCTGATCGCGCGGGGAAATGAAATGTTCCGGGAGAAAATGGTCGAGACTTCCAAGCTTGTCGTGATACAGGGAGGCCCTCAAGCTACTTTGCCTTACGCTATTGATCGGGAAGATGGCGATTTTACATTGGGCCAAATGACGGAAGGGGCCATTGACTTTTTGAGCAAGGGGGAGCAGGGATTCTTTTTGATGGTGGAAGGTGGGTTGATTGATTATGCCTGCCACGTGAATGATGCGGCGACAACTTTCCGGGAAGTGGTTGATCTGGCGGATGCCGTGCAGAAAGCGTACGATTTTTATCTGAAACATCCGGAGGAAACGTTGATCGTGGTCACGGCCGATCATGAAACCGGGGGGATTGTTTTGGGTACGGGATCATATCATCTGAATCTGCGGGTGCTGGCAAATCAAAAAGTGTCGTTGAGTAAATTAACGAGTAAAATCAAGGATTTGCGGGGAGAGAAAAAGAATAAAGTTTCATGGGAAGAGATACAGGTGTTGTTAAGTGAAAATCTCGGTTTTTGGAATACGGTAAGCTTGTCGAAAGAAGATGAACAGGCATTGAAGGAGTGTTATCTGAAAACTTTTTCGGGTAAGGAAGTGGATATGGTAAAGAACTTGTACTCGGAAGATGAACCGTTAGCCAAGTTGGCTATTCGTATTATAAATCAGCTCGCTAAGGTCAGTTGGGCTAGTGGTGGGCATTCGGCCGGAGTTGTACCCGTGTATGCCGTTGGTGTTGGAGCTGATCGTTTTAACGGACGATTGGATAACACCGACATTCCCACGATTATAAAAGAGCTTGCGGGATTCTAGGGAGCCTTGCGTTAATGTTATTTGTTCTTTTTTATGGTTTATTGGGTAGGGTTTGAGTGGCTAATTTGATTTCTTTATCCACTTTTTGAATGGATGAAAAGAATGACGATGGCAGGTGAGATTTGCTATATAAATGATAAGGTCAATAATATTGAATTCATATTCAAAGAATATTATGGCTCGCTTTGTTATTTCGCTTCCCAGTATTTGAATGACGAGGAAGCGGTAGAGGATCTTGTGCAAGATGTTTTCATCACGTTATTAGAAAAAAAGATGTTTTTTCAATCCGTGGTACACCTGAAAAATTTCTTGTATTTGTCTATTCGGAATGCTTGTTTGAATTATATTCGTAATTCCCGTTCAAAAGAAAAGTATATCGCTTCTTTGGCTCATGAAGATCAACTGGAAAATATGGAGGAGGGGATTATTCTCACGGAGATACATCGAGAGTTGGCTGCAGCCGTTGAAAGATTACCGGAAGAGTGTCGTAAAGTATTTGACTTGTGTTATTTTCAAGGGTTGGACAATGAGAGTGCCGCGAAGGAATTGGGCTTGAGTATTAATACTGTGAAAGCTCAAAAGGCGCGCGGGAAAAAGATTTTGAAGGAAAATTTGAAAGATATTTTTTCGTTGTTCGTGCTGTTTAATCCATTGTTTTAGAATGATATATGTGAGAGTGATAAAATGACTTCGTATTTTTTTGAAAAAAATGAGATTTCATTTAATCCTTTTTGGGTAGGGTCGTGTAACAATAGTGTATGAAAGATAATAATATATATACGTATGACATTGCCGCGATAATATTAGCGTATTTGCGGGATGAGATTGATGAGGAGGATCAGCGAAAATTAGAAGAATGGCTGAAGAAATCCGAGTCTCATCAGGTTCTTTTGTCCCGGATTCGGGATGAAAAGATGCAATACGAGGATATTCGGAAAATATTGTCATACAATGCTAATAGCGCATGGTTATTGGTGCGACAAAAGGCTACTCGCAAGAGAAGGAAACGGATGTTTGCGATTTATCGGGTTGCAGCTTCGATCGTGGTTGTTTTGGGTGTGTCTGCTATGTTGTGGATGAGAAAAGACAAACCGGTGGAGATTGAAATAGCTGATGTGGCGACGATTACTCCCGGGCGTCCGGTTGCGAAATTGACGGTGGCTTCCGGGATGGTTTATCATTTGGATTCTTTGAATCAGGTGGAGTTGACTTCTTCTTTAGCAGAAAATAACGGGAAAGAGGTTGTTTTTAAAGATCGTCAGGAAGGTGACGGTATAGGTGAGATTAAGTATAATAAAATAGAAATTCCGAGAGGAGGAGAATATAAAATTATACTGAGTGATGGTACGCGTGTATATTTAAATTCACAAACCGAACTTCGATTCCCGGAAAGTTTTGCAAATAGTGAACAACGTTTGGTATATCTTTCCGGTGAAGCGTATTTCGAAGTAGCAAAAAATCCTTCCAAGCCTTTTATCGTGAAGTGTGAAGATTACGCTGTGAAGGTTCTTGGAACGACATTCAACGTGAATAGTTATGAGAATGAAGAGGTGTCAAAGACTACATTGGCTACTGGTAAAATCGAGATTGATATGGCCGGGAAACGAAAAGTTTTGAAACCCGGACAACAAGTTGTTATAAAAGATGGTGAGATGAACGTGAAGGAGGTGGATGTTGAAGTGTACACGACTTGGATGTACGAGAATTTCCGGTTTCAGAGTGAAAGTATTCAGGAGATCATGACGAAGCTTTCCCGTTGGTACGTGATGGATGTATTCTATGTGAATGAATCGGTCAAAAATTATCATTTTACCGGGTATTTGCCTCGATATGCTCAGATTACAGATGTGCTGGAGTTATTAAGTTTAACAACAAATATAGAATTTGATGTAAAGGGTAAGACTGTGAGTGTAATGGAGAAATAGTATAATTATAAAGCCGAAGCTGCAACTCCGGCTTTATAAGAAATGTGTACTAAATAACCCCAAAAGGGATATACAAATATATACGATTTTTCTCCCAAAACAAAGTTTAGCGATTTTTTAACAATGAAAATAAATTCATTGAATATGTGTGTTATGTATAAATTTTTCGAGTTTTAATAAACATCAATTGCTTGGATTGAAGGCAGATTCACGTGAATCTGCTGGAAAGTCCAGGAAGATGTGTGCAAAAATGACCTAAATAAATTATCGATGAGAAGAAAAATTAAAAACTGGGTGAGCAGGTGTAGCAAGTTGTCATTAGGCTGCAAACTAATGATGGTGTTGTTACTATTTACACATTTTGCGTTTTCAAGTGAAAATGCATTTGGCCAACAGACGATTACTGTACAGTTTGAAAAGCAATCGTTGAGTGAAGTTCTAAGTGTACTAAAACAAAAGACATCTTTCGAGTTCTTGTATAATGACGAGGAAATCAAAAGTGTCACGAATATCACTCGCTCTTTCACGAATGCATCTATACAGGAGGTTCTGAAATCTTGCCTTACGGGGACCAAGTACGGTTTCAAGATCGTGGATAACTTGATCGTGATAACTCCGGATGATAAAAAGAAAGACGGGGTTGAGAAACTCGTAGTGAGAGGTAAGGTCGTTGACGATGCCGGACAGACGTTGCCCGGGGTAACGATCTTGTTGAAAGGAACCACGATTGGTGTGGTGACGGATATTGACGGGAAATTTAAAATGGAATTGCCGAAACAGGATTCTTTGATCTTGATCTTCTCTTTCGTGGGAATGGAAACCCAGAATTTAGATGTCAATAAGATGAAGGATCTGAGTAAAGAGGTGACCGTTCGCATGAAAGCAGACGTGACGGAGATGGATGAGGTGGTGGTGACCGGATACGGGCAAATCAAGAAGCAAAGTTTTACGGGGAGCTCTGTGACAGTGAAAAAAGAAGATTTGTTGAAAGTTTCACAAACAAATGTAATTGCAGCTTTGCAGACTTTTGATCCTTCTTTTCGTATTGCCACGAATAATCAATGGGGATCAGATCCGAATGCGATGCCTGAAATGTATATTCGTGGACGTTCCGGTATTGGAGTGAAAGAATTGGATCCGAATTACACAACGAAAGGTAATTTGGAGAATAACCCGAACTTACCGACGTTTATCATGGATGGGTTTGAGGTAGATGTACAGAAAGTGTACGATATGGACCCGAACCGGATTGAGAGTATCACAATTTTGAAAGATGCCGCTGCGACGGCCATGTATGGATCCCGTGCTGCTAACGGTGTGGTGGTCATCACGACAGTTGCTCCAAAGCCGGGTGAGGTGACGGTTACTTATTCTTTGACAGGTGGAGTGACTTTCCCGGATTTATCGGATTATAATTTAGCTAATGCAGAGGAAAAGTTGGAAATTGAACGTCTCGCGGGGCTGTATGATCCTGAAGAAGGAGCTACAAGTATCAGTAAACAGGATTCTTATTGGAGAAGGTATAAGAATATTGCAGAAGGAGCAGATACGGATTGGATTTCAAAGCCGTTGAGAAATGCGGTCACTCATAAACACAGTCTGTATATTGAAGGTGGAAATTCGGATTTGCGTTATGCGTTGGATGCTTCTTTTAACGGGGACAATGGCGTGATGAAGAAATCTTATAGAAATAGAACCGGAGTCGGTTTTTCAGTGGATTATCGTTTGAAAAACTTCCAAGTAAAGAATTATATTTCTTATGGTTATGTAAAAGCTCAGGAATCTCCGTACGGTTCTTTTAGTGATTATACCACGTTATTACCTTATGACCGTTGTTTTAATGAAGACGGTTCTATGAGGAAAAAGTTACAATTTACTGAAATTAAAGGTCTTAGCGCCTTGAATCCTTTGTATGAGGCTAGTTTGCATAGTTATGATTACGACAAGTATGATGAGATTATTGATAATGTCAGCGTGAATTGGTTTATCAATGACTATCTGTCAATGAAAGGCCAATTCAGTATAACCAAACAATTTACAAAAGGAGAACGTTTTGTTGATCCTGAGTCCAATAAGTCATCAACCCAAGCCAGTTCCAATGAGTTGCTGACAGGTGATTTGTACGTGGACAAAGGTGAAAGAACGATGTGGGATGCTCAAGCATTTTTATATTACCAACAGTCGATAGCCAAGAATAATATAAATTTGTCTGTGGGATTTAATGCTACTTCTGATTTTGCAGAAAGCACGTCCACTCATTATCGTGGATTCCCTTCAGGAGAATTTCATTCTTCTAACTATGCGGCAGAAGTAGTGGATAAACCGACAAAATCACAGAGTCAGACTCGTTTGTTTGGTATGATTGCCAGTTTGAACTACACGTATAATGATATTTATTTGTTGGATGCTTCTGCCCGTTTTGACGGTTCTTCTGAATTTGGTTCTAATCAGAAATGGGCCCCTTTCTGGTCGGGAGGTTTGGGTATCAATATTCATAATTACGGATTTATGCAGAATAATGGTATCTTTAATCAATTGAAAATACGTGCATCTTATGGACAGACCGGTAAGGTGAATTTCCCTTCTTATTCGGCAATTACAACTTACGAGGCTCAATTTGATGAATGGTATGTTACGGGATATGGTGTTAAATTAAAAGCTCTTGGAAATAAAGATTTGTCTTGGGAGAAGACGAATACGTTCAATATCGGGTTGGATATGCAGGTATGGAATGAACGTGTGACTTTTAGTGCGGAATGGTATAATAAGAAAACAATTGATTTGATTACGGACGTAACCGTGCCGACTTCTTCCGGTTTTGCTTCTTATAAAGATAATATGGGGGAAATTCGGAATAGAGGATACGAATTTAATATTCGAGCCAATATTATCCAAAGAAATGATTTGTTGTTTGCTTTGTGGGGAAATTTCGCTCATAACAAGAATAAAATTGTGAAGATTTCGGATGCGTTGAAGGCTTATAACGAACAGGTTGATGCATTCTATAATGACCCAGCTAATAACAATGTGGCAGAGGTGAAGACCAAATATGAAGAAGGTGGATCTACGACTTCTATTTTTGCTATGCGTTCTTTAGGTATAGATCCGGCAAATGGTCAAGAATTGTTTATCACCCGAAATGGAGTTATTACTCACGAGTGGAGTGGGGCCGATCAGGTGATTGTTGGTAATACGGAACCCAAGGGACAAGGATCATTCGGGTTAAATGCTTCCTATAAAAACTTTTCGCTATTTGCTTCTTTCATGTACGAGTTTGGTGGGCAGGAGTATAACTCCACCTTAGTGAGCAAGGTTGAGAATGCGGATATTCAATATAGTAATGTGGATAAGCGTGTGTTGACGGATCGTTGGCAGAAACCGGGAGATGTTACTCCATTGAAAGATATTAAAGATCGTTCAACAACAACGAAACCTTCTTCTCGTTTCGTGCAGGATAATAACGTGCTTTCATTGAATGCATTGACTTTGAGTTATGATTTCGATACTCAATTGATCAAAAAAATAGGATTGAATGTGTTGAGATTAGAGGTGAGTACGAATGATTTGTTGCGTTTCTCTTCAATCAAACAGGAGAGGGGTACAAGTTATCCGTATGCCAAGACCGTGAATTTTACGTTGAGAGCAAGCTTTTAATAAAAAGGATGAGTTATGAAAATGAATAGATTACTACTTATATGTATATTACCGGTATTGTTTTCAGCATGTAATAGCTGGTTGGATGTACAACCGGAAGAACAAATCAGTGAGGACGAGGTTTTCTCTACCGGTAATGGTTATCGGAATGTGTTGAACGGGGTGTATAAATCATTGTCCGGAGTAAATATGTATGGCCGGGAGATGACTTGGGGCTTGATGGATGTGTTAGCTCAATGTTATAATGTATCAAATATGCCGTCTGAGTATCCGGGAAGGCAGTATAAGGAAGGAGCTGCTTTTTACGATTATGAATACACTGATTTTCATAAATTGCCTCAGGCAATTTGGGAAGAGGGATATAATGCAGTAGCTAACTGTAATAACTTGATCGCTCATGCTCGTCACGCAGACCCGGATTTATTTGAACTTAAAGAATCTGAAAGAGCGTTATTGGAAGGCGAAGCGTTGGCATTACGTGCTTTTATTCAGTTTGATATGTTACGAATTTTTGCTCCGGCACCGGTGACTTCTCCTAAAGGAACTTATATCCCGTATATTAAGGGTTATCCGGAAGTACTGTCAGTGAAGTTGTCCGTAGAGGAATGCATGGAGAATGTTATACAGGACTTGGAAGATGCAAGAAAGTTAGTTTATAAATATGATTCAATTGATATAAGGAAATTGAGAATAGAGGAGCGCTTCGATGGTCCTGATGGTGACCGCTTTTTCTATTATAGGGGATTCAGAATGAATTATTATGCTATTTCCGGTATTTTGGCTCGGGCATATTTGTATAATAATCAGCCTAATGAAGCATATAAGGTTGCAAAGGAAATTATTGATTTTCAGAATGGTACGAGATATTATGATTTTACTTCGGCAAGTAAGATGACAAAGGGAAATTTGAAATTTTACGATGATATTTTATGCGGTTTTTATTCTACAAAATTAACCGATTGGGACAAGGCGCTGAATGATGTGGTTAATGCAGATGGGGGACAGTTGTTTATGGCAGTCAAAGAGGTGGATAATTTGTTTAATGGTGAAACGGATGACTATCGTAAAAGATACCAATTGAGTGCGGTGAATCGTTTGATGAAGTATGCTTATCAAAACAATGCAACATCAGAAGGAATATTGAGTTCGAATTTGATCCCGATTATTCGTATGAGTGAGATCTATTATATTGCTGCAGAGGCTTGTTTTGATAAAGACCCGTCTGAGGCAATTGATTATTTGATGCAAGTGAAAAAGGGACGTAATCTGAGAAATGTCGATTTATCAGGAATCACATTAAAGTCTGATTTTATGGATAGATTAATTTCAGATGCCCGTCGGGAATTTTTGGGCGAAGGACAGATATTCTTTATGTTTAAACGTTTGAATCAGTCTGTACCGACTGTTAGTAATTGGAAGTCAGAGAATTTTGTTTTGAATGTGCCGGATAGTGAGAATATTTAATAGCTGAGATTATGAAAAAGTATATATTAGTTCTTATAGCCTTGGTATCACTTTATTCTTGTGATGAAAGGGGAATTTTGGAAAATTCGAATGATGTTTCATATATCTATTTTACAAAGAATGCAACAAATGACAGTACTTCAACATCCTTCTTTTTCTATCCTGAAGGAGATATTTCAGTACCTGTTGCCATGAGTCTTTCTGGTAAAATGTTTGATGAAGATTGTTCTTTTAAGTTAGAAGTAGTAAAAGAAGAAACGACATTGGATGCTGCAAATTATGATATATCGGGAGATTTTGTATTTCATAAGGATCGAGTAGCGGATACGATTTATATCACGTTCAAGAATAGTGAGATTTTATCTTCAGAGATACGACGTGTCGTGTTTAGAATTGCTGATAGTGAAAAATATGCTCAAGGAGATACTCCCTTCCGTACGGCAGTTGTATCAATTTCAGATATTGCTTCTCGACCGGAATGGTGGGATGAAGATGAATGGGTGATCTGGGCAAATTTAGGTGAGTTTACCATCAAAAAGTTTGAGCTGCTGATTGAGGCTAACGGGGGTATTCCGGAGATTACACTTGATGATTCGGATATGATTCGTCGGTGTGCTTTGACTTTGAAAAGGTATTTGGAAAAATACGGTCCTTTTATAGATGAAAATGGAGATGAGGTTTCTGTACCTGTTATTGGATAAAATAATATATGGAATTTATGAAAAAGTATTTATTGATAATAGCTGCCCTGTTTTCTCTTACAAGTTGTTTGGATAACAAATTGGATGAGAGCTTCAAGGATATAAATGAAGTTAAGAGATGGGAGAATATAGAAGAGAGTTATTCCGTTTATGCCGGGGAAGAAATTGTATTAGCTCCCCAAGTTGTACTTACTATTGACAGTCTTAATCCGGAGTTGGAATTTGAATGGTACGTGGGAACAGAACTGGTGTCAACGGAACCTACATATACTTTTATGTCTAATAATATAGGCACTCATAATGTAACGTTTTGTCCGATTGATAAAAAATCGGGAATGCATTTTAATAAATTGATTAGGATCTCCGTACAATCTCAATATGAAACGGGATGGATGGTGTTGTCAGAGGAGGGGAATAAGTCAATATTGTCAATCGTGATGGGTAAAAAGGAAGAGACAGAAGATAAGGTAGAGTATTTGAATTATATTGGGGTGAGAAAGGATATTTATCCGTTGCATAATGATGGACAGTCCTTGGGTTCGGGACCACGGAAACTTGTAGAGCACTATGTGCAAGATGATTATGCTACAATTCCCGGGGAAATTATGGTACTACAACAAGATCAGCCGTTGGAATTGCATGGATTTTCAATGGAAAGAGAGGTTTTTGTTTCTGATGAGTTTTTGGTTGGGATTCCGTCTAATTTTAATGTTGTAGATGCAACACAGTCTGCTTCCGGAGGGTATTTATTGAATGCAGATGGTACGATTTTGTACAAAAAGAATTATGATTTGGAAGCCTATCATGTTGGGACTTATTCGGATTTACCCCTTTTTGATGGGAAAAAATTTAAATCTATAACTCCTTCAATTTACCCACAGACACCTTATTTGTTGGCTTTGGATGAGGAGAATACATTGTATGGGATTTGGGAAAAAGAATCACGTCCTACGGGTGATTTTTATTATAATGCAGAGTTAGCCCCCTTTTTTACCGAGGAGAGTGACGTGGATATGTCATTATTTCAAAATATAGAAGGTAAAGTAATCGGTTCTGGTTTCCATCACTCAGATTCATACGTGACGATTATTAATCAAAATGGGAAATATTTGATGAATAATTACCAGACTTATCCTTCTGGAAGTCGGGGAAATCGTTCAGTCAAGATATTGGAAAGCAGGATTCATGAAATGTCGGCTAGTATGTTTACTGATTTTGTGGATATGGCCGTATTGCCTTACCGCGACTACATGTTGATAGCTTCCGGTAATACGCTTTATTTCCATGAGTATTATCGTGATAACTTTAAAGAAGGGGTTGTCAAGACTTTCGATCATAAGATAACTTCTATTGCTTTCAAAGATTTCAATCCCTATCGACATGAAGCTAATGCTCATGTTGCAGTTGGGTTGGAAAATGGAGATTTGTACATATTCGAGATTGATGATGATGATATGACAAAGACTACTCCATTGTTTGAAACACACGATCTTGGTAAGATTGTAGATGTTATTTTTAAGTATAGCAGCTGGGGGGACGTTAAGTACGGATATTTTTAAAGTATGATATTGTTGTGTGCGGGGGGGCTTGGGGCCCCCCGAATTTTTTGATGTAAAAGGTTAGGATGTTTGAATGTAAATAATCGTGTATGAAAAAGTTTTTAGTCATATTGTTCTTAGCATTTGTAGGATCGGTAAATGCACAGCAAAAGGCAAATTATGCTTTAGCAGAGAGGTTTCGGGAATTGACAACAATGCCGATAGTAAAGTATTCATTGGATGTACATCCTCGTTATATTAATAATACAGATCGTTTTTGGTATTCTTTCTGGACGGAAGAAGGGAATAAATATTATCTTGTAGATCCGGAAAAATGTACGAAGAGATTACTTTTTGACAATGCAGAGTTATTGACTAAAGTTAGTGAAATTACTCGTCGGGCTCATGATCCGAAGTTATTAGATTTGCATTTCGAATTTGATCCGGATGGGAAAACTATCCGGTTTTACATGGATGGTCGTAATTTTACTTATAATGTATATACAAAGGAATTGCAGGTCGTAGGGCGTCAGGCCGGGATAAGTTATGCCCCTTATTGGAAGTATTATTCTGCGGATAGTGCTTATATGTTATATGCGAAACATCATAATTTGTATGCAGTGGGAAATCCTGACAAGGGGAAGGATACAACAGAAATTCAGTTAACAAATGATGGCGAAAAATATTATTCTTTCAACCGGGAAGAAGAAGGAGAAATGGAAGGACGTTTCGGTTGCGAGGCTCGTTGGCTTAAAAAGGGACATCGGTTTTATGCTATTCGGGAGGATGCTCGTAAAGTAGAGGAGTTGTGGTTAATTGATGCGTTGGCAAATCCTCGTCCGAAGTTGAAAACTTATAAAGCTGAATTAGCCGGAGATAAAAATGTAATTCAGTATGAATTGATTATTGGTGATCTGGATTTGAAAGAAGTCCGGAAAATAGATATTAGTCGTTGGAAAGATCAATATATTGATTTTTTGTATGCTAGTAATGATGGCTCCCGTCTTTATTTTCAACGATATAAACGTACTTGGGATGAGACGGAGATTTGTATGGTAAATACTGAAACAGGAGATGTGAAAGTTTTGATTCACGAGATTGACAAGCCCTATGTGGATTACAAGATGCGAGCAATCCATTTCTTGAATGACGGGAACGAGATATTGTTCCGATCCGAACGTTCTGGCTGGGGACATTATTATTTGTATGACAAGGATGGGAATTTAAAGAATCAAGTGACTTCCGGTCCTTGGGTTGCAGGGCCTATCCAGAAAATAGATACGGCGAAACGGCAGATTTATTTTGTCGGTTTGGGAAAAGAGAAGAATATTGATCCTTATTATTACGTTTTATACCGGGCAGACTTGGATAAGAAAGATGCGATCACTCTGCTGACTCCGGAAGATGCTTCTCACGACGTGAAGATATCTCCTTCTCATCGTTATTTCGTGGATAGTTATTCTCGTGTTGATTTGGAACCGGTAAACGTGGTGCGAAATCAAAAAGGGAAGATTATCATGGAACTGGAGAAACCGGATTTGCGTCGAGTATATGAGTTGGGATGGCGTGCCCCGGAACGCTTTAAAGTGAAAGCGGCAGACGGTGTTACGGACATATATGGAATCATGTGGAAACCGGCGGATTTTGATTCGACGAAATGTTACCCGATTATTTCTACCGTATACCCGGGACCGTTCTACGAGTACGTGCAAACACGTTTCACGTTGAATGATGATATGAATACCCGTTTGGCTCAAGTCGGTTTTATCGTGGTGGCCATGGGACATCGAGGCGGAACGCCGATGCGAGGTAAAGCTTACCATACATACGGGTATGGAAATCAACGGGATTATCCTTTGGCTGACGATAAATATGCCATAGAGCAGTTGGCTGATCGCTATCCTTTTATCAACGGGAAAAAGGTGGGTATGTACGGGCATTCCGGAGGTGGTTTTATGACGGCGGCAGCCATTTGTACTTATCCTGATTTTTATAGTGCAGCGGTGGCCTGTGCGGGTAATCACGATAATAATATATACAATAAAGGATTTGTAGAAATCCATTACGGGGTGAAAGAAAACAAACGTGTGATCAAGGATAGTGTAAATGGAGATCGGGAGGAGATCACTTTTGAAACCAAAAGTAAGACAAATCAAGAATTAGCCAAAAACTACAAAGGTGGATTATTGATCGTGACGGGAGATATGGACAAAACAGTTCATCCCTCGCATACCTACAGGATGGTGGATGCGTTGATCCGGGCGAAGAAGAATTTTGATATGATTGTTTTGCCGGGAAGTTCTCACGGCTTTTTCGGGGAGAACGGGGATTTCTTCGAGCGAAAAATGTGGTTTCATTTTGCTAAATACTTGTTGGGAGATGATTCCGCGGATTATCAGGGAGATATTAATTATTTCATGAAAAAACGCTAACTCGTTATGAGAATAATATTAGTAATATACAGTCTGTTATTCATAGGCATAACAGACTGTATGTCTCAAAAAAAGCCTTTGGATATGGAGGCTTACAAACTATGGCGCAGGGTCGAGGGACAACGTATGTCGGAAGACGGGAAGTGGGTAACTTATCGTTTTGTTTATATTGATCAGGAAGGACATGATAAAGATGTTCCCGTGACTTATTTGCGGAATATGGAGTCCGGGAAAGTGTATGAGTTTCCCAACGTGAGGGAAATGAGTTTTTTTAATCAGGGAAAAGGGTTGAGGTACTTGGTACATCCTTCTCCGCTTGATACCTTGAAACAGGCAAAAGATTCTCTTTTTCTCCTTTCCTTGCGGGATATGAAAAAGACCTATTGGGATAAACCCTACGGTTTTCGGGAGTCACCGCGTTCTCCTTTGATTTCTTACTCTTACCCGTTGGGTAAAGAAGGAGGACGGCGTTTGGTGGTTTGGAATTTTGAAAAGGGAGATTCTGTTCGGATAGATAGCGTGGAGAATTATTTTTCCGTGGATGATTACAAATCGATCGTCTATATCCGGAAACATGATGGCTATAAATCTTTGTGTATGGGGCCTGTACAGGGGAAACAGCGGGTGATTTATGATGATCGAAAGGCTCCGGTTGTGAATTTTTCGTTAAATACCGGAGGAGAAGAGGGCGTGTTCTCGGTAGCTTCAGATTCTTCTTATTTAAACGATCCTGATTTATTGTACACGTTTTCTTTAAAAGATGGGAATTACCGCTTGGTGATGGATACGAAAGAAATAAACGTGTCGGAAGAGTATAAAGTCCGGGGTGGGATATATTCCGTGTTTAATAGCGGGAAATATATTTTCGTGGATGTCGGGTTGAAACAACCGGAAGAACGTAAACCTAAAGTAGAACCGGACAAGAGTTTCGAGTTGGAACTATGGAAATGGGATGATGAAGTTTCACAAAGTCGTCAGAGGTATGAATCAAGAAGTAAGCGCCGGAAGATGCCCAAGTACGTGTATCACGTGGATACAAAGAAATGCGTGTTGATAGCACCGCCTGAAATGGACCAGATGTACACGCCGGGGTGTGATGTGTATAGTCACGTGATTATTGGAGACGAGACCCCTTATCGTGGTCTCACGGATTGGCGGGATGGCGTGACGGCTGATTTGTATCTGGTAAGTTTGGAAACGGGCGAACGCGAATTATTGTTTAAAGATTTTGACCAGCGTCCCGTGTGGAGCCCGAACGGTAAATATGCGATGTTGTATCATGCCGGACAAAAGACGTGGTTTAAGTTAGAGGTAGCCACGGGAGAGTTAACGGATATTTCAACTCCTATCGGTTATGCCATGTATGACGAGGAATACGACAAACCGAAACCCGCGGGGCCTTATGGTATTGCCGGTTGGTTGGAAGGGGGAGATCAGGTCGTTTTGTATGACAAATATGATATGTGGGTAGTGGATTTAAGCGGGAAACAACAGACGTATTCACTGACTGGTGGTTGGGGACGGAAAAATGATATTTCATTGCGTTTATTAAAAGCGAATTATGAGACCCGTTGGATTAACCCGAAACAGAATATTGTATTACACGCGTTGAATCGGGAAACCTTGAATCAGGGGGTATATGTATTGACACCCGCCCGTAAGGTGAAAAAGTTGATGGAAGGGGCTTACGATCTTTATTTCAATCAATTATCAGATGGTGGTAAATACTGTTTGTTTACCCGGCAAAGTTATTCCGATTTCCGGGATCTTTGGTGGAGTAAATGTGATTTTGCCCGTCCGGTTCGAGTGACAGATGCGAATCCGCAGCGGGAAAATTACTTGTGGGGGTGTGTAAAGTTAGTGGAGTGGACGAATTTCGAGGGAAAGCGGAACCGGGGATTGTTGTATTTGCCGGATAATTATGATTCAACAAAACGTTATCCCGTGATCGTGAATTTTTACGAGACTCATACCGGGGATCTTCATTCGTATCCCATACCTTCTTTAAGCAGTGCCATGATCAACACGGTTACTTACGTGAGTAACGGGTATGTGGTGTTTATGCCCGACGTGCATTTTACCATTGGGGCTCCGGGAGAGAGTTGTTACAATGCTGTCGTTAGCGGGACTCAGATGTTGATTGATAAAGGAATTGCGGATAAAGACCATATCGGTATACAGGGACATAGTTGGTCCGGTTACCAGGTGGCTTATCTAGTAACTCGTACGAATATGTTTAAATGTGCCAACCTGGGAGCGGCCGTGTCAAGTATGGTTTCCGCGTACACGGGAATCCGTTCGGGTAGTGGAAGTCCTCGTATGTTTATGTACGAGCAGACACAAAGCCGTATGGGTAAAACACTTTGGGATGATCCGGAAGCGTATATTAAAAATTCGCCTATTTTTTATGCGGATAAAATTCAAACTCCCTTGTTGATTTTCCATTGCGATGCAGATGAAGCCGTTCCGTATTCCGAGGGATTGAATTTATTTTTGGCTATGCGTCGTTTGCACAAACCTGCCTGGTTATTAAATTATAAAGGAGATAAACATTTTCTTTATAACAAAGCTGCCGAGGTTGATTGGACCATTCGTTTGCAGCAATTTTTTGATCATTATCTGAAAGATGCACCCATGCCCCGTTGGATGAAAGAGGGAATTCGTATAGATGAAAGGGGTGTGGATCAAAAATATGATTTTGAATAAACGTAATATTTAATTTTAAAATAGAAATCATGAAAAATTTATTGTATGTTGCTTTGACTTTATTTTGTTTTGCTTGTGCTAGTGACCCTCAAAAAGAGATGGAAAAAAAGATTGTCGGGGAATGGTGTAATCCTTACACGTATGAGTCAACTGGCGAATTGAAAGGATTCAATTTTAAGAAAGGTGGCGTATGTGAGGCCATTAACATTCCTAGTTTAGACTTAAAAACATGGGAAATTAAAGATGGTTTCCTGATCGTGAAAGGTTTTGATGTTGCCGAGGATGGAACGAAAGAAGTTTACGAGACCAAAGAAAAGATCGGTTTGTTAACTCGTGATTCATTGAGTCTTGTCGTTCAGGAAGCTAGCCCCCGTATCGCTTTCTTGTATCTGAATGCAAAAGTTTTGAAAAAACAAGTTCCCGTGGAAGGAGATGCTCGAAAGTAAACCACGGTTTTTAATTATTGTGAATGTTGTGTCGGGTCGAGGGGGTATTGATACTTGTTTTAGGATGATGCTTTAATGAAGCGTGTTATTCGTAACATGTATCTATTTCTACAAAAAGAAACCGGGAGAATAAAGTGCCATAAGACACTTATTCTCCCGGTTTTTTGTAGTAGGTGATGACCTGCTCACTGGTACGAGAATGGAGAGAAGTGAGTCGTGATTATTTTATTTTTACCCATTTAACGGCATCGGCTACGACTAACTGGACATATTTCGACGAATGTTTGCTATGGCTTTGACTTTCGATGGGAGGAGCTCCCCGGTCATCCAGTACAACGCGGGATTCTCCTGCCGATAGGGAGAATGTGCCTAGTGATACCCAAGATGGATCTCCTTTTTGGACTTCCAGGATGACTTCTTCTTTTCCCTCTGGAGTATAAACGGTGTAATAGTTTTTCATCCCTGGGTGATCTGTTGTATACATGTCTGTGCTAAATATCTCGGCATGAGGTCGATTGACGAATATTTCGTATTTACCTGCTTCCGGGATATTTGCTACCCATTCGGCTTTGAACTTTCCCGTGCCTGCTTCTTTTATAAAAGCACTACGAATATATTCTCCATAAAAATCATTTAATAAGATTGGTAAGCAGGGAAGTCCCCAGGTATTGACTTTAGGATTACAAAAGGTAATGTATTCATCCTCATTCCCTTTTTTGAATAGATCGGTCAAACGTTTCCGATTGTTTGCCGAATCAATTAAATGGAAATTTTCGTCTTCATTGTCAACGATAATCTCCCCTGGGGGATAGAATTGATTGCGTTCGAGCAAGCTCACGCCTTCATCAGGTAAGGAGCCTGATGATAAATATGCTTCGCAGCGGAGTTCAATTTCTTTCGGTAGGTTACCCGAGAAATTAGTGGTTAATTGTAGACCACATCTTCGGTCTTCATGAACGATGATCCGTTTACACTCCCCGGGTTTAATCTGGTAACTCCGGTAATTTTTGATTCTATCTTTTCCACTTTCAGTACTACTACGCGAGATGATTGAAACGATACCATCCGTTTCGCTGAAATTACCTACCTTGAAATCCATGATTTGTATCTCTTCTGTTGCTTTAAGGGATAGCTCTTTTAGCGATAACCATGGAATCTGGTGACTCGTGTACCATTCGTCTATGTAAGCCTTGATGTTCTGCCCGAAGCGTTGTTCGAATTCGTCGATAAACGAATCAAAGTTAACTTCTTGGAAACGAGTGCGATTTTTAAAATCCTGCATAAACTGGGTTAGGGTATCCCAGCTGGTAAGCGTTGTAAGATAGCCCAGTAAATGGGAAACTTTTAAAGAAATGGCAATATTTTTTTCCAGACTATATTCTCCCGTGATACTTTCCTTTAATCCTTTTTCAGCAATGTCATTTAATGTTTGCGGCATTATATTATAGGATTTCGATCCTTTGAGAGACATTATTTGATTGAATATTATATCTATACCACGGTACCTGTCGGATGTCACATGACGTATGTGATCCGTGAAAATGTGATCGATGTTTATCAGATTGAGGTAAGAGGGCATGCTTTGGTATAAAATATATTCCTGTAGGTTTATGTCATCGGAAAGCCCCCGGGGAGGGGCTCCGGGTTTGTAATGATCTGTTGTAGAAAATCGTTCTTCGAAAAACGCTATTTCCGGTTGAATGTTGTTGCTAAACCGACTCCCGCGTAGGAAGGATGAAGGGGTCTCGATCAGTTTAAAGTATTTAAAAGGATAAGGGGTGGATTGTCCCTCCTCGATAATGTCTTTGCAGCGATTGGCAATTTTTGCTAATTTTTTCTCCCGTCCCGGACTACCTGCTTTCATACCTTCCCATGTGTCTAAAGGTTTCATGTAGAAATCATTTCCCGGGTACGTGTAAAACTCGACAGTTGTGGAATCAACCGTGATCGATCTTTTCTCGTATTTCCCGATACAAAGGGTTAATCCGGTTAGGTTTTGCACGTTATTGAACGTGATATGATCCCCTTTTGGCATAGGCTCACCCTGAGATAAAACGGTCATTTTATCTGTTTGTTTTACATGAAGGGTGTAATCCGTGAAATTAATCTCTTTAGATGCTTGCAATTCTACCGGGAAAACAGCTGTCGGGTACCAGATGACTTCCGGTACAAGTAACGTGAATTCGTCCGAGACAAAAGCTGAACGCTTGCCATAATTTTCATGGTATGAAGTGTAGATGACAGGTGCAAAAAAGTCATCATCGGGGATGTTTACCTGATAGATATCTTCGTCAATATATCCCTCGTATTCTATCTCCAGTTCGATATTTTCTCCGGGAGCCACGGGGCGTTTGATAACAATTACCTGATGATCCCTGTGAAAGGGTAGGTTTTGTCCGTTGGATTCAAGCTTGTTGATCTTTAATCTTGGATTTAGAAAGAGTAGAAGTTGATCCATTTCCACTTTTCTTTGATTTTGAATACTCATCCGGCTTATGGCAGAGAATTTATCTCCTTCCGGTCGATACGTGATATCGTGGGAGAGCACGCGTGACGTGGGGTATTCATTGTATTTAAGAAAGGCTTCACGGTATGCGATTCTATTTTTCAAGCGGGTTTGGAACTTTTCAACATAGAGGTACCCGAGAGATAAGGAAAATACTAAAAACAAAGAGGCGGGAATGAAATAATAAGGTTTTCGGCCGGGGGTACCAGCTAATCTCTTCGTGAGAGGAGCGGCAAAAAAAAGAAAACTTATTCCCAGTAGCAAAAAGGTGCTTCGCTGGAGCAGGTTATCTTCGATATGCGTGAATCCGACTAGGGTGGAAAAAGAGTCAGGCAATAAACTCCCCCGGAAATCGAGCATTCCATGAAGAGGTGTTGTCAAGTAACTGTATGCGAAATAAAGAAAAATGATCAAGATAAGCCAACTGATAAAAGGGTGTTTGATCAGTTTGTTTACAAGCAAAGATAATCCGGTGATAAAAATAAGCGTGGGAAGTGTACGCGTGAGAAGATAAAAAAGATTTACCCAGAGATTAGCGGGCGAATCGGGTATGAATATATTGATAAACATGGTGATACCCATGAAAACGACATCTACTGTCAAAAACGGGATAAGAATACCTAAAAATCCTCCAAGAAAGAATTTTCCATTGCTGATCGGGCGTGTGGAAAGGACTTTCCGGGTTTCGGCTTTTCTCTGTTTTCTTTGGATATCACAGACAATGAAAGCAACGATTAATGATTGGAACAGATTCAAAAAGTAGACACTACGTGAGGGGATGGAAGATGCCAGCGCAACATCTGACCATAAAACTTGATTGATATTCCACGGGATTAAAACCCCTAGAGTATATCCCAATATTCCGAGGATGAAGAGGTAAAATAACCAATTCCTTTTTACTAGCTTGCTCTCGTAAGCGATAGTGGTTTTTAGGGCTGTTGTTTCCATGATAGTTAGTTTGATTCCCGAATAATCACGATACGATTATTCGGGAATTTTATTTATTGGAATTATATTTCAATTCCTATCGATCTTTGAATGTTATTTGAGGACTAGCTTCTGATGGCTCGCCAAAGCCAACTTTATTGCAAGCTGCAACACGAAATTCGGCCGAACTTCCTTCCTGCATACATTCAATTTTACAACGAAGCAGATTTCCCTGAACTATCGTTTTTTTTTCCCAATGCCACCATCCTTCTCTAACTTCAACTAAATAGCCCGTGATTGGTGCTCCTCCATCAGATTTGGGTGCAGTCCAGGATAAATCACATCCAGTTTTCCAAAAATCAGTAATCAAAGGCATTCCCGGACGCCCAGGAGGGTCAAGAGGCGCCCTTGTACTAGCAAATACAATTGTCGAAATTGTCAGGCCTAAACAAATGAATAGAACTGACGTCAAAATGTTTTTCTTTAATGTTTTCATATTTCTTTTATTTGAAAGTTAAAGATTTGAATAATTTCTTTGCAAAGATGAGTAAATAGACATACATTTGCAAATATTTATCATAAATTTTTAACCATATTACATGATGAAAAAAGATCAATTTTTATTGCTTTTAATAGCTATTTCTTTCGTTGGTTGCAATAATGCGAGTAAAAAATCGACCTCCGCTTTTTCCAATATAGACGAGGATTTTCCTGTAACTGAACAATTGGAGTTTACCCCCTTTAATACGTATGATATTCTTGGTGATGGGTTATGCGTGATTGATGGCTCCATACTGTGGTATGTTGAAAACGGAAAGGATGATTTCGGGGCCTGCTATGATTTAAATACAGGGGAAAAATTATCAGTGATTGCATCAAAAGGAAGAGCGGCTAATGAATTAATTGAATTAGCCGGGTTTGCAATAATAAGAGATTCCGTTCTATTGTATGAAAATCAAAATACGATAAAAACTTTTGCTAAAAAGGATATTGTGGGTAATATGCCGCTGGGAGACAGAAAAGCTTCCGTGATAACTACCCCGGATCATATTCTTGTAAATCAAATGACGAAGTTGCCCAACGGTTCGGTCTTGGCGACGATACGTCCCGTTGCCTTCGAATTCGAGAAAGAAAAAATGAACGAGATTAATAAAAGTTCGGTTGTCGTATTTAACGATAATGATGTGACCCCTTACGAGACAATAAAGTATGATAGTTTTGATGTCGGGAAGGCAACGGATAGGCAAATTAATGAAAATGATTTGATAAAGTGGAGCTATGCCCAAGGAATGATAGAAATAAAAGACAATGATATGGCTGTTTTCTCCGTGCATAATCAATTTATGTTGTATACGTTTGATATTAACACGGGAAATGTGGTGAACGAGAAAAGATACACGAAGATGCAGCGTGATGGGATGGAAATGTCTCTTACCTCAACAAATGATATGAGCCAGAGTATTCGTTTTATGAAAGTGAATGATAAATATATTTTATGTTTGGTTCGTGGCTATTTGAGCGAAAAGGATAAAGATTTAAAACGACCCAAAGAGGCTATATTCGTGTTCGACTGGGATTTAAAGCCGGTAAAAAAGTTTGATTTGCCTAATCCGGAGGGAATGGTAGGCTATTATTGCATATCAAATGATTGTAACTCGGTGTATTTCTGCGAGTATGGGGAGGAAGGGCTCACCTTGCATAAAGCAGATTTAAATATTTAAGCGGAGACACGTTGTGAATTAATTGCCTCTATTTTCGTGAAATTACTTTTTACAAGTATTACGAGTCAATTTGTAGGGGTACAGCATGGGAAGTTCCAGCCTGAGAAGATTGTCTATATTTATCTTTGGGGTAGACTAAAAGCCTGTCTCAGGTTAGGCTTTCGGTTTTCCGAGAGAAATTGAAAAATTTGAATTATTAAAAAAGTGGTTATTCCATTCAGGAAATAACCACTTTTTATTGTTTAAAGGCATTAACTATTGCCAGTCTGCGCCATTTTTGAAGCGAATATCGACGATCCCACCGAAATCGGTTTCCGAAGAATACATTCTTCTGGGATGTTCTTTGGTATAACCTGCATTGGTCATTTCCATGATATGGAATTCTCCGTTTTCAAGTCCGATACCGGCTATCCATGCATTATAGGCTTCTGTATCAATAGATGTAATTGTAGCATCAAAAGAATCATATAATATGATGTTTCCGGACTTACGTTCTAATAAATAGAGTTCATTATCTTTTGTGATTAGAACATAGTCTAAAAGTTGTTTACCATTGGTAGAGCCGGATGCATTTTCCGTGTTTGCAAAACCGACATTAAAAAGGTTTTTACTACTTCCGTTTATGATAGAACTCAACGTTGTTTGTGCTGCAGCGGGCAATTCTTTTTGTTCAACTTTTTCAACGTCGGGGCTTCGGCCAAAGAATGTATCTCCCATGTCGAACGTGTAAGAATAGAACGTACCATCTTTAGCTTTGAGTATGGCATAAAATCTATTTCCCCAACTTACTCTGTTTGCACCACAACAAATCATCTCCATGTCGCCTAGATCATTGATCCTGGCAGCATCCTTGGGAGTGTATATGTTATCACCAAGAATGCCCGGAGATAAAATTTGTCCCCCGTTTTGTTGACTTCCATCTGTCATGAGCAGGAATCTATTGAGCGTTTTTTCATGGAATAGAGTGTAACCGGCAGTTTTATAGCGATGATGTACAACTCCTTTTCCGCTGACGGGATATATATTCCCATCTTCTTCGAAAGTGACGATATTATTCAGGAATAGACCGGAGTTAAACAAGTACTCGGTTTCTTTTTTCCGGTTGTACATCGTACCGTCTTCTCCGATAACAAAAGTACTCCATGTCATATCGACCATATCGTGCGCTTTGAAGCCAGCGGGCATTCCATCCATGAATTGAGAGGCTAGAGTTACATCTTTCTGGAAACTTACCCCGGATATATCAATACATCCCGGTTCCTCTTGGAAAATCCAGAAAGCTCCGACTTCTGATCCATTTTCGGTATTTGCAGAACGGAAATGTTGTAACAGTTTTAATGGACCGCGTCCCATGGACTCGTTATTGGTTACATGATAAACGTTGTAATAATCTTTACAAGTGTAATAATTCGTTTCTCCTTCACCTGTTTTGGACGAGTAATTTGGATTGCTGGTTAATTTGATATAGGAAAGTAGCGATTCATTATTAGCACCTTTAGATAAAATCATATATCCTTCGGCTTCATATTCCGTTTTGATATTACAATCTGTATATTGGGTATATTCAATATTATTAACCGTGTCTTTTATACATAAAAGGATGTTGCCATTTCCTAGCGTGTCAGCAATATAAGATAAATCATGTGAATAGATTTTTTTGTTGCCGAGTATAGTCCATTCAAAAAGAAGATGATCTTCAATACTGTCAATTGCAAAATTGAGAACAGGTTTTATCTCGATCTTGTCGCCGAGATAATATGTTCTTGGGACATTAAATGACTCTATTTCAATCCGATTGAGAGGATCGTAATCATAGTTTCCTTTATCATCGTAGCACCCGGAAAGCAATAAAAAGAGTGCGATGCATGCTAAATATATGAATTTCATATGGTAAATCATTTTTAATTAGTTTACAGTTAATTCCATTGGTGAACCGTCCTTTTCTGTCCAACCGTTTAGACGGATGTCTTCTTTAAACTGAAGACATATCTTCCGGATTGCAGTAAATTCATATCCGGTTAGGTCTGTTATTCCCGAACTTTCAATGAATCTTGCATATTTCTCAGGTGTCCATTTTCCAAGGAACAATGTTTCAATACTACTTGTCCACCATAATGGTTGACTGTCGATATCATTGAAAATAATTCGGGCAGCTCTGTTTTTTTTCAATCCGGGACTGAAATTTTCATTCTCTACGATTCTTAAATACAAGGTCACCTCTTTATTGGCAAGATTCTTGTTAAAAACCTTGATCTCGATAGAATCCTTTATCTGATTAGCAGCGAACGTCTGTGTAAGGTTAAGTTCATAGTCAGACGGGTCGGCAGTCGTGCTGTCCTGATCTATTTCTAATTGATAAGTCGTGTTTTTTTCCAGAAGATCACCAATTAGAGTTACTTCCACGTTGATCTTTTTTTCTGTTGCTCCCGGGTAGTGAGAGAAAGACAGAAAAGTTGCACTATCCAGAACTTCGGGTTTGGAAAAATACAAATATCTGGTGGATTTATAGCTATCTATAGCATCCTCAGAGCATGCCCAAGCGGTGAGCAAAACGGATATAAGAAATATATATATTTTCATATAGAATGTTTTATGGATTAAAATATGTTTTCATTATCAGGTGTCGGTATGACGTACTCTGGAGTATTCCACGATATGTCCATGTTAAATTTCTTATACCAGTAGAAGGCTTGTCCCTCTCCGAGTAAATCTTTTTGTACTTCAGAAACCAGGGCTTTTTCGAAACTGCTTTCGTCATAAATGGATGAGATAAAAGAAGAATTATCAAGAAAACCTCTATTGTACCGAACAGTTGATAGTAAATCGAGAGCTTCGGAAGGTTTAGCATTTTTGTAAAGATATTCCGAAGCAATAAAATACATTTCGCTTAAACGGATCATGGGGATAATGTCCTCTCCAAGGGAAGAACTTTCTTGCTTCGTGTATTTTAAGGAGTAGTATTGATAATTTTTTATATCTAGGAAATTTTTAAATCGAACATCATATTGTTCCCCGCGAGACCATCCGATTTGATAAAGATCAAGACAAAAAGCCGTTGAGGAACCACTACTTGAATTACTTGGAATATAAACTTCAAAATCTTCTACAAGAGTTTTTTTGGATAATACAAAAACCAACTCGTCATATAATTTCCGGTTAGAACTGAAAGTAGAAGAACTTCCAAATGTGAAACAACTGGTGGCTTTAATGATTTCCATGGCAGCTTTGTAAGCTTCATCCAACTCCCCTGCCCAAGAATAAACACGGGCTAACGTTCCTACGATGGCGTAGTAATTCATGCGATACCCCCGGTATGCGAAAAATAAATCATCGGGAACGGTAAGATAACCTTGGCTGTTACTGCCGCCTTCGATTCGAGAGGCCGTATATAACCAGCGTTTATGTTGATCGTCCAATGTGTCGAATGCTGCTACAAGGTCTTTAGCTTTCAGTAAATCTTTTTTTACGTTTTCGAGTACTTGATCCACTGTTAAATGTGGTTCGTAAGTGGATTTCTTTTTGTCGTAATATGGAATATATGTTTTCTGATCATCCATTTTTTTAGAAGGTGCAAACAGGCGCAACATATCGAAATGCAGGAACGCTCTCAAGGCGTATGCTTCTCCTAAAATCAGATTCTTTTCAAGAATATTTTCCGAGAAAATAGCTGGATCGGCTTCTTCTGCATTTGCAATTAAGTTATTGCAATTGGCTATCGCCGTGTATGCTTTTGACCAGATGTTTTCAATGATTGTTTTAGCATCTTTATCCGAGTATTTATAATTGTATAGAGAACTATAACTATATCCCAAATACCCGCTTGAATACGCGTGACTGAGCACCTCCGCTGTCCCGTATAATAATTCTTGCCCGTACAATTGGGATGCAGCCATATTTTTATAAATACCGTTTAATGCATTCCGGTATCCGTTGGCTTCTGAGAATAGGGTCTCTTCGTTGACTTGATCATCGGGGGCAACATCCAGCCAGTTTGTGCATGCTCCTAGAGTGAAAGGAATAAATGCGTATAGAATTAATTTTTTTAGTTTCATAATTATTGTCATTAGAAGGTTACATGTAGTGTGATATCCATGGTCCGTGCAAAGGGATAACTAAGACCGCGTTCTGCTTTTATCGTAGAAAGTCTGAACAATTCATTTGCGCCGAGTTCCAATCTCACCATACCAAGGTGTAATTTTTTGAGAAGTTCTGGGTTGAAGTCATAACTCAACGATAAAGAATTGCAACTAAGAATATTCTTATTCTGTACGAAACGTTCCGTCGGTTGGGTTTTTGTAATATTGAACACTCCTGAGGATAAGGCCCTGTATTTTGCTTTGTCCCCAGGTTTTTGCCATCTGTCCGAGAGTACTCGTTTGTCAGCGTTATACCTGTAAATATCGGCATCCTCAACTTTTTCAACTAAAGTTGTATTATACTCTTGTCCCCCGAATTGATACATGAAAGTCGTGAATAAACTCCAGTTTTTGTAACGGAGATTGAATCCGAAAGAACCCTGTGCATCCGGTTCTGTGTCGCCCAAGGCAACTTGTTCTGAGGCATTCCATTCATATGTGAGTTCCCCGTTCTTCTTTACGAACAATTCTTGCCCGTTGGTTGGATCAATACCGAGAGATCTCATACCGTATATGGGGGTCAAAGAACCTCCCTCGACGTATTGCTTGAAAGGTGTAGATTGATCTTCTGCATCTTTATCATTAAAATGATCGATAACCTTGTCATTATAAGCTTTTAGGCTTTCTGCGATCTTCGTGAATTTGCGCTTATCGTGGGATATGTTGAAGAAAGCATTTAACGACCAGTCCTGTCTGTTTATAATGGTGCTTTTTAAATTGATTTCAAAACCTTTTCCTTCCACTTCACCCAAGTTATCCTTGTATGTGGTAAAACCTGTAGAACTAGGGATGGTAACATCGTTTACAAGATCTACTGTTTTATCAAAATAGAAATCCCCGCTGAATTGGATGGCTCCATTAAATAAATCGAAATCTAATCCTAAGTTCGTGGTGTATTTCTTTTCCCAGCCTAGATTTTCATTACCATAAGCGATAAGAGAAGCGCCATATCCGGTTTTATACCATTCGTCATTTTGAATTTCGTACATAGTTTGAGCCGTGTATGAAGGAAAGTTCACTTTCCCGGTTAAACCATAACTAGCTCGTACTTTTAATAGGTTTACCCAACCGATATTTTTCATGAAATTATAGTTGTGTAAATTGACCCCGGCTCCTGTAGACCAGAATGTGGCCCACTTCTTCTCGCTTCCGAATTGTGAAGAACCGTCCAAGCGTAGAGAAGCATCCAATAGATAGATATTATCGTATGAATAGTTCAATACTCCCACGAAACCGACCAAACGAGTTTTACTTTGATCGACTAGTGGTTTGGAATATATGTCTTCAGCATAATTCGGAGAACTTAATTGTCCGGATGGGAAACCCCTGTACTCGGCGCTAGTGGTTGAACTATTTGAATTTTGAGAATTAATACCCATGTTAAAGTTGATATTGTTCTTCTCGATGTTACGGTTGTATGAAATGTTGGCCGTAAGATCCCATGAGGTACCTTCCTCGTCTGTTGTTCTCAATTCTCCCGAAGTAAGATTTGTCGTGGAAAGAGGATTTTGGTTCTTAGTTGATTGTGGATCAATAAAATTCTTCCGGTGACTGGTTGTTTTTGTCATCTTGAAAGTCGCCTTGGCCAAAAGATGTTGTGTAATATACCAGTTAATGCCAGTTTCATTACTCAATTCATCAGAATCAGTCTTGTCATAACTACCCAATTGGGCTTCCCATAAGGGGTTGGCTAAATCGCTATCACTGAACCAATTTGAATGTCTCCATCTCGTGGTTTGTTTCACGTAGTTACCGTATTCATCGGTAGCCTTGTCGTATGGTAATTTTTTTGTATATGCAGAAAAACTACCATAAGGAGATTCCTTTTGTTTGGTTTGTTGATAAGTTAATTTGTTCTTGATTTGTATTTTGTTTAGTCGGTAATCCACGGAAAGATCTGCCCCGATATTGTCGCGGAACGATTCTTTCATCACTCCATCACCATTGTTGTAGAACATATTCAGGCCGAAACGTAGATCTTCATGTCCTCCCTCTAAAAATAAACTATGTTTATGGTTGAATATTGTGCGTAAAGGTTTTGATAACCAGTAGGTATCCACTCCTTCTTTTATATTAGCTAACTTGTTATTATATTCTTGATTATAAGCTATTTGATAAGAAGGTCTGTTGTCAATAAATGCACCTGCCAAAACTTCCGTCTCCAGTTTTTCCTTGGCATTCATTAAGTTATAATCACTAAGATCAGGCATATTTAAAGTCCCGGTCATCGTGTAGGTTGCGTGTACCTTTCCCGGAGTCGGGGGAACCGTCGTGATAACGACAACTCCGTTTGCAGCACGGGAACCATACATTGCCGTGGCTGCCGCATCTTTCAGGATCGTCATTGATTCGATCCGGTTGGGATCCATATCATACACTTTTTGTATGCTCACTTGGAAACCGTCCATGATAAACAACGGTAAATTGGGGTTGTCTTTCAGGTTGGATTTAGATAGTTTATCCGTGTCCAATTCCTTCACCCCGATACCAGAGCGTCCCCGGATGTACATTTCCGGAAGAGCATTCGGGTCGGATCCCCATTGATTGTTCTCTACCATACGAAAAGCCGGATCAAAAACTTGCAAAGCTTTAATCACGTTGGTCTTGGATACTTTCAATAATTCGTCTCTTTTCACGCTGACAGAACTTCCCGTGAAACTCTCTTTACTGATGTTGACGTAACCGGTCACAACGACTTCATCCATTTGGGTGACGTCTTCTTTTAATTTGATAACAAGTCCTTTTTCGTCTTTACTTTCATCATTGCTCACGTGTATATTCTGAGTCTCGTAACCGACAAAAGAAACGATCAAAATGATGGTATCCATCTTCGGAATTTCAATTTTGAAGTTTCCATCATGGTCAGTGACTACCCCTAATTTCGTATCTTTAAGCATGATCGTTGCTCCCGGTAGGGTGAAACCTTTGTCATCAGTAACCTTCCCCTTGATAATTCGGGATTTCTCTGTCTTTTGAGGATCGTCATTAGTCGGTTTTATAATAATAACATCACTCTCGATTTCGTAAGATAACTTTGTCCCGGCGAGTGCGGTTTTTAGAAATTCCTCGATGGATGCGTTTTTAAGATCTATATCCCGTTTCCCGTATTTGTTTACTTCCTCAACCCGGTAAAGAAATCTATAGTTCGTTTCTGTACGGATCGTTTTTATCATTTCATCAATGGTTGCATTCTCCATTTTGAGAGTGACCTTGATGACTTGTGCGGAAGCATTTGCCTCAATGTTGAGAGTGGAAATGACCACAACCAAGAGGGTTGCTCGTAAAATTAGAAGAATTTTCTCCCACCTTTGATGAAAATCAAAGGTGTACTTTCGTTTTTTTTCCATAACTTTGAGTACTTAATAGTTTAAATTAATCGATTTCTAAATTGCGTGTTTATGAATTGATTATTAATGGGGATAGGGCAAATATCCCCTTTTTTATTTAGTTAGTATTTCTTCAACTGTGATGTTATTACCATTAATTTTAAATCGTATCGAGGTTGCTTTCTCGATCATACTTAACGTTTTTCTAAAATCGCCATATCGTTCCAAGTCTCCCGTGAAATGATAGGTCTTCAAAGCTTGATTCGCATAGAAAACATTAATGTTGTACCACCGGGATAGTGTCGTCATGATCTCTTCAAGGGGTTTATTCTCGAAGACGAACAAACCTTCTTTCCAGGCAGAGTATAAACGGACATCCACCTTGCGAGTCGTGATATTCATGGTCACTTTAGAATAAACCGCCTGTTGTGAAGGGGTCAAGGTAACTTTCTGTTTTCCATCTGATACATTAACGGAGCCTTCGCATAGTGTTGTTTCAATCGTTTGGGCATCCGGGTAAGCTTGTAGATTGAACTGAGTCCCTAAAACTTTTACTTCAACATTTTGTCCTACTTTCACTGTAAAGGGTCTTTTCTTGTCTTTCCTGACAGAAAAGTAAGCTTCTCCGGAAAGTGAAACCTCCCGTTTCGTGGAATCAAACCGTGCCGGGAAAGAGAGTTCTGAGTCAGAATTTATCCAAACGTGTGTTCCGTCGGGTAAAATAAGTTCATATTCACCTCCTCTGGGAACTCGAATGGTATTATTTCGCATTTTTTGATAGATCGAGGAATCCGAACGCTCAACATATTCAACAACATTCCCATTGTTGATTGCTACCAACCCGTAACCGAGTTCAAGTGTCTGAGAAGAATCCTGCTGTGACAAATTGAATTGCTTACCCTCCGGGGTAATTAATATCGCTTTTGAACTTCCGGTCTGAATTTCTGCAAGCGGTAAAGTCGGGTCAACCGAAACTCGTGATTCGGGCAAGATCATCACTAGAGCGATGATAATTGCAGCGGCAACACTTGACCACCAAACAAGGTTTCGGGAGGTATGTTTCTTTCGGGTAATACCTTTTTCAACCTTTTGCCATGATGACTTCGTGTCTAAACTATTTACGAATTCATCTCTTTGACGTTTGTTTGCAGGATCCAGTATTCGTTTATCCAGTTCTGTTGCCGAAAGGGAAGTATTTTCCCATTCATGCAACTCCAGTTCCTCTTCGGGAGAAAGTTCTCCAGCCATTTTCTTGGCTAGAAGCTGGGCGATCCGATATTCTTTTTCAAATTCTGACATTATATTCTAAGTTTGGTACCATTATCTGTTTGTAGAACACACGTTCATGTCAAAAGGATGAATGAAAAATCATTTTTTTGCAAGAAAATTTTATTTTATTGTAAAACATTGCTATATAGATGCTATTTGGAGGTTGTCTAAAAAGTCAATTTACATAGAATTCCCCCCTAGCCCCTCCTTGCACGGGAGGGGAAACCGCTTGGAAATCAACTCCCCCCCGTGTAAGGGGGGAGCTGAAAGGGGTAGTGATTTTGTTGGAAAAAGACTTTTCAGACCGTCTCATTTATATTATTTTTTGCGACGTTTCCACCATAATGCAAGACTGAGGAAGGTCAATATTCCGGGTAAAAGACCCATGAAAAGAATCTTGATCCATAGCCCCCATCCTTCGTTGATGTTAATTTTATTGTCCGATGAACCTTTGCGACTAGTGTCAACCGGGAATTCCCCGAATGAAAGAAGGCGGAAAGACTCCGTGATCACGCTGAAATTGGCAGAAGAAATACCATTTCGTTGACGAGTAAGTTCCCCGTTACCGATACAGTCTGCATCTCCGAGAACAATAATACGTTGTTCCCGGTTGTTCACCTTTCGGTTCAGGTACATCATGGTCGTGTTGGCTTGCTCTACCTCCCCGATACTAGGATTGATTCGAGCCGTGTCCTCAATAAAATTTGTTGTTTCCAGTTCATTCCATGAACCGGTTGAATCCGTTGTCAATATGGGAACAACCTTGAATCCTTTCTCTTCTGTCTGCTTTATACCCACGGCGGAAGGCATGGTGATTTGATTACCAAAAGCTAACAATTTGTCAAACCTATTTATCACGTCAAGAGAAACCATCGTGGGATTCGCTAGGATTAAGTCTGCCGAGAAGTCTTTACTCTCCTGTACGAGAATTCCGGGCATGAACGACAATCCGAGAGGAGCCAGTAGGGGATTCATTTGTTCTTGGCGACGCGGTTCCCCGGCGATAAGAAGGTTACGTCCCTCGGCAATGTAGTTTTCGATGATCTCTTGTTCTTTCGGGGATAAGGCCGTGCGAACATCCGAGATCACGAGGATGTCAATATTTTCAGGCACCTTGTTCACGCTGTCAAGGGAAAGGGATATGCTCTCGAAACCTTGATTCACGAGTGAACTTCTGAAATCTTTATACTGGGAAAACGCGTAATAATCTCGTTCTCCGATTCCGTCTATGCTACGTTCCCCGTGACCGGTAAGAAAGGCTACGACGGGTGATTTTATGACCATGCGTTTCAGGGCGGCACTAATCTCCGTTTCTGTCGGATGACGGTAATTGTCCTCGTAAAGACGTAGATAAGACTTTTGCCCGTTACCTCTTTCAATCACGCGGACATATTTATTATATTCTCCGGAAAGGTCTTCTTTTGCCCGGATCTGTTCGGGAGTCAATACTCTTTTTACATCCCAGTCCAGTGCGTCACATATTTTTTTCAGCCGTTGCTCGTCGGTAAGTCCGGGATAACGCTGTTCTAGGGTTGGATTGTTCGTTTTGTCATAGTAATACACGTATTTCATTTTGATCTCCGGTTTGAAACGGATGTATTTCTCAAAGCGATTGAAATCCTCGTTATAATAGCGGGGAAGAGCCCGGAAATAGTTTTCATCGAACATATTCGCGTAGGTAGTGATCGTTAAAGGGCCATCCAGCTTTTTCATGATATCAATACTGTTTTGCGTCAACGTGTTTTCTTTCATTTCCGTTGCGTCGTAATAACAGCGAAGCGCGGGGCGGGCACTGAAATAACCGATCAAAAGGGTCACCACGATAACACCCCCGTAACGAAGCATGCTCTGCAAGGCGGAACGTTTCGTGCGTTCTGCTTGTAGGCGTAAAATAGAAAGCGTCACGAAAAGGACGATAACCAGCAAGAAATAAAGGAAATCCTCGCTGCAAATCAAGCCTTTAAAGAAAGTGTCTGCTCGTCCTGAAATTGAAAGCCAATACGTGATGTCCCGGACAAACGAAATTTCTTGTCCGACATGACCGATATAATTCAGAACGGCAAGCACCGCGAGGGTTCCGACAGCGGCAACCACCTGATAGGAAGTTAACGACGACATGAACAAACCGATCGCGGCGTATGCGCAGATCATGAGGAATACTCCCAATAGTGCGGTCAGGGCGAATGGCGTGTCTATATTCTGGATCGTGAAAGCCGTGAATACGTAATAGATAAACAAAATAGCAACCAGTATCGCGGCGTAAATGACCATGGAGAGATATTTCCCGAAAATAATCTGTCGATTGGTAACGGGTGAAGAATAAAGTAATTTGATAGATCCCCGGTTATATTCCTGGCTCATGAGTCCCATCGTGAGTAGGGGAATGTACAGGAATAGGTGTTCCTGCATGCTGGATATAGCTCCTTCCCAGCCTAAAAGTAGACGTCCGGTGAGGGAACTGGGATTATACCCGAGTGCTACCGAGCGTAGGATACTGTCCCAGGCGTTAGCGTAGGCCATACCGGATTGAAACGTGAAGATAATAAGAATCAACCACGCTATCGGTGAGTAGAATAACGTGCTCAATTCGTTTTTGGTTATCTTTAATATTGTTTTCATAAATTGAAATAGCATTTACTGTTGTACTTTTTTTCCTGATAATTGAGCAAAAATGGCATCAAGAGATTGACGTTCCAGTTGAATCTCTGAAAGTTGCCAACCATTAGCAACACTTAGCTGCACGACCTGTTCGCTGATATCTTTAGAGGCATCGAATTGCAGGCGATAGTTGCGGGGATCTACCTTTTCGACTCGGGCAACTCCTTCAATCGCTTCTAGAGTTGATTCGGGTGGAGCGGCATCCAGGGTAATCAGGAGGGTGGAAGGAGCCACGTAATTGTTGAATTCATCCATTGAGCCGGAAAATACCAATTTACCTTGTTCGATCATCTTGATATTATTGCAAGTGGCCTGTACTTCCGACAAAATATGCGTGGAAAGTAACACGGCGTGATCCGTGGCAATCTCTTTAATCAAGTGACGGATTTCCACGATTTGGTTGGGATCAAGCCCGTTTGTTGGCTCGTCAAGTACCACGAAACGAGGATTGTGAACGATGGCTTGGGCTATTCCCACGCGCTGCTGGTATCCCCCGGAAAGATTATTGATAATACGTTCCCGGAAATGAGTAATGTCACAACGTTTCATGGCCTTTTCGACCGCGGCCGGAATCTCGGACGTGTTCATGAGACGCAGGTTTGCGGCGTAAGTTAGATATTCCTCCACCGTGATATCCGGGTAGAGAGGAGGTTTTTGGGGGAGGAAACCAATATGTCGTTTGGCTTCGACCGGATTTGTTCGGAGATTATAGCCGTTCAGGTAAACCTCCCCCTCGGTCTGGTTTAGCACGCCGCATATAATATTCATTGTGGTGGATTTGCCGGCTCCGTTGGAACCGAGTAGACCCAAAACACCTTTTTCCTTGATCTCGAAATTAATGTCTTGTATAGCCCATTGTATGTGATATCGGTGAGACAGATGCTCGACCTTTACAATTGAATCTTCCATATATTCATTCATTTAATGTTAAAACCTTAAAGATTCTGATCTTTCCGGGATGTACCTTGAATCATAAATCTAAAATCATAAATCTAAAATCGTGCATGCCCCTATCTCCCTTTACGCTTGTACCACACCATGAAACCCGCGAAGGCCAGCAGGAACGGGATGACGCCCAAGGCAAACAAATTGAGCCAAGGTTCAATTTTCCGGGTCACGCGCAGGCCGTTATCAATGGCTTGAGGACGGGAGGTATCAATGGGAAATTCACCATAAGACAACCATTTGAATGTCTCCGAGATAAAGTTGAAGTTTATGGCGAACATTCCGTTACGACTGTTAGCAAGTTCGGCATTACTGATACAATCGGCATCCCCCGTGATCACGATACGTTGCTCTTTTCCCCCTTTCTCGCGAGTCAAAGAAAGCACGACGGGATAGGATTGCTCTTTCTCCCCGATCGCTTCGTTGAGCGATAATTCCCCGTCAAGAAAATCCGTGGTTTCAAGTTCATTCCAGCTACCTTGTGGGCGGGTTACGGCAATCGGTTTGATATCATATTCCTTACCGGTTACATACTGAAGGGGAGAAGCGTCCGGCATGACGATCGTGCCTCTCCAGCTTTTTAATTGGGCGTAACTGGGGCTTTGAGCCGCGGCCTGATCTGTGAGTTGTGCTGTGATGATTGACGGGAGATAATCGGGATTCCGTTGCACCAGCGTGCCCGGCATAAGTTCGACTCCGAATTTTGCCAGTACCGGGTTCATGGCCTCTTGGCGGTTCGGTTCTCCTAGGATAAACAGATTACCACCGCGTTCGATATAACGTTCCAGTTTTTGCATCTCCTCGGCGGAAAGCGGTGTTCTCATGTCCGCGATAACAAGGATGTTCACGTCTTCCGGGATATCCTGCTCCGCAATAGAGAGCTCGATGGCATCAAATCCTTGATTAATCAGTGATTGGCGGAAATATATACTCCGGGCAAAAGTGTAATAATAACGATCTCCGGAGCTGTTCACGCTTCGTTCCCCGTGTCCGGTCAGGAAGGCTATTTTAGGTGCCGGAACGAGAAAACGTTTCATGGCTGTGGTAATTTCCGTTTCCGAGGGATGTTTCATCATGTCATTGTAGAGGCGCAGGATTGCTTTTTGCCCGTTTTCACGTTCTAATACGCGTACGAAACGATAACCCTCCGCTTTTAAATCAATCTTCTGGTCAATCTCCTCGGGTGAATGGAACATGTCAAAATCCAATTCCATGATCTTGCAAATTTTTTCTGCCCGCTCTTTTTCTGATAAATCTTCGAAACGTCCCGGGAATGATGGCTGTACCGAAGGTGCGTAATAATAAACGTACTTCATTTTGATCTCTGGCTTGAACCGAACGTATTGTTCGAACCGGGCGAAATCATTTTTCAGTTGATCGGGAAGTGCGCTTCCGTAATTTTCATCCAGAATATTCATGTAGGTCGTGATCGTCAGATCCCCGTCCAGTTTCTTTACTACTTCTTGGCTTCCGGGAGTCAGCGTGTTTTTCTTCAGGGCCGTTGCATCATAATAGAACTTGCTGATCGGGAGTGAGGTAAGATACCCGATAAATAACGCACCACCGATGACAATAAAATAGCGGGCAAGCGTGATCGTTTGGCTTCTCCTCTTACGTGCGGCTTGCAGTCGCATGATCGACAACACGATAAACAAAGAAATCACGATGATGAAATACAAGACATCCTCGCTGCATATCATCCCCGATAAAAACGGGTAAGTCCGTCCGGAAATAGATAACCAGTACGTGATATCCCGTACGAAAGAGATACTTTGTCCCACGTCGCCGATGAAATTAAGAACGGCAAGGATGGCAAGCGTGCCCATTGCGGCCACCACTTGGTATGACGTGATACTTGACATGAAAAGTCCGATCGCCGCGTAAGCGCAAGTCAGCAGGTAAAGTCCCAGCACCCCCGTGAGGACGTACGGGAGATCCATGTTCTCTATCGTGAAATAGCCGAAAAATACGTAAATCAGAAGGATCACCATCAGCATCGCCCCGTAAACCAGCATGGATAAATATTTGCCCAAGATAATCTGGGTTGTCGTGATAGGAGACGAGTAAAGAAATTTGATCGAACCGCTGCTTAATTCCCGGCTCATCAGTCCCATCGTGATCAACGGGATATATAAATACAGACTTTTCACCATCGAAACCAGTAACCCGGTATACCCGGCGAATGTTTGCATCGTGACCTCTCCCAGACCGTATTCTAAGGCTAGGCGTTTCAATTGATTCCCGAAATTTTCACTGAAATTCAATCCCGCCTGGAAAGCAAAAATAACGAGAATCAACCAGGATACAGGCGAACAGAATAATATGCGAAGTTCTGTCTTCGCTAATCTGAATATTGTTTTCATGTTGGATACTATACTTTATTTATAAATATTTTTCCCGGATAATTGTGCGAATGCAGCGTCAAGAGAATCCCTTTCCAGGATAAGCTCGTGAAGGCGCCAGTTGTTGGTCACGCTAAGTTCTATTATCTTTTTGGTAATATCTTGTCCGGATGAAAATTGCATGCGGAAACGGGTGTCCGTGATATGTTCCACGTGCGTGATATCGGGGATTTGTTTCAATGCCTCTATTGAAGGAGGATTTTCCATGATAACGATAAACGTGTTCGGCTCCATGTAGTGATTGAAATCTTCCATGCTACCGGAAAAGACAACCTTCCCGTGCTCAATCATCTTGATGTCATCGCAGGTGGCTTGCACTTCCGGCAGGATGTGAGTGGAGAGCATTACGGCATGATCTTCCGCGATCTCTTTGATCAGATGGCGTACTTCCACGATCTGATTCGGGTCCAAACCGTTTGTAGGCTCATCAAGTACCACGAATTTCGGGTTATGCACGATAGCCTGGGCGATCCCCACGCGTTGTTGATATCCCCCCGACAGGTTGCGAATCAAGCGTTTACTGAAATGAGTAATCCCACAACGGGATTTTGCTTTCTCCACGGCAGCTTTTACTTGTGATTTGTCAACTAAACGCATCAAGGCGCAGTGTGTAAGGTATTCATCCACCGTGAGATCCGGGTATAGAGGAGGTTTCTGCGGGAGAAAACCGATGTGCTTCTTGGCCTCTACCGGATGTTCCCTGAGACTGATACCATTTATATATACCTCCCCTTCGGTTTGATTGAGAACACCACACATGATGTTCATCGTGGTGGATTTTCCGGCACCGTTTGACCCCAGCAAACCGAGAGTACCTTTGTTTTTAATCTCGAAGTTGATGTCTTTTATCGCCCATTGCACGCTGTAGCGATGAGAGAGATGTTCGACTTTTACGATTGATTCTTCCATATATTTTATCGTGTTATTGAATTTTCATTTCTAATAGCAGAACACGACAAAATTTGAAAAGGATGAACAGGGGTAGTGATTTTCACATTATTTTGACATTTCTTTTAGGATTATTTTCCCAACAGGAATAACATCAAGAGGTAAAAATAGTCTTTTAATGAACTTCTTAGTACGTTTAGCGCGTTGTATTTTAGTGTTTTGACCGAATTGACAGAAATGTCAAGTATTTCTGCAATTTCTTTGTTTTGTTTTCCCTCTAAACACATTTTCACGATTCTTGCACTTTGGGGCGGGAGTGCGTTCACTGCATTATCAATAATGCGATAAGCTTCTTCCTCGATGAGATAATCTTTGAAAATGGCTTCTTGATTCTGGGCTTCGGGAGAAGTGTAATCAATGGTAACTTTTTTATCTCGTATATAATTGAAACATAAATTTTTGACAGATACATAGAGAAAAGTCTTCAGGCATGGGATTTCCTTGTAGGTTGCACGTTTTTCCCATAGCTTAATAAATGCTTCTTGTGCAATATCTTCCGCCGCGTCACGATCTGTAATGAAGCGCATGGCAATAGCACACATAGAGGGATAGAGCTCCTGAAAAAGATTTTCAAAAGCCTTAATATCTCCACCTTTAATCGCCTCGTATGTGACTGGCACACCCATAGAATTAATCCTTCGTTTGTTGGTATCAAAAATAGTAAAAATAACGCTCCTTCTTATATAAATCGCATTTTTTTACCTTTTTTCCTGCACATTCTGCCAAAATCAGTGACAGTTTAACAGCCGCAGTCGATCTTCTTATTCAGTTCTGCCTCAACATCCAGCGGATAATTTCCGTCAAAACATGCCTTGCAGAGAGGAAGTCCTCCTGCCATTCCCTCCAGGAACTCACTCTGCATGTATCCAAGGGAATCTGCACCGATCATTTTGCGGATCTCTTCGGTGCTGTGATTGGAAGCGATCAT
>OGIE01001057.1_pt1 | contig 40016 bp, 52 predicted proteins | sample 1571581 | NCBI WGS metagenome assembly OGIE01 (sample SAMEA2582021, study PRJEB24529) | metagenome | biome: Human gut stool | place: China | collected 2011 | reverse complement strand
TATGCTGTCTAAAACGAAGAAAGTTATTACAACTCCTCCTCCCGTGCTTTGTAGTATAGCTTCTTGAAACTATTATTGCACAGTGTAGGGGAAAGTGAAATCTTTCATCACTATTTGTGCCGCCGCAAAGCAGCGGAATGGAGATTAGAATGAGAATTGTATATAAATTGACTGATGATATATGTATCGGAAAAATATATATAGATGAAGATACATCAGTACTATTTGATTCTGAAAGATTGCAAACAGAAGAATTAGGTTTTACTTTGTCTTTAGGAAATAGTTTACGATTTATGATCGAGGCATCATATAAAACAGGAAGGCTTTATTGTATGACTTGTTTTTTACAAGGCATCAAGGTAAAAATGATACAAATCAAAAATATTCAAAGCCATAGAGGACAGGTTTTTTTGAAAGATGAAGATAGAACAAAATATTCAGGCAGTGTTTATAAGCCATATAAAGAAGTATGCTACTATGATGAACAGAACAGCTTTATATGTTATGGCGATTATTATTCTGAGTATTGTTTAGTGGAGATAGCAACAGATACATACATTGGGATACGTGATGAGCACATTGTTGTAGTTATTTTTAAAATATTGGGAATAAAAGAAAAAATGCAGATTAAAAATGATTGCTTAATTGGCTATGATTAAAAAATGAGAATGGGAAACCACGAGAGCATATCGTTCATTGCTCTCGATGGTTCGAAGCTAGAGTGTTGTGGTTGAGATTGCTGCAACAGTAGGGTGACCATGGGGACAGCGTAGTTTTACAGCGGAAAATCTGCTTTCATCAGGTGAGAACCTGGCATCGCAGATCTTACACAGTAGTTGGCCTTTGGAACCGTTGTTTTTGTAGAGAAATGGTTTAGGGGCATCGCAGCGGGGACAGGTGCAGGAGTCTGGGATATCACACTCTGAGCGTCGGCTGATTGGGCAGATTTTCTTACCATAACGTTTTTCGTAGTAAGGGATGAGCTCTTTATAAGTCCAGTCCTGACGGAAGTCAGTGATCAGAGGGAGTTCATCAGTTTTGAACTTTTGGTACTTGGGAGAGTGGGAATCATCGAAAGCCCACTGCTTGAGAGGGATATATCTGCAAATGAAGTTAATAAGCCAGCAGTTTTGCTGGTAAAGATATTGAATTATAGAGAGTAAGTATTATATAATGTCCATGAGCATTGTCTCCTTTGTATTTTGGATGTTTGGTCACTGACATTATACATGAAAAGGGAGGTCAATGCTCTTTTTATTTGTAAACCTCCAATAAATCAAGGTTTTTAAGGATTTAGAACAATAAAAAACAGGTGGTTTTTGACACTACCCTGATTTGGAAGGAAGATAAAAAATGAATATTTTTAACAAGCAAGAAATAACTACAGGTGATCGAATTGTTGCATATATTGATGGAAAGTGTTTTATTCGAGACGGAAGGGGAAAACCAGAAACATTAGTGGTTGAAAATTTTAGGCTGGATGATCTGATTGAGTATATAAAAAAGAAAAATGTAAAAAGTGTAAATATCTGTGGAATAGATGATTTGAGACTATTAGATGATGCGGAATGCGATATGTATGCAGTGATAGGTAGAATGCGAGAAGAAAGCATAGAACTGACAATGAACAACATCATCCGGCAGGTGTTTGAAGAAGGCAGATATATTCTTACCAAGGCGAGAGAGGAAAAGATAGCCAGCTTGCCAGCAGAGCCGATGACAGAGGCGGACTTTGAGCTAAGAAGAAACTTGGGAAGGCTGAACCCGGAACAGGATTTCAGTTTTTGGATAAATCTGCAGGACACCAATTTTAGGGGCAAGTCTGAATTGAAGGAGTTATATGAATCAATGTTCGCAGAAGAGTTGGAGCAGTGCGAAAATCTGACCGGATATCCGATTGAATGGTAGGTGATGATATGACATATAGAGAAAATGCGGCAGTGCTGGAAACGTACCTGCATAATATCCGGAACATTGAAGAGACGCCACCTGGCCCGGCAGAGTTGGATGCACTGGATGTAGCAGTGGAGGCTATGAAAGCTGCAGTTGAAAACGTGGAGTACGGAGCATTTGCCTGGGACAAGCAGAGAGGCGTGTTCGTTCCAATAGGCAGACCGGTACTAGCGAAACAGCTGTGTTTGAACAGGCACCAGGAGAGAGTAAGAAACGGAGAGTTACCGAGCTGGATTGATCCGGAGAAGTTCAAGATTTTGGAGAGAACGGTCGCAGAGATTGCAAGCGACTGGAAGGAGGCAAAGGATGAATAAAACGGTAAATTTATTTGTGTTAGCTGGATGCTGGGAATGCCCGGACGACATTGGAGTAACTGTGGTTGCGATTTCCGGCGATGAGAAGCAGCTGATTGATAGACTGGATCAGATAGCAGACACCCAGGCAAAGGAGTATGTGAGCATTGAAGGTAGTATTCTGATGGAAGAGCATACAGACACTAGGTACGAAATCAGCGGGGGCATCAGCGGCAATGCAAGGTTCTACATCACGGAAGAGCCTGCAGTAATCAACGAGGCACTTATGGATGAAATCAGCAGAGCAATGAGTGAGAACGACAGAACACAGGATGTAAAAAATTATCTGCAGGGGTTGTACGAAAGTGAAAACCTGGATGAAGAAAAATACGAGGAACTGGTAGACAGTGAAGAGTTCCTGCAGAAGGTAGTCAAATTATTCGATAAGATGGAGGACTGCAACACGCCGTTCAATACAACGATGGAGTTGGCAGTAGACGAAGCAAGGAAGGAGATGGCAATATGAAGAATACATTAGGAGACTTGAATAACCACCTGTTCGCTCAGCTGGAAAAGCTTGGAGACGACGACTTGGCAGGAGAAGAGTTGGAAAGCGAGTTAAAGAGAACTGATGCTATATGCGACATTAGCGAGCAGATCATCAAAAACGGAGAGCTGCAGTACAAGGCAATGAAGCACATGGACGAGTATGGGTACGAAAGACAGAAGGCGGTTCCGGAAATGCTCGAAGTTCATGCGAGGGGGGGCGAATCATAAATGAGAGGCTGGCCCGAAGAAGTGATTGCTTGGTTGCGTGAGAATGTTCCGGGCAGAACCACGAAACAGGTTACAGAGCTGATAAATCAGCAGGGGTTCGATAAGAAGTACGGAATGGCATTTTCTGATGCAGCTATAAAGGGTGCGAAGAACAGGTATGGAATAAAGAGCGGCACCACCGGCGGAGTTCCGAAGGGGTACTCCCTCAAATATCCGGAAGGAATGGAAAGCTACATCCGGAGTATTGCGCCAGGGAGAAAGACGAAAGAGATTGCAGAACTGGCATCTGCACATTTCGGAATAGAGTTCAGCGAGAAGCAGTGCAAGGCATACAAGAAGAACCATGACATCATCAGCGGTGTTGACTGCAGGTTTGAAAAAGGACACGTTCCAGCCAATAAGGGAAAGCCAATGAGCCAAGAGCAATATGAGAAGTGCAGGGCGACGATGTTTAAGAAAGGCGATGTCCCGGCAAACCATATGGAGGTAGGCGAGTACACGCATACAACAGACGGCTATCTTATCCGGAAGGTTAAAGAAACCGGTCCACAACGGGAGAGGTTCGAGTTTGTTCATAGGGCAGTATGGGAAGAACACAACGGACCGGTCCCCGAAGGCAAGATGGTATCGTTCCTGGACGGAAACAAGGATAACTGTGATATAGAAAACCTGGTGCTGATCGACAATGCAGAAAACTTGGAAATGAACAGAAGTCGATTGAGGTTCGCTGATCCGGAAAGAACAAAGACCGGAATGCTGGTAGCAAAGGCAAGAGTAACAGTCAGACAGAAGAAAAGGAGAAAATAGATGGAGATTAAAGCGGTTAATGCAGCGGAGACGATCCGCTGCATTCTGGACGAAGAGAAAATGACTCAGCAGGATTTAGCAGACAGAATGGGGTTCACGAGGCAGAATATCAGCCAGTCCCTCAATCGAAATGCTAAGAGTATGAGATACGATAGTTTCTCAAAGATGGTAGCAGCTCTCGGTTACGAGATTGTTGTAAAAAAACTTTGACAAAATACGCAAAATAGAAGTAAACCTATTGACAAATACGCAGTTGCGAAGTATAATATATACATAATTAAACAATACTTAAAGCGATGGAGGTAGTCGGTATGAAGGTTTTTAGAATGGTAGATGTTGAGAAGATAGAAAAGATGCTTGCGGACGGAAAGACGGTGGTTGTAGAGTGGCACACACCTTACGAAGCAGGCAACAAGGTAGAGACAGTTAAGTACGTAAGATGGGATGGCTTGGTATTCACAACTGGCGACTGTGTTTACACAGGGATAGACAAACTGATCGACATTAGAGAGGCAGCATAGAAATTTTTTTACCCAAAAAACTCGCAAATGAGTGTTTCACGTGAAACACAGTTCGCAAATTTGAAAGGAGCGTATTTGTATGAAGGAAGTATTAAAGAAGTTAAGAGTATTAGAGGCTGAAATGGAAGAAGCGGAGAACCAGTCAGAGTATTGGATGGAAGAAGAACACCTGGATACGGAAAAGTCAGACAGCTACGAGGCTGAGGCAGACAGATTGTACCAGGAAGTGTACAAGATGCACAACCAGGTGGCAGATTTCATCGTAAGTCTCACTTCCGGCCAGATTGACAAAGTGACAGCAATGTTGATGATGCGTCAGAGAAGATCAGACGTAGAGAGAATTTTAGAGATGGCGTAGGAGGACAACAGATATGATGAAATCAGAGTTTATCGAGAGAACAGGGTTTGAGCCGACTGAGGCAGAATACAGAGAAATTGAAGCAGAGTACATGGGATGCGACATCGACAAAGACGAGTTCTGCAAGACATGGAAAAAGCAAGGTGGCATTCAGAGACTGATGAGACTCCGTGCGAGAAGAATCGAGGAACTCGAGGCAGAGCTTGTAAAAGAGAAGAATGACTACGACAGAATGGATGCTCAGTATTGCACCAAGATTAATGAACTTAAAAAGCAGATTTCAGATGATGGACTGGCTCTTAATAGCATGAATGCTCAGATGGGATTGATGAGAAATAAGGCTGCGGGAGAAATTGAGGAATTACTCAAGAGAGCGACCGAGGCAGAAAGAAAACTGGCAATCCTCAAAGAGGCATTCGATATCATCACAGGAAAGGAGACGAAGTAATATGGCATTATTAGAGGTTAGGACAGAGTGGGCGGTTTACAAGAACTGCTTCCTGCAGGTGGCAAAATACCAGGCAGACAACAGTAGAGCAATCGAGATTTGGAACGAAGAGGACGGACCTATCGCACGTATCACGGTATGTATTACCGGAAGTATGCTGGCGGAGGATGAAGTGGTGCTTGATACAAATAATTGCCCTTGGGCGGTTGGATTTGTTGAGAGTAATGGCCTGGGCGAAGATACCGGCAGAACAGTAAGAAGCGGTTATTGCACGTACCCGGTAGTGAAACTGAATGTTGAGAAAATAGGCGAATATTTGGAGGTGGCGTAATGGAAAGAGTGTATTTCAGCATCAATGAGGCCGGAGCAAAGACGGCAAACGATATGATGTCATTCAGCGAGTATAAGACCGGGAGCAAGACTGCTGGTTACAAGGCACAGGTCGATAAGGCATACGAGCTGGCAGAGAAGGTAATCGAGGCAAGACCAACCGAAGAGGAAAGAGTGTCGAAGCTCTGCGAGAGATATTCGAGACGACTGGCTCAGAACATCAACAAGGATATTCAGATCGGCATGATGTGTCCGTCGGTAATGATTTCCGGAGCAGGAAACTTCCCGGTCAAAAAGAAGGAAAAGCAGGTAGCGGCATGGGATAAGAACCATGAGGACTATAAAGAGGTTGAGGCAATCTTTGGAAAGATTGAGGCAATTTTTTATGGCAAGGACGTTATCAAGTCTGATGATGAGAACGCAATCGAGAAGCTGCAGGATAAGGTTGACGGATTGAGAGAGGATCAGGAGAGAATGAAGCAGACCAACAAAGCGATCCGCATGAAGGACAAAGAAAAAGGCGATGCAATGCTGCATGACATGGGATATACAGACGAGCAAATCGCCCAGCTGAGAGAACCGGACTTCTGCGGAAGAATCGGTTTTCCGGACTATATGCTGGCGAACAATAACGCCAATATCCGGAGATTTGAAGGAAGAATTAAGAGCCTGCAGAAAACGAAGTCCCAGGGAACGCAGGAGAGCGAGAATAAGTTTTTCAAGGTCAAGGAGAATGTGGAGGCTATGAGAATCCAACTGTTCTTTGAAGGGAAGCCGGAACCGGAGGTAAGAGATATTCTGAAAAGCAATGGGTTCAGATGGGCACCGTCGGTAGGCGCATGGCAGAGACAGCTCAACAATAATGGGAAATATGCGGTAGAGAGAGTTATCAGAGAGCTGGAAGAAATGGAGGAGGCAGAGTGAACATGAAGTTAGAACCAAGAAAGGCTACAGACCGAGGCGGCTGGTTGTGTATGCCGCTGGTAATAAACAGACCAGAGGGAAAGCCCGGTTGGAAAAAGGTGCATTGTCCGGAATGCGGGACGTTCTGCTGGCAGAGACCGGAGGATGCAGGAGTTGTTAAGGCATCACACCTTGACGGTGCGGTATGTACCAAGTGTGCATTAAGAAAGGCAGGTGACGTAGTATGACGATTGAAGCGGCGAGCAAAGGAGTAGTTGCATCCGGAAGAGGAACCTATAATATCGGCTTCAATGATGGAGACGAGACACAGTTTGATGTTCAGAATCTCGAAGAACTGCAGGAGTGCTGGTCGGAGTTCTGCAAGGAAGAAAAGGTTGATCCTGGATGCGTAGACTACGTGGAAAGGGTGAGTTAGTGGAAGTTCTGACAAGAGCCATAGCGAATGAATACAGAGACAGAGCGTTGTTCCTGCCGTCAAACGGACTGCAGGACATTGGAGAAAGAAGAAAGTTGCGGGAAGAGCTGCAGGCCAGGTGTAATCTGACAGAGTTGCAGGCGTTGAATATCATAAATGGTTTTCACATCCCGGACTACGTGAGAATTGCAGAAGTAAGAGCAGCAAAGGAGGCAGAAGAACATGAGAATTGAGAAAAAAGGATTTGTACTGAACCTGGAAGGTACCTGGTGCGAGATTTCCAATAAATACGGAGTCCAGGAGCACGGAGACGTGGCAGTAAATGAAGAGGATATTCCGGAAGGATATGCAGAGAAGAAGCTAGATCAGTTCATTGGCACTCACAAGGTCAGAGGCTTTATGAAGGCAGAGAACTGCGAGAAGAAAGTGGCATTCGACCCGGAGACTAAGGAATACATTCAGCTGCAGGCGGTAAAGCCGGTAGGCGACGATGTATATGTGGTGCAGAAATTTGATAATGAGCTGGTATTTATGGGCGAGATATGGAGCGGGTGCAAGCACAAGGACGAAGTCCTGGATTGGATGCGTTCCAATTATGAAGTTGAAAGCTGTTTGACTGCAGAGGTGTATAGAAACCCGTTAGGCGATTGTACCAATGACGGAATATCTTCATACCAAAGAGAGTTGTATGTCCTGGCAGCACAGAAAGGACCTTTTGAGCCGGAGGACATCAGACAGTGCGTGTACATAGAGAAACGAGAGGTTATGGGTAAAGAGTACGTTGACTGCAAGCCTGCATACTGCAGAAAGCGTTGGTACATGACGGGCGGCAATTTCCTCTATACATCAGACAGCAGATTTAAGGAAATTACAGGGATCAGCTACCCGATAGCAATTCACGACAGATACGAAGGGAGGTAGGCAATATGGTAATCGTTGGGTATTACGCTCACGGCAACAAGCATTACGTGGCATTCAATGAGAATGAGGAACGCCCGGACAGATTTATGATTACGGACGGATTTCACGACAGACAGGTAAATGAGCGGAATGCAGGCAAGTACAAGGGGTATGTCAAGATCGAGAAGTCCCAGTGCGATTTGAAGAAAATCATCGGACGCATCCGTGGCACAAGATCGTGGCATCCGTTGCTGAAAGTGCTTCAAAAAGAAGTAGGGTAAATTTTTTTATCTAAAAAACTCGCAAATACGAAAATTATGGATTGAAGAATACGCATTTAGGAGGATAAGACATGGAAGCTAAAGAAATTGTGAATATTGGATTGGAACATATACACCCGCATCCGGATAACCCGAGAAAAGACCTGGGAGATTTGACCGAACTGGCAGAGTCCATCAAGAAGAATGGAATCCTGCAGAACTTGACAGTCATTCCGAAAGAAGGAGAGTCGGGGGAGTATATTGCGATCATCGGACACAGAAGAAGTGCGGCGGCAAAGCTGGCAGGAGTTACAGAAGCACCTTGCAGAATTGTGGAGGGAATGACTCATAAAGAGCAGGTATCGACAATGCTGGAAGAAAATATGCAGCGTGGCGATTTGACAATTTGGGAGCAGGCACAAGGATTTCAGATGATGCTTGACTTGGGAGAGACAGAGGATACGATTGCAGAAAAGACCGGTTTCAGTAAGAAAACCATTAGACACCGCTTGAACATTGCGAAGCTTGACTCCAAGACATTGATGGAGAAGGAACGACAGGACGGCTACCAGCTGTCGCTTACGGATTTGTACGAACTGGAAAAGATCAAGGACGTAAAGACAAGGGACAAGATTTTGAAGGATTCCACAGATTCGAGAGATTTGGCAAGAAGAGCAATCAATGCTCAAAAGGAACAGAAACGCCAAGAGAACATGAAGCTGTATGTGGTAATGATGAAGAAACTGGGGGTGAAGAAAGCTCCGAAGGAAGCGGACAGTGAATTTTACTCAGATAAATGGGAATGCATGAAGAACTATATCCTCGACAAGGAGCCGCCTAAGACGATGAAGTTTGAGGATAATGGCGAGCCAATGTTTTACCTGGAAAGATACGGAACATTGTACGTGATCCGTAAGAAAAAGAAGGAAAAGAAGGTGCTTACGCCGGAAGAGGAAGCCAAAAAGCAGAATATGCGTAACAAAAAGCAGATCAAGGCAATTCTGAAAGAGGCTGCCAACACGAGAAAGGCGTTCATTGAAGGCATTTTATCCGGCAGAATCCAGAAGGTGACAGACGAAGGCAAGATTGAGGCAGAGCTGTTCGAGCAGATGATGAGCTGGGAGACGTTCACAGGCCATAACACATTGAAGGAGTTCTTCTTGGGAGACAAGTGCTACAACGCTCAGAAAGAAGATGTAGAAGCCGCAGAGAAGAAAATGGAAGGACTCAGCGTACTTCATAAACTACTTTGCATGGTATCAGCAATGGTAGCAGATACAGAATTGGTAGAATGGAATTACACGTACAACACAGTAAGAGGCGAGAAAGTAAAGGCATTTTACAGAGTACTGGAATCATATGGTTTCCAGTACCCGAACGATGAAGAGAAGAGTGCTGTTGAAGGGACCAGTGACTTGTATGTGAAGAAGGAGTGTTAGCGATGCAGGAATGCGAGGGATTTATAAAAGACGCCGATTGCACCAAAGATATGCCGCTTATGTATGGAGAGTTGGATATACCGATATACGGTACCGGCAAAAGGATAGTTCCGAGAATTGAAGGCAGGAGAGACTCTTCCCACTTTGAGAAGATTTTCCTGCCGGAACTGCTACCGCTTGAGGAGTACGACCTGGTTGCAATCCTGCTTTCCGGCGGGAAAGATAGTATAGCCTGCTACTACAAGTTGTTGGAGCTGGGAGTTCCAAAAGAAAAAATGGAATTTTGGCATCACGATATAGATGGCGGAAACCCGGAGAGACGGATGGACTGGAAATGCACGCAGAACTATGTTAGGTCGTTCGCAGAAGCAGAAGGCGTGAAGCTAAGATTATCGTGGAGAGTCAATGGATTTTTCGGAGAATTATACAGAATTGGCGCAAGCGAGCCGGTAGAATGGCTTGATCCGGACACAGGAGAAATACGCAGGTGCCGTTTATCAAGAAACTATTTGCGATGCCAGGAAATCAAAGAAAAAGCCACGGAAGATATGGAAACAGAGCTGAAAAGATTGGGATATAGAATGAAGTTTCCAGCTAAAACGGGAGATTTAAGCAGAAGATGGTGCAGTGCATATCTGAAAATCATGGTGGCTGATACAGTGATGTCGAACCTCAGTAGACTGCAAGAATTAGAACAGCTTGGAGGAAAGAGACACAAGTTTCCAGCAAAAGGAGGAACGCATCAAGGCCGGTGGTGTAGCGGAAACCTAAAAGCGGCGGTGCAGGATAGCGTAACGTCTAATTTAGAGCAGACAAAAGAAAATGTGAAAATCCTGGTAGTCTCCGGAGAAAGGAGAGGAGAATCAAAAGGACGTTCAAAGTATAACGAGATAGAGCTACACAGAACAAATGCACCGACAAAGGCGCATAGGATAGTGCATCAGTGGAGACCGGTAATTGATTATTCAGAGAAGGACGTTTGGGAAGTGTTAAAGAGACATAATGTAAATCCGCATCCATGTTATAGGGCAGGATGGAACAGATGCAGTTGCGCGATGTGCATTTTCTCAACCCCTAAGCTGTTTGCAGGAATAAAAGAAATATATCCGGAAGAATTTGAAGCGTTAAAAAAGGACGAAGAAATATTAGGATTTACGCTGGACAACAAGTGTGACCTGGAAACATTCGTAGGAGATACAGAATCATGTGTGTATCATGGGGACTATGATGCGTTGAGAAGTTTGGTCACAGGAGACTTCACAACTGACGACGTATACGTGAAAGGAAAATGGATGTCCCCGGCAGGAGCGTTTCACGGAGCAGAAGGAGGTCCTTGCTAATGAATGATAGAAAACAAGTTACGGCAATGTTGTCGCTGTCAATCCAGCGGCACATCTGCCCGAACAGTGATCCGAGAATCTACTGGGTCAGGGAAGTGACGTTTGATTATGCCACCACGAATGCAGTGCGGGTGGATTTTATGAAATTCAAGCCGGTAAACAATACGGTGTCCGGCATAGAGAAGGGAGACTTCTACTGCTACGAGGTTAAGTCCTCGATAGAGGATTTTCACTCAAAGAACGGTCACAACTTCCTAGGAGACTACAATTACTACGTGATGCCGGAGGAAGTGTATGAGCAGATCAAGAAAGAAATTCCATACCAGGTAGGCGTGTATGTTCCGGATGGAATGAACTACCGGGGTGAGTGGTACGACCTCAAAGCAATCAAGAAGGCAAAGAGAAAAGATAGAAGTAGGCCGGTATCGGAAATGCTGTTGATGATGTTCCGGTCTGCAGCACGAGATAGAACCACAGGAAAGTAAAGGAGAAAACAAATGGATAAGTATTTAAGCGTAATAACAAACTTCGGGTGTCACGGAGAATGCCCATACTGCATTGTAAGAGAGAATGGCATTAAAGTGCCGAAATCTACAATATCCGGTCTTGACAAATTGGGAGAGGCAATAAAGCTCACAGGGGCGACAATAGTATCGGTGTCCGGCGGCGGAGACCCACTTCATAACTATAACACCAACCCACTCGTACAGATGTACAATAGAATGCTTGCGGGTATCTGTATAAAGGCAGGGGTGCCACTTGAAATGCACACAAGCTATATAGATACAGAATATCCGTATTATTTTTGCAAGAGAGTAGTTTACCATCTGCGCAGGATTGAGGACTTAGATAAAATCGTTCGCCACGGAGCGGAAATAGTAAGGGTTGTATTTGTTGCTACAGAAGAACTCACAAACGGAGATATTGCCAATATATCAAATAAAGTGCGGTACTCGAAAGAGATAGACGAACTGAGCTTCAGACAAATGGTAGATAGCAATTACCAGGTCACGGATTATAACTCGGATTATCTTAAATGGGGACATAAAAAAGGGCTATGGCATTATATCGAGCAAAAAGACTATAACATTTACTATGCAGAAAATCGAATCTACACGAAGTTCTCAGAGATCGGGGGAGATTATGAAGGAGGCGAAGGGCGATGTTGACGCTACCAATAAAAAAGAAGTGGTTTGATATGATTGTCTCCGGAGAAAAGAAAGAGGAGTACAGAGAAATCAAGTCATATTACGACAACCGGTTTATGAATGCGTTCGGTTTTCTCCTGGTAGGCGGACAGATGGTATATGGAGAGGCAGCACCGGAAGAAATCCGGAAGCCGTGGCCGGTACTAGTAGTATTCAGAAATGGGTACTCGAAGGATTTGCCGGAAGTTGTTTGCAAATGCACCCTGCAATTTGGAAAAGGCAAGCCGGAGTGGGGTGCGGAACCCGGCAAATTATACTATGTGTTGAAAATAGAAAAAGTGGAGGAGGTAAGAAATCATGTGTTACTGGGATGATGGAGATTATTTTGAGCCAGGCGAATTTGACGAGAAAATCGAAGAGTTAAAGAATGAGCTTAGAGAATCGGTAAAAAAGGAAATTAACGATGAAATCGAGAAACTGCGTAAAGAGAATAAGGAACTGCAGGGTATTAAGAGAAACTTCGAGTCAGTGAAGAAAGACTTTGAGAGAAAGAAAGATGAGTGCGACAGGGCGATACGGAATGCAGAAAGCAAAGCCAAGCAAGCCAGGTTGAAAGAGTTAATGGAACATTTCAAGGTTACTCTTTGGGAGGTAAGCTGGGACTATCGGTATAAAAAGAAATGCGATAAGTGCGACAAAAGCAGAAAAATCCAGGTAGCATTGCCATCCGGGAAAACCGTGGACGATGAGTGCAGCTGCAGAGTGAGTAAGAAGGTGTATTACCCAAAAGAGAGTGTGCTGTACGAATTAAGCGAGAGAAACAGAGAGTTCATAGCGTGGTACAGGGCGAAAGGAGACAGAGGAGAAGAATATTTTGTCGAAGATACCTATGCTGAATATGCGGAGGTAGTAGTGGATCACAATAAGGATTTCAAAGAAATTGAGGAAGAAAATTTGAGAAACATATTCTTCACGACGAAGGAAGAGTGCCAGGCATTTTGCGATTATATCAATGGTACAGAAGTTTTGGGGTACGATTACAATGTTGAAGGTCAGCTGGTTGCGCAAAGAGAGGAGACAGAGTAGATGAACAAGGTAATTTTAATGGGTCGCCTTACACGTGATCCGGAGGTTAGATATTCACAGGGAGAGCAGGCTACGGCAGTAGCTCGCTACACCCTGGCGGTAGATAGAAGAGGAAGAAGCCAGGAAAACTCAGCAGACTTCATCCAGTGCGTTGCGTTCGGCAAGGCAGGAGAGTTCGTTGAGAGATACCTGCATAAAGGGACAAAGATTGTGCTGACCGGTAGAATACAGACCGGAAGTTACACAAATAAAGAAGGCCAGCGTGTATATACGACAGACGTTGTGGCAGAGGACCAGGAATTTGCCGAGAGCAAAAACGCCGAGGGTAGCGGTACATATAACAACCAGCCATCACCAGTACCACAGCATAATGACAGCGGATTTATGAATGTAGACGAAAACAGTGAGTTGCCGTTCGTATAGAGGAGCAGAAAGGAAGGATATTATGAGCGATATTAAAGAGAGATTTGTAACGATTTACAAGGAGAAGATCCATAGAAAGGGTTCGGAGAGATTGCTTGAATGGTTGGAAAAATATGATTTTTTCACAGCACCGGCATCGACAAGATTCCATTCGGCATTTGAAGGAGGACTCTGCAGACATAGCGTGCTTGTGTATGAAAGACTGAGGGTACTGTTTGCAAATGAGTTCTGTAAAGGAAAGGAACTGACAAGCGAACAGGAAGAGACGATTGCAGTTGTTGGATTGTTGCATGATTTGTGCAAGGTACAGTTTTACGATGTGGAAATGAGAAACAAAAAGATTGACGGACAGTGGCAGTCGGTTCCGACGTATGTGGTGAATGATAAGATGCCATACGGACACGGAGAAAAGAGTGTGTATCTGATTAAGAGCTTTATGGGATTGACGACCGATGAAGCAATGGCAATCAGATGGCACATGGGATTCTCAGACGTGGAGTTCAAAGGCGGCGGATATAACGTGAGCAATGCTTTTAATATGTACCCGCTTGCAGTATTGGCACACGTGGCAGACCTGCAGGCAACATTCCTGGATGAAGTGGAGGAGTAAGAATGAGAAAGTACACATTGAATCGTAAGACGTACAAAGACGTAAAGAAGATGGATCATCAGCAGATGGACCAGTTCTGTCAGAATTTATACAAGGCGGGCCACGCAGACGGAATGAAGGATGCGGAAGGATTAACAGAGAGTGAGGTTCGAGATGTGCTCCTGGGTGTGAAAGGAATTGGACCAAAGAAAGCAGAGGACATCGTGAAGGCTCTGACGGACGCACAGAAAGAAAGGAGTTAATTGACAAATGGATAAAAGTAAGGTATATTTGGAAGTGCCGGAGTTCACTGGCGAAAATGTTCCGGTAGCGGTTGCAGCAAGAGTGATGAAGAAAGACCAGCAGTTTATACGCCAGGGCATCATCCTTGGATTTTTGAAATTCGGAGTTGCATTCAAGAAAGAAGGGAGTAGCCAGTACGACTACTACATTTCTCCGATGAAATTTTGGGAAGAGACAGGATTTGTATACGCCGGAGAAGAGTGCTAAAATTGTTCTGAGAAGCGCTCGCAAGTGCGAAAAATTGCTGGATAGGAAACACGCAGGTAACAAAAACGCCGATGCGTGCGATAAACAGGCACTTCACTGTTTCTATCCAGGAAGCTGCTGACAACGGTAAGTTCTAATTAAAAACAATTCGTCAGGAATTAAAATCTAATAAAACCGCTTAACGTGGAGTTTACAGGGTAAATCAGATTCGATGTAATTCGGTTTGATTTATCCTGTTTTTTACTTTATAGGAAATTAAATAGGATAATTACATCAGCATAAAATGATGAACAGATGGTATTTGGACAGCTCGACATTGATGAGAGTGCAATCTGGAGCCTTTTGCTGGCAAGGAGATATTGAAGCGGTAAATTATTATATGAATAAAGTTGCATCAGAAATATTCAGCTTTTTTGATGTTGGGGGGAAAAACGGGTGAAAGTGAGCCGGAAAGATTTTATCACGGTTTCGTTCTGGGACTTATGGCTGAGCAGTCAGAAAGCTATGAAATCCGTTCCAACCGGGAAAGCGGGTTTGGAAGATATGATGCAGAGCTTATTGCAAGGGGCATTTCAAAGGAAAGAATAAAACATTATGGATTTGCGTTTGAAGGAAAAAATGTACTTATTGCACAAGCATAGAATATCAGTTGCAGTACAAAAATACTCTGGACAGAATAGGAGAAAGAAATGAATTTTTTTGTAACAAAAATCGTTGAAGATTCGGATGTGACGTATAACCTGACCGTGGCGGGATATGTGGCACTGGCGGCAGTGATGCTGGTCGTATTTGCGGCAGGCTGTATGTTTCGGGACAAAACTAAAAAAATGGATGCAAAGCAGATTGCATTCTGCGCCATGGCAATGGCACTTGCAGTTGTTACGTCCATGTTTAAAATTATTGATATGCCAATGGGTGGTTCGGTCACATTGTTTAGTATGCTGTTTATCGTGCTGACAGGCTATTGGTTCGGTGTCAGAACCGGTATTACAACGGCAGTGGCATACGGCATTTTGCAGTTATTGATTAATCCGTACATTATCAGTATCTGGCAGATGTTAATGGACTATATTTTTGCATTTGGCGCATTAGGACTTGCCGGATTATTTTCCAATAAGAAAAAGGGTCTGATAAAGGGATATATTGCCGGTATTTTAGGACGGTACTTTTTCTCATTTTTATCCGGATGGATATTCTTTGCCGTGTATACACCGGATTTTTTTAACAGTGCCATCTTATATTCGCTGGCATACAACGGTGCTTATATCGGGCTGGAAGCAGCAATTACATTAATTGTGCTGGCACTTCCGCCGGTCAATGAGGCAATGCAGGCAGTAAAAAAGCTGGTTTGTGAGGCGTAAAACCAGTAATTACATAATATATTTGTTCCAAACCAATAATGCAAAATAAAAAAAATTGCCTTGACTCTACAATCGTTATAGAGTTTATACTGTGTAAGCAATAAATGTAAAATACAAAAAGTGCAAAAATGATATGGAAATGAGGAAACATAGGATATGGAACAGGATTTAACAACGGGCAGTGTTTTCAAACGCATTGTATATTTTTCACTGCCGTACTTATTGTCTTATTTTTTACAGACATTATACGGTATGGCGGATTTGTTTATAACAGGGCAGTTTTACGGAGTGGATACGATTACAGCCGTATCAAACGGCAGTCAGATCATGCACATGATGACGGTCATTATTGTGGGGCTGGCAATGGGCACAACGGTTACAATCGGGCACAGCGTGGGCGCAAAATGCATGGAGCAGGCAGAAAAAATCATCGGCAATACCATTACGCTTTTTATGGGAATTGCCGTTGCATTTACCGTCATACTGGTTGCACTGGTAAAGCCGATAGTGGTTCTGATAGCAACACCGCAGGAAGCAGTGGCGGGAACAAGCATATATCTTTTAATCTGTTTTATCGGGATTCCGTTTATTACCGCTTATAATATTATCAGTTCGATTTTCAGGGGATTGGGCGATTCCAAAAGCCCGATGTATTTTATTGGAATTGCCTGTGTGATGAATATTGCATTGGATTACCTGTTTATGGGTGCATTTCATATGGGTGCGGCAGGCGCAGCACTTGGAACGGGCTGCGCGCAGACGTTTAGTGTACTGGTGGCATTATGGGTAATCCGCAGAAGAAAAACAGGCATTTCTTTAAAGAAAAGTGACTTTAAAATTGAAAGAGCAGTTATCGGGCAGGTATTAAAAATTGGAATTCCGGTGGCACTGCAGGACGGTTTTATACAGGTTGCATTTATGATTATTACGGTGATTGCCAATTCCAGAGGTGTATCCGATGCTGCGGCAGTCGGCATTGTTGAAAAAGTAATCAGTGCTTTATTTATTGTTCCGTCATCAATGCTTGCGACAGTATCTGCGCTTTCCGCACAGAATTTCGGTGCGGGAAAAGAAAAGCGTGCAACGGATACCCTGCGCTATGCAACGGTTATTACGACAATATATGGCGTGATTGTTGCCGTGCTTATACAGTTTATCGCGGAAAATGTAGTTGGTATTTTTACATCGGATACGACCGTAGTTACCATGGGAAGTGCCTATATCCGTTCCTATATCTGGGATTGCATCTTTGCGGGAATCCATTTCAGCTTCAGCGGCTATTTTGCGGCATGTGGAAAGTCCTATATCGGATTTCTGCACAATATAATTTCGATTACATTTGTGCGTGTTCCGGGTTCGTATCTGGCATCGAAATATTTTACCGATACGCTGTATCCAATGGGACTTGCGGCACCGGCGGGGTCACTGGTATCCGTGGCAATTTGTGTGACTGCATTTATATTGTTAAAGAGAAAAAGCCGTGTGGCACAGACAGCATGAACCAGGATGGAAAATCGTTCAATAGGTGAAGTGGCGAAAGAGTGCAAAATTACACATCGGTTAAAACGCATTTTCGTCGGCATCGTGATTGCAAAAGAACAGTCGCTGATATAAAACTGACCATAAAGCCGCGACTATCTGGCTATAAAAGATAAAGCTGAAATGAGTATTTACGAAAAGACCAATGTCCGTTATTCTATTATGTAAATGAATTACGGGAAGGAATGGACAATAATATGAGTAGTAGTACAAATGCAGTAAAAAGAGAAAGTATCCATCTGAGTATGACGGATTTTTGTATGACGGCGGTGTGTATGGCACTGACCTGTATCGCAACCATGCTGATTCAGATACCGATTCCACTGGGATATGCACATCTTGGCGACAGTGTGATCTTAATAACCGCTTATTTATTCGGACCGGTGGTTGGAGCACTTGCAGGCGGTATCGGCTCGGCAATGGCAGATATTCTGACAGGATATCCGGTGTGGGCAGTACCGACACTTCTGATAAAGACAATAATGCCGCTCATTGCCTGCTATATTTTTCAGAATAAGGTTTCAAGAAAGCCGGTTATATCGGTGCGTGTTCTTGTGGGAGCAGTTGTGACATTGCTGTTTATGACAGCAGGATATGTATTTTTCGGCGGAATCCTGTACGGAAGCTGGGCATTAGGACTGGCATCAGCACCGGGACTGCTGTTAAAATCCGTTGTCAACCTTATTGTATTTATAGTTGTAGGCACAGGCTTATCAAAAGTTGTAAAAAACAGATAAAATGAAAGAAGAAAATGAGTCTTGTTGAAATACATACAGAGTATTTCAACAAGGCTCATTTTGCGTTATCGGCAAAAGCAGCCCGTAAAATATTGAAAAATTTAATAAAATATTTTCTGAAAATAATTTGCCCCACATACGTATTGTGCTATAATGTGCGTAAGCAATGAGCCGTGCCAGACGGAAGCGGAAAAAAGAGCTGTGCTTGCACAAAGCTCTTTTAGACGCATTCGTCTGATAGGGCGAACGCCCGACAGAGAGAGGAAATATACGAATGTTGAAGGTTTATTATTGTAAAAATTGCAATAAAATATTTTATCTACAGCGGGAAACGGATATTTCCTGCAAAATCTGTTCAGAACCGATGATAAAACTCAGCAAGCCTTATGAAGAATACACACGGCTCGACGAAGAAGAACGTAAAGAATTTATCGGACAGGACATTCAAAAACATATTCAATCAGATATACGGAAGGGGGATTAAAGCGGTGTCGGAAGTCAGGTTAATGCTTGGAAACGAAGCGATTGCAAGAGGAGCTTATGAAGCGGGGGTAAAGGTTTCGGCGGCATATCCGGGAACACCGAGTACAGAGATTAATGAAAGTCTTGCGCAGTATCGTGAGGTATACTGCGAGTGGTCGTCCAATGAAAAGACCGCACTGGAAACGGCAATCGGCGCGTCGCTTTCGGGTGTGCGTGCTATGGCCTCCATGAAGCAGGTCGGAGTCAATGTTGCCAGTGACCCGCTTTATACGGCAGCGTATATGGGGGTAAACGGTGGACTGGTGCTGGTAGCGGCAGATGATCCGGGAATTTACAGTTCGCAGAATGAACAAGATACGCGTTGTATTGCAAAAGCGGCACAGATACCGGTATTGGAGCCTGCAGACTGCTGTGAGGCTAAGGCATTTATGAAAAAAGCATTTGAATACAGTGAACAGTACGATACGCCGGTAATTTTACATACAACCACAAGACTTTCCCACTCCAGAGAACCGGTTACGGAAGAACCACGCATTGCGAATACAGAAAAGCCCTATGTGAAAAATGCGGCAAAGAATGTTATGCTTCCGGGTTTTGCCCGCAAACGGCATATATTTGTTGAAGAACGCATGGAACAGTTGGAGCGGGAGTGTTCTGATTTTGACATCAATACCATAGAATATCAGGACATGGATATTGGTATTATTACAGGCGGTATAGCCTATCAGTACGTCAAGGAAGCCATGCCGCAGGCTTCGGTTTTAAAGCTGGGTATTGTCAATCCACTGCCAAAAGACCTGATTGCTGCATTTGCAAAAAAGGTAAAGCAGCTTTATATTGTTGAAGAATTAGAACCGGTGATACAGGAAAAGGTGCAGTCGTGGGGAATTGCCTGTCAGGGAAAGGAACTTTTTACACGACACGGAGAATACAGTGTGAATCTGATTCGCCATGGCATTTTAAATGAACCGTTAAAAGAAGATATAACAGGAGATTTGATGCGCAGACCACCGGCTTTTTGTCCGGGTTGTCCGCACAGGGCAGTTTTTTCACTGTTAAAGCAGATGAATTATCATGTGGCGGGGGATATCGGCTGTTATACGCTCGGAGCACTTCCGCCGTTTGAAGTGATAGATGACGTGGTGTGTATGGGTGCGGGAATTTCAACCCTGCACGGCATGGAAAAGGCAAAGGGCAGTGCATATATCAAAGACTGGGTTGCAGTAATTGGGGATTCAACTTTTATGCACACAGGAATAAACGGTCTGATAAATATGGTGTACAATAAAGGCACAGGCACAGTGATTATACTGGATAACGGTACAACAGCAATGACCGGACATCAGGACCATGCCTCTTCGGGTGCAACGCTTCAACAGGGCGAGGTTATGCCGATTTCTATTGCAAAATTATGCCGCTCACTGGGTATTTTGGATGTTTACGAGGTCAATGCATTTGATACAAAGAAAATGAAGGAACTGCTGTTGGAAGCAGTTCCGCGGAAAAGTGTTACGGTTATTATTGCACAGGCACCGTGTGTATTAAGAAAGAGGCACAGAGAATGATAAAAAATGTTATAATTGCAGGAGTAGGCGGGCAGGGTACGATCTTTGCAGGAAAGATACTTGGTACAATGGCATATCAGACAGGGCTGCATGTGAAAATATCGGAAATTCATGGAATGTCCCAGCGGGGCGGCAGTGTCGTGACACAGGTGCGCTTCGGGAAACATGTATATGCGCCGCTTGCACAAGCCGGAGAGGTTGATGTACTGATTGCCTTGGAAGAACTGGAAGCCCTGCGGTACGCATCATATTTAAAAGAAAATGGAATTTTGCTGATGTGTAACTGCCGGATTGAACCGACAGCATCAGACGGCGGTATATATCCGCAGAGTATCCGCACACAGCTTGAACAGAAATACTACGTATATTATATGGAAGAAATTCCACTTCGGGATAAGACATTAAACGTCCGTATGGTCGGTGCGGCAGCAGGATGCCTTGGATTTTCAAGGGAGGACGGAATAAAGGCACTGGAACAGAATGTAGCAGCCGAATTTTTAGAGAAAGATAAGAAAGCATTTCTTGAGGGCTGGGAGTTTTATGAGCAGACACAAAAATCGCCTGCGGAATGGAGAGTAGTATGCACAACGAATTGACGAAAAATGATATAAAAAAAATGGAAGATGAAATTGAGTACCGTGTACAGGTTGTCAGGAAACAGGCTTTGGAGGATGTAAAAGAGGCGAGAGCGCATGGGGATTTAAGTGAAAATTTTGAATACCATGCCGCTAAAAAATTTAAAAACCAGAATGAAAGCCGTATCCGATATTTGCAGAGAATGATTAAATCTGCGGTTGTCATTTCCGATGAATCGGCAGAAGATGAGGCAGGGGTCAATAATACGGTTGAAATCTATTATGAAGACGATGGCTCGACAGAAACAATTAAGCTGGTTACAACGGTGCGCGGCGATTCGCTGGAAGGCTATATCAGCATTGAATGTCCGCTGGGAAAGGCACTGCTCGGACATAAGGTCGGTGACCGTGTACTCGTAGAGGTGAATGACCATATCAGCTATTATGTTGTGATAAAGTCGATTCAGAAAACAGATGATTCGGGGGATAAAATCCAGAGCTATTAAAAGAAAGCAAAAGAAAGGATGAGGCAGGAGATTGGAATTTCACAAAGCACAGTTAGAGGCAATCCGGCATTTTAACGGACCGTGTATTACGCTGGCAGGGCCGGGAAGTGGAAAAACCACTGTATTAACATACCGCATTTTAAATCTGATTGAAAAATGCGGTGTTGCGCCGGAGCATATTTTAGTGATTACTTTTACGAGGGCGGCGGCAACAGAGATGAAGGAACGATTTTTGAAATTGTCGGATAACCGGTATTCGGGTGTCTGCTTTCAGACGTTCCATAGCTTCTTTTTTATGATTTTAAGAAAAGCATACGGATACCGTGCAGATAACATTATTACACAGCAGGAGCAGACACGGTTTTTTAAAAATATTTTAAATGAGTATGAACTGGAAATTACAGATACCATGGAACTGATTCGGCACGCTACGGCGTGGATTAGCAATGTAAAGAGGAGTGGGAAAAGCCCGGATACACAGCCGGTGGCAGCTGCGGGAATCTGCCCGCAGGAGATTCTTTGTGAAATCTATCACAAATATCAACAATATCTTACGGCAAAGCGGCTGATTGATTTTGAAGATATGACAGTGTATTGTTATGACCTGTTTTCACAGCGGAAAGATATTTTGTGGCAGTGGCAGGAACAGTATCAATATATTTTAGTGGATGAATTTCAGGATATTGATGCACAGCAGTTTCAGACGTTGCAGTTACTGGCAGACAGATATCGCAATCTTTTTATCGTTGGTGACGATGACCAGAGTATTTACGGATTCCGCGGAGCCTGTCCGGATTATATGCAGGAATTTAAAAAGATTTATCCTGAAGCGGTTCAGATTAATCTGTGTGTGAATTACCGGTGCAGGGCTCCGATTGTGGCGGCGGCAAAATCTGTGATTGCACATAATAAAAACCGTTATGAAAAAGATATTGTGGCGGCGCAGACCGGGTACGGAATGCAGACCGCGTGTGTTGTCGTCAAAGAGTTTGAAAGTACAGAAAAACAGAATCAGTTTCTGGCAGAACAAATCTTAAAACATTCAAAGCAGGGGAAATTTTCCGATATTGCCGTACTGGTGCGGACAAATACCGGGGCACAGGATTTTCTACAGACATTTCTGCAATATAAAATTCCATTTACAATTAAAGAGCATTTCTTAAATCCGTTTGAACACTGGATTGCACAGGATATTCTGGCATATATTCATCTGGCAATGGGAAGCCGTGAAAGAAAATATTTTTTTCGTATTATCAACCGTCCGGTGAGGTATTTATCCAGAGAAGCATTTGCGGATACAGTAGTTGATTTTGAAAGGGCAAAAGCTTTTTATGCAGAAAAAAGTGCGCTGAAAGACCGGGTAGAACAGTTGGAAGATGATATTTTAATCTTGTCAAAATTTTCACCGTTTGCCGCAGTCAATTATATACGAAAGGCCATTGGATACGAGGACTACATCCGCCAGTATGCAGATGAAAAAAAGCAGGATAAAGCATCACTTTATGAAATACTGGACGAGATTTCACAAAGCACAAAAACGTGTCGGACTTTTCCGGAGTGGTTTGAATACATTAAAGCATATACAGAGCAGTTGCAGAATAAAAAGCCGGATAATGCAGGTGGCGACAGAGGCAGAAACAGCATGGACAGTGTCACCGTCAGCACTATGCACGCCTCAAAGGGGCTGGAGTATAAAAAAGTTTTTCTTGTCGGATTAAATGAGGGGAATGTGCCGTACCATAAGGCGGTACTGGAAAAGGAACTTGAAGAAGAACGCAGAATGTTTTACGTAGCAATGACAAGGGCAAAGGAAGAACTGCATTTATATTTTCCAAGGGAGCGCGCAGGAAAAGCACAGAAAATATCCCGCTTCTTACAGGAAATAGACAGAAGCAGTGTCGTATGGGAACTGATTGAGGATAAATAAAAAATCCCGACGGAAGTAAATATCAACTGCCGCCGGGATGATTTTCAGGGATGAAGCGTTTTAGGCTTCTTCGTTTTCTTCGTCTTCCTGTGCATATAAATCTTCATATTCCATCGCATCTAATTCTTCATCAAAAGCTTCGGAAACCAGTTCGTATTCTTCATCGGATTCGATGTTTAAAAGCGAAGGTTCCCGGCCGTCATTTTCAACATAACGGTACAGATAAACTTCGTCCTGTTCGGCGGCTTCGCCTTCTAACGGAAGCAGGGCAATATAATCATTTTCACCGGCAGGGAAAATGCGGATAATCGCACATTCACATTCAGTTCCGTCATCTAAAGAAAGGGTTACGGTATTATATTCACTATTGTTTGTCTGTTCTGACATAAAAATCTCCATTCTGCCGCAGATACGGCTTTTTATTAAAGTGTACAGTTCATTAAAACTTTAGCAGAAGAAGCAAAAAAAAGCAACTGCAATAAAGAATATTAAGCAAAAAGATGGAATTTTTTATATATTAAAAAAATTATTGCGCAAACGGATAAATTGTTGTATAGTAGCAATAAATAAATAACGATGTCAATGGGGACAATTTTAAAGGCGGTATATTATTTAAACCATACTTTAGAATTGTCCTTTTTATGTATTTTATATACAAAGACTTGAGAAATAAATGTCGTAAAAACGACGGAATGGAGAGCAAGATGGATAAGATTGATAAAAAACTCATTACATTATTACAGCAGAATGCGAGAATGCCGTTAAAGGCACTTGCCGAAAAGGTGTTTTTATCATCACCGGCGGTTTCTGCAAGAATTGAGCGTCTGGAGAAGGAAGAAATTATTGAGGGATATGAAGTAAAGATTAACCAGTTAAAGCTTGGCTACCATATTACGGCATTTATTAATCTGGAGGTTGCGCCGGTGCAGAAGCCGGAGTTTTATCCGTTTATTAAATCCTGTCCGAATGTGGTGGAGTGTAACTGTGTTACAGGGACGTATTCTATGCTGTTAAAGGTGGTGTTCCCAAGCACAATGGAGCTGGATACGTTTATCGGACAGCTTCAGAAATTCGGCAGAACCAGTACACAGATAGTCTTCTCGACACCGGTTGCACCAAGAGGAATTGATGTCAATGCAGAAATGCCTGCAGATGAATAAATTATAAGAAAAGAATGAAAAAGTATGAAAAAACTGGCATTGTGTTGCGGCAATGACAGTTTTTTTGTTATACTCATAACAGTTGAATTAAAAAATCGGAGGGTATAAAAATGGGTATGAATTACCAGAAAAAAGCAATAGAAATTATGGATAATGTTTCCAAGGTGATTGTAGGAAAGGAAGACGTGACAAAACTGGTTTTGACAAGCTTGATTGCAGGGGGACATGTCCTGCTTGAAGATGTTCCGGGAACCGGAAAGACAATGCTTGCAAAGACCGTTGCAAAGTCTGTCGATGCGCAGTTTAGCCGGATTCAGTTCACACCGGATTTACTGCCATCGGATGTAACGGGAATTAATTATTACAATCAGAAGGCCGGTGAATTTGTCTTCCGCAGAGGACCTGTATTTTCCAACATTTTGCTGGCGGATGAGATTAACCGTGCAACGCCGCGTACACAGTCGGCACTGCTTGAATGTATGGAGGAACATCAGGTGACGGTGGATTCCGATACGTACCGGTTAGAAGAACCGTTTTTAGTAATCGCAACGCAGAATCCGATTGAAACAGCGGGTACATATCAGCTTCCCGAAGCACAGCTTGACCGATTTCTGATGAAAATCTGTATGGGATACCCGGAAAAGGATGGAGAAATCGAGATTTTAAACCGTTTCTTAAAGGCAAGTCCGCTTACATCAGTGGAGAGTGTATGCAGTAAGGAAGAGGTTCTTAAAATGCAGCAGGAAGCAAAAGAGGTGTATGTACATCCGTCCCTTATGGGCTACATTGTAGATATTGCAGCGGCAACAAGAAAACACAGCAGTGTGGCAATCGGTGTCAGTCCGAGAGGAACGCTTACCATGGTTAATGCCGCACGCGCATTTGCGTATATTGAAGGGCGGGAATATATTGTGCCGGAAGATATTCGCATACTCGCAGAGCCGGTCTTTGCACACAGACTGGTATTAAGACACGGACTGACTTATCAGGACAACAGAAATGCACTTATGCAGACAATTATGGAATCGGTAGAAGTACCAACCGAAGACTGGGGTAAATAATGGTAGTATTGATAATGCTGATTGGGGCAGGTCTGGTGTATTGGGCAGTCGGGCAGCTGTATGCGCGTTATTGGAATAAGGGGCTGTCCGTGGAAATCCGTTTTTCATCAGACCATGCCGTAAAAGGCGATGAAATTGAATTGATTGAAACCGTGGCAAACAGAAAATATCTGCCACTGCCGTATATTTATGTGAAATTTCAGACGGATAAAAGCCTGTTTTTTTTAGGAAAGGATGGAAGCAATGCGGTATCGGATAAGGCATACCGCAATGACGTCTTTTCATTAATGAATTATCAGCAGGCGGTACGGCGGATTCCGCTTCGCTGTACGAAAAGAGGCATATACCGTATCCGTAATGTGCAAATGGTGTCTACCGGTGCATTTATGGGAGATGTGCTTGCTGCGGAGTCAGCGCAGGATGCTGTCATTACCGTTTATCCGAAAACAGCAGACACGGATAGGCTGGCAGTGCCGTTTTTTCAGATGATGGGCACGGTGGAGCGCAATAAATATCTGTATGAAGACCATTTTATGTTTCGTGGAATCAGGGAGTATCAAAGCTACGATTCCATGAATCAGGTCAACTGGACGGCAACCGCCAAAAGCGGGCAGTTAATGGTCAACCAGTACAATGAAAGCACCTGCCAGCAGGTTTGCATTTTGTTAAATGTTGAGCCGGAGGGCATGATTCCAAAGGAAAAATTATCGGAGGAGAGCATTTCCATTGCAGCAGGACTGGCGCAGATGTTTATCGAACAGGGCATACAGGTATCGTTATTGAGCAATGCAAGAAACGGTGAAACCGGGGAAGAAACAGTTGTTTACGGCGCAAGCGGGCTGGCACATTTAAACAATGTGAATACGGTGCTTGCGGGGCTGGATTTAAGTTTTTCCGTGCGGGAGTTTAAGGACATTATAAAGGAAATGCAAAACGGTGTGTACGGTGAGGATTACCGGGCGGTACCGGGCAGTACGAATATGACGTATATTATGATTTCGCAGAATCGCCGTGAAAATTTAAAAGAAGGCTACAGACAGCTTACCGGCGGCATATCGGGTAATGTGTCAGGCGGCGCAGGAAACGGCGGAATGTGGATTGTGCCGTACTTTATTGATGAAAGAGAAGAAGTATTCCCGGCGGGAATGACCGACAGTATGGATTTTACGGCATGGGAGGTGGACAGAAATGACGGATAAAAAGCTATCACGTTCCATGGAAATCTTGGAAGTTGTTATTCAGATGATTACATTTTACAGTGCATTTATGGCAGTTTATTTCGGTGCATTGCAAAAGCCGGTTTCACAGTTGTGGAAATCCCTGATTATCTTTGTGTTTGTGGCGGCGGCATATTACAGCCGCAGAAAAATCAAACTGTTTAAGCCGTTTATCGTGCTTCATATTGCGATTATTGCGGCGGCATTTTTTATGGGAACAACCGATGCGGAGCGGTTTTCATACTTTTTAATTGCGGCACTGATTGCGGGGTATTCGATTCGTTTAAAAACAATTACACTGCAAAAGAATGATTTGAGCAATACGCCGTTATCCGATGATGCCGACGGACTGGATTTGGCGGAACAGCTTGAAATCAAAAAAAATCTAGTGGCAAGCGAACAGATTCCGCTGCCGTTTTGTGCATTTATGATATTAGGATACATGATTGGGCACCTTGTGGAGAGTAATCTTGTCATGAACAGCGAAGTTGTGCTGTTTGTGTTGTTTGTTCTGCTGGAGGTTGTCTACCGGGATTTAAAGAAATTAAACACAGTATTTCTTACTAACAAAGATAAGACCCATTTTCCGGTACAGCAGTTAAAGCAGGTCAACACCCGGATTATTCTCACAACAGTATTTTTAATGCTGATTGCAATGCTGTTGTTCTATAACGGCGAGTACGGCAATATATTTCAAGTGATAGGTGCCGGCGGCATGGCGGCGCTGAAAGGACTGTTAAAAGTTATTCTTGCAATATGGGGCAGTGGAGGTGGAGATTCGACCGTTGCGGAAGAACAGACAACGCAGGCTGAAACTGATGCGGATTTGAGTGATGTAGAGGAAATTTATGAACCTTCTGCGGCGGCATCGGCTGTTTTGGAAGCACTTGCGGTTATTTTAATCATTGCGGCAGCTGCCGGTATCTGTTATCTGATTTACCGCTATGTAAAGAACTTTAATAAAAAGAGAAAACCACAGGGTTATATTGAAGAAATTACAACGCTTGAAAAAGAAACCGTGCGTGTCAGAAAGCAGAAAACAGAAACAGATACCGTAAAGACGGCACCGGAAAGCCTGCGAAAAGCGTATAAGCGGCAGGTGCTAAAAAAGGCAAAAGAACACCGACCGGACGGTACACAGACCCCACAGGAGCTTACGGCAGAATATATTACAAAGGACGATGGATACGGTGCGCAGATTACGCAGTTATATGAAAAGGCACGGTATGCGAAAGAGCCGGTTTCCAAAGAGGAAACAAAGCATTTTAAAGAAATGTTAAAACAAGACTTGACATCTTAAAGTCAATCATGTATGATGATTACCATAATAAGTAAATGCAATGAAGAGGAATATTAGATGTCTACCGGAGTCAGAGAGTTATCGGTTGGTGTGAGATAACGGAAGGGAAGCATTGAACTCGCCTTGGAGCTGCTATCTGAAAAAAGCATGACATATAAGATTGTTTTGAGTAGGCGTAGCCGGGAGCCAGCCGTTATAGTGGACAGAATATAAGGCTTTTGCCCGTATTCAGTGAGTGCACGAGGATTTTCGTGAAATAAGAGTGGTAACGCGTGAGATTATGGTCTTTCGTCTCTTAGCATAGGTTTGATATGCTGGGACGGGAGACTTTTTGTTTTACTTATTATAATCAGATGCAGGGGCAATATCTTTTGGTTTTTTGCTTCTGGCATCATAATAATATTATTGGAGGAATGAAGAATGTTCGATTACAGACAGTATCAGAGAGGTTATTTTATGCCGCCGGTTTCCTGCATGGACTGGACAAAGAAGGAGTATGTTGATAAAGCACCGGTCTGGTGTTCCGTGGATTTAAGAGACGGCAATCAGGCGCTTGTTGAGCCGATGAGCCTGGAACAGAAGCTTGAATTTTTCAAACTTCTTGTAGCGGTCGGATTTAAGGAAATTGAAGTCGGTTTTCCGGCAGCTTCAGAAACAGAATATGAATTTTTAAGAACATTAATCGAAAAGGATATGATTCCGGACGATGTAACAATTCAAGTATTAACACAGGCAAGAGAACATATCATCAAGAAGACTTTTGAAGCGGTAAAGGGTGCGCCGAGAGCCGTTGTACATGTATACAATTCAACTTCACTGGCACAGAGAGAACAGGTATTTAGAAAGTCTAAGGAAGAAATCAAGCAGATTGCCGTTGACGGTGCAAAGCTGTTAAAGGAATTGGCTGAAAAAGAAGAGGGCAACTTCGCGTTTGAATACAGCCCGGAAAGCTTTACGGGAACAGAACCGGAATATGCGTTGGAAGTATGTAATGCCGTATTAGACGTCTGGGAACCGACCGCTGATAACAAGGCGATTATCAATCTCCCGGCGACCGTAGAAATGTCTATGCCGCATGTATTTGCAAGTCAGGTTGAATATATGAGCAAAAACTTACATTTCCGTGACAATGTAGTGCTTTCACTTCACCCACACAACGACAGAGGAACAGGTGTTGCCGATGCGGAACTCGGGCTGCTTGCTGGCGCAGACAGAATCGAAGGAACATTATTCGGCAACGGCGAGCGTACCGGTAATGTCGATATTATCACACTGGCAATGAATATGTATGCACAGGGTGTCAATCCTGAATTAGATTTATCCAATATGCCAAAGCTTGCTGAAACCTTTGAAAGACTGACAAAGATGAAGATTCATGAAAGACATCCGTACTGCGGAAAGCTTGTATTTGCAGCATTTTCCGGTTCTCATCAGGATGCGATTTCAAAGGGTATGCATTATCGTGTGGAAAAAGACCCTGCACACTGGACAGTACCGTATCTGCCAATTAATCCGGAAGATGTTGGACGTACATATGATTCCGATGTTATCCGTATTAACAGTCAGTCCGGCAAGGGCGGCGTCGCATATGTCTTAGAGCATAACTACGGCATGATTATTCCGAAAAAAATGCGTGAAGATTTGGGATATGCAGTCAAGGATATTTCCGATGTACAGCATAAGGAAATTGCGCCGGACGAAGTGCTTGAAATCTTTGAAAAGCGTTATAAGAAATTTACACCGGTATTTAAGATTACGGAAGTTCATTTCAAACAGGTGGACGGTATCCAGACCGTTGTAACGATTGAGCAGGACGGTAAAAAGGTTGAAATCGAAGCCAGCGGCAACGGCCGTTTAGATGCAGTCAGCAATGCTCTTGCAAAGCATTTCAACAAGTCTTGTGAAATTATGTGCTATGAAGAACATGCTTTAAAAGACGGCTCAGATTCCAGCGCCATTGCTTATGTCGGCATTGAACACGGCGCAAAGGGCAGCTTCGGTATCGGCATCGACCACGATATTATCCGTGCTTCCATTGATGCACTTGAATCAGCAATGAACAGAAGCCTGATTGAAGAATAAATCATAAAATGCAGGGCCGCCACACCGGACCGATTGCCTTAAAACAGGCGGGACCGATGTGGCGGTTTTTGTTTTTGAACAAAAACCAACAGTTATGATTGCAGATGAGAAATCGCCTGAGCGAATTTCTCATCGCAGCTTCGCGACTAAGTCGCTCAGGAATGGAGATTAGTATGAATAAGATTATATTGGCATCGGGGTCGCCGAGAAGACGGGAACTGCTTGAACAGATAGGTATTCCGTTTGAGGTCGTTACAAGTAATGCGGCGGAAGTTACTTCGGCGGTACAGCCTGATGAGATTGTGAAAGAATTGTCAAAAATAAAAGCGGAAGCCGTGAAACAGCTCTGTAAGGGAAAAGGAGAAACGTATCAGGACGCGGTGATTCTTGGTGCAGATACGATTGTGTATCACAACGGGAAAGTCCTTGGCAAGCCAAAATCCGAGGAAGATGCGTATTCGATGATTGAAAGTCTTGCAGGGAAAGAGCATTTTGTATATACTGGAGTTACAATACTGACACCGAAGAAGCAGGTTTGTTTTGCCGAGGCGGTAAAGGTATCAGTATATGAGATGTCCGCGGAAGAAATTAAACGCTACATTGCGACCGGTGAACCGATGGATAAAGCGGGGGCATACGGTATTCAGGGCAGATTTGGCGCATTTGTCAAAGGAATCAGCGGTGATTACAATGCAGTTGTGGGACTTCCGGTGGCGAGAGTTTATCAGGAATTAAAAAATGCAGGCGTGCTATGACGGCAGATGAGAAACCGCCTGCGCGGATTTCTCATCGCCTCTTTACAACAAGTTACTTAGAAATGAGGATTGACATGATAAAACTGGTGGCAAGTGACCTTGATGGTACACTTTTGTTAAATGGTGCGCAGAGTGTAGAGGATTCCATGTTTGAAACGATTGGAAAGCTTTTGGACAGAGGAATTTTATTTGCGCCGGCAAGCGGAAGACAGATGACAAGTTTAAAACGGCTGTTCGCACCGGTGGCGGAAGAACTGGTATATATCAGTGAGAACGGTGCATTGGTTTCCTATAAAGGAAAGACGATTGCAAAGACACCGATGAAGCGGGAACTGGCACTGGAAATTATTGAAGATGTGCTCGCGCAGGATTACTGTGAAGTGCTGGTATCCGGCGAAAAGACAGCATATATTAAGCCGAAGACCAAAGAGTATCACGACAGAATGACAAAGGTGGTCAATTACCATACTACACTGGTGTCGGATTTTTCGGAGATTCAGGAAGACATTTTAAAGGTTGCAGTCTGTGATTTGTCGGGCATTGAACATTCAAAGGAGCATTTTTTCAAGCGCTGGGGAAATGAAGCAGCGGCAGTTGTATCCGGTTCGCTGTATCTGGATTTTATGGATTTAAAGGTCAGCAAAGGCAATGCCATGAAACAGATTCAGCAGTCAATGAATATTTTACCGGAAGAATGTATGGCGTTTGGCGATAATTATAATGATATACCGATGTTAGACAGTGTGGGACATGCCTATGTCATGGAAAAGGCAGTCGATGACATAAAAAAGCACAGTCAGTTTATTACGGCAAATGTTGAGCATACTTTAAAAGATGTATTTCATTTATAGAAGAATTTAAAATCAACACGACAAATATTTTAAAAGGAAACAGGTGAAAAATTATGGAGCAGTATTTAGAAGAATGTGCAGAAGTATTTTTAAAAGAGCAGGGAAAGCTATTTGATGAACCGGTAGCGGAAACGATAGAAGAAGCAAAAGAATTTCTGGAAGACTGCTTTGCACAGGTATTTGAAAATATTTCAGATGTGCGGGCATATTTAGACGAAGAAGGCATGGACGTATCAGGTGTATCCGATGAAGAACTGGCAGACGAGCTGGAGGTATTTGCCATTTCAGACGGCAGATATTTTGTTGTTGAAGCGTAAACGGTAAAAGCATAAGACAGGACAGAAAGGATACAGCGAAAAATGCGTATAACAGTAATCTGTGTTGGCAAAATTAAAGAAAAATTTTATACAGATGCGCTGGCGGAGTACCGGAAGCGGCTGTCAAAGTACTGCAAATTAGAGATTGTAGAACTGGCAGACGAAAAGACGAAGGAAAATGCCAGTGCGCATGAAATAGAACTGGTCAAGGCAAAAGAAGGTGAGCGGATTCTTTCTGCAATCAAAGAGGATATGTATGTCATTGCACTTGCAATTGAAGGGAAGATGCTGGATTCCGTTGAACTTTCTGAAAAAATAGAAAAGCTTGGACTTTCGGGCAGCAGCCATGTGGCATTTGTCATCGGCGGTTCGCTCGGACTGGATTCACGTGTCTTAAACCGTGCGGATATGAAACTGAGTTTTTCTAAGATGACATTTCCGCATCAGCTGATGCGGGTGATTCTTTTAGAACAGATTTATCGTGCGTACCGGATTATGACGGGAGCGCCGTATCATAAATAAAGAGCAGATGAAAGACAGATATTCTTAAAGATGAAATTCTTTGGGAATATCTTTTTTTTCAAAAATACTTGACTTAAAGTTAAGTTTAACTTGTATGATAAGGTTGTAAAGGTTCGTGAGGAACTGCCGGAACTTAAAAAAGTAGTTTAGCTGCGTTTGACACGGGTGTTTGTGCCACAGGCATCACAAATATCCTTTATTGCAGAATAAAAATTAGTCCTGTCCGCAATTTCTCCGGTATTGGAATGCCTGTGGAATGGAGGTTCATATGAAGACAACAAACAGAGAAGAATTTGAAAAACAGAATGTATTTGGTACAGGAAATGCAAATACGGCATATGCACAGTATTTTATTGGTGAATCTTTTTTAAATCCGCTGACAAATCCTGAAAACGGACTGTTCCTTGCAAATGTGACATTTGAGCCGGGCTGCCGTAACAACTGGCATATTCATCATGCGACAAAGGGCGGCGGACAGCTGCTTGTCTGCACAGCAGGAGAAGGCTGGTATCAGGAGGAAGGAAAAGAAGCGGTCAGCTTGGTTCTGGGAACGGTTATTACAATTCCTGCGGAAGTAAAGCACTGGCACGGTGCGAAGAAGGATAGCTGGTTTTCACATATCGCTGTGGAAGTGCCGGGCGAAAATTGCAGTAATGAGTGGTGCGAGCCGGTATCTGATGAAGAATACGGAAAATTAGGTTAAAATCAGGAGGAAAAGAAATGTTACAGGAAACATATACATTAAGCAACGGAAAACAGATTCCAAAGTTAGGACTTGGAACATGGTTTATTGATGATGACAAGGCAGCAGAAGCTGTCAGAGAAGCTGTAAAAGCCGGCTACCGTCTGATTGATACAGCACAGGCTTATGGTAATGAGCGCGGTGTTGGCGAAGGCGTGAGAACCTGCGGCGTGGCAAGAGAAGAACTCTTTGTGTCAAGTAAGGTAGCCGCAGAGCATAAGACTTATGAAGAAGCAAAGGCAGGCATTGACAAAACACTGGAAAACATGGAACTGGATTATCTGGATTTAATGATTATTCATTCACCGCAGCCTTGGGATAAGGTCAACCAGAGCAGTGACCGTTATGTGGAAGGTAACAGAGCCGCATGGAGAGCCTTGGAAGATGCTTATAAAGAAGGAAAATTAAAGGCAATCGGTGTATCGAATTTCCAGATTGGTGATATTGAAAGCCTTGTTGAAATCGCAGAAATCAAGCCAATGGTAAATCAGATTCTGCTTCACATCAGCAATACACCGCTTGAACTGGTAGAATACTGCCAGAAGAACGGCATTACAGTTGAAGCGTATTCACCGATTGCACACGGTGAAATTTTAAAACAGCCGGAAATTAAGGCAATCGCAGATAAATACGGCGTAACCGTTGCACAGCTTTGTATCCGCTATACAATCCAGCTTGGTACAGTTTCACTGCCAAAGACAGCTAATCCAAAGCATATGAAATCTAATTCACAGGTGGATTTTGAAATTAGTGATGAAGATATGAAGATACTCAAAAATTTCAAGAAAATTGAAAGCTATGGTGAAAGTGGTATCTTTCCGGTATATGGAGGAAAAATGTAAAATGAAAAAGCCATATATTATATGTCATATGATGACATCTGTGGACGGAAGAATTGACTGTGCCATGACGTCAAAGTTAAGCGGTGTATCCGATTATTACACCACGCTGGCGCAGATTAATGTGCCGACTACGGTAAGCGGAAGAGTGACAGCAGAACTTGAAATGGAAGAGCCGGGAAAGTTCGCTGCGCAAAACACTGAAATTTACGGACAGGAAGGATTTTCAAAAAAGGCAGACTGTGCCGGTTATGAAGTGATTGTCGATACAAAAGGCACACTGCTTTGGTCGGATGCCGCAGACATGGAGAAGCCGTATCTGCTTCTTTGTTTTTGAGGACTCCCCATTGATAACCGGTGATGAAAGGCATATAATATATTAAGTAATAATTATTTGGAAACGGGGATTATATTCATGGTAAAGATAGATTTGATTACGGGCTTTTTAGGCTCCGGTAAAACGACATTTATCAAAAAATACGCACAGTATCTGATGTCACAGGGATTTCATATCGGAATTCTTGAAAATGATTACGGTGCAGTCAATGTTGATATGATGCTGTTGCAGGATTTAATGGGAGAACAGTGCGAACTGGAAATGATTTCGGGCGGCTGTGATAAAGAAACGCATATCCGCCGTTTCCGTACAAAGCTGATTTCAATGGGGATGTGTGGCTATGACCGTGTGATTGTCGAGCCTTCCGGTATTTTTGATGTGGACGAATTTTTTGACGTACTGCATGAAGAACCGCTGGATAACTGGTATGAGATTGGTAATGTAATAGCGGTCGTTGATGCTGAACTTGAAAATGAACTGTCCGCGGAGGCAGATTATCTGCTGGCTTCGGAAGCCGCCAATGCTGGAAAGATTCTTTTAAGCCATGCAGACGAAGCAGACGGAGTGCAGATAGAACAGACGATTGCACATTTAAACCGTGCCATGGCGCAAATCGGCTGTAAAAGAAGATTTGACACGGAGATTGTAAAAAAGGGAACGATACAGCTTACCAATTCGGATTTAGAAAGCTTTTCCCTGTGCGGATACGTTTATGAAAATTATCAGAAAATGGATTTATCGGAGCAGAACGGTTTTCAATCGCTTTATTTTATGAACAGCACAATGTCGGAAGAAACATTAAAAGCGGCAGTAAAAAAGCTGTTTGAAGATGAAAACTGCGGCAATATTTTCAGAATAAAAGGATTTTTAAAAGCAGACAATGACAAGTGGCTGGAATTAAATGCCACACATAGCAAAATCACTTTACAGCCGATAGCCGAGGGGCAGGATGTACTGATTGTAATCGGGGAACGGTTGAACAAAGAAGCGGTTGAAAGTTATATACAAAGTGATAGCTTCCGCATGTAAGACAGATATCATGAAGATTTCTGCCCGCATTATCATGAATTGTAAAATCTAAAATGTGTGTATAGATATTGTTGTCAAGCAGAGTATAAAAATATGAGCTATCATAAAAAGACTGTGAATTTAACGGTTCAATATACTCCCGATTCCGGGGACATATCAAAAGCCGTTAAGACACAGTCTTTATTTTTACAGACTTATTATTCTGTTCATTATTAATACTGAATGACACCGAACTGCGCCAGTGTATAGAAAACTAAAATAATTAAAAGCAGTACCGGTGCGATATAGCGGATCATCATGCGGTAAATATTTTTGCGCTTGAAGGTTTCGCCGTTTTTGGTGGCTTCTGCAATAATGTAATCGGCGCCGACAAACCAGCCAATCATAATGCAGGTTAAAAATGCAACAACCGGCAGCAGTATGCTGTTACTGATAAAATCACAGAAAGTCAGGAAATCCATGCCAAAGATTGTAAATCCGGACCATATACCGTTGCCTAAAGAGCATGGCACACCGAGCAGAATGGAAAACAGTACAATACCGATACAGCATTTAATACGGCTCAGCCCAAAGCGGTCCATCATCATCGAAACAATTGCTTCCATGACAGATACGGAACTTGTCAGTGCGGCAAACAATACCAGTGTAAAAAAGAGTGCACCCATAAAACGTCCCCCTGCCATTTGTGAAAAGACCTTCGGCAGTGTAATAAACATCAGTCCGGCGCCACCCTGTGACATTCCGGTTTCTCCGCTGAAAATGTATACGGCAGGAACAACCATCAGTCCGGCAAGCAGGGCAATAACCGTATCAAAAATTTCAATCTGATTGACAGATTTTACCATGCTGACATCGTCACGTGTGTAAGAACCATACGTAATCATAATGCCCATTGCAAGGCTCATGGAATAAAACATCTGCCCCATTGCGGCACAGACGGTTTTCAATGAAAACTTTGAAAAATCCGGTAACAGGTAATATTTTAATCCGGCGGCAGAACCAGGCAGTAATACAACGTAAATGCAGATAACAACTGCAAGAATGACTAAAACCGGCATTAAAACACGGCTGACATTTTCGATTCCTTTTTCAACTCCACACACGACAATCAATGCGGTCAGTGCAAGGAAAATAAAAAAGAAAATGAGTGGTGCGTATTCCTGACTGATAAAGTTTGAAAAAAACGAAGTTTCTGCGGCGGCTTCATTTTGTCCGGAGATAAATACAGCCATGTATTTTGTTACCCAGCCGCCGATTACGCAGTAATACGGCAGGATAATAACCGGAATGATAAAAGCAATCGGTCCGATAAATCCAAATTTTTTATGCACTTTTGCATAGGCTCTTGTAGGACTTAATTTGGTTTTCCGTCCGATTGCAATTTCGGTGGTCATGAGTGTAAATCCAAACGTCAGTGCCAATATAATATAAACTAAGATAAAAATGCCGCCGCCGTACTGTGCAGCCAGATAAGGGAACCGCCACAGATTTCCGAGTCCGACAGCACTTCCTGCGGCGGCAAGTACGAATCCAAGCCCGCCGGTAAAGCTTCCTCTATGTTTCTTTTCCATAAAACCTCCATTGTTGAATCAAATTATTGTTGTTGAATGCTGATACTGCCCAAAGACAGTTTACAAACAGATTATTATCATAACAGAAGCGTGAAAAATGTGCAAGCACAGGTGTGTAAAATATTAAGGATTTATAAAAACAATAAAAAAATAAAAGAAGACTTGACTTTAAGTGAACTTTAAGTTGTATGCTATAAATAATAAAAAATGACTACGCAGCATTACTATGGCTGTGGAATGGAGGAATTTATGTATTTGGAAAAGATTCAGTCACCTGAAGATGTAAAAAAATTAGATGTAGAACAGTTAAAGGTGCTTGCAGGCGAAATGCGCCAGGCACTCATTCAGAAGTTAAGTGTCCACGGCGGACATGTCGGTCCGAACCTTGGTATGGTTGAAGCGACCATTGCCATGCACTATGTGTTTGATTCGCCAAAGGATAAAATGGTATTTGACGTTTCACATCAGAGTTACTGCCATAAAATGCTGACAGGACGTGCAGCTGCATTTTTAGAGGAAGCAAAATATGATGATGTATCGGGATATTCTGAGCCGTCCGAGAGTGCACACGACTTTTTCTGCATCGGACATACGTCAACTTCAGTCAGTCTTGCCTGCGGTCTTGCAAAGGCGAGAGATCTGGCAGATGAAAATTATAATGTTATTGCAGTCATCGGTGACGGTTCTTTAAGTGGTGGCGAAGCACTGGAAGGACTGGATTTTGCAAAGGAATTAAACGGCAATCTGATTGTGGTTGTCAATGATAATGAAATGTCTATCGCAGAAAACCACGGCGGTTTATATGAAAATTTAAAGTTGTTACGTGATACAAAAGGGCAGGCAGAATGCAACATTTTTAAGGCAATGGGCTTAAATTATGTTTTTGTGGAAGACGGCAATGATTTGACACAGCTTATTGACGCATTTAAAAGGGTCAAGGATTCTAAGGCGCCGGTTGCAGTGCATATCCATACATTAAAGGGTAAGGGATATACATTGGCAGAAGAAAACAAGGAAAGCTGGCACTGGCATATGCCATTTGATATTGAAACCGGCAAAACAAAGGGAAATTATGACGGTGGAGAAGATTACGGTACGTTGACCGCAGATTATCTGTTACAGAAAATGAAAGAAGACGCTTCTGTTGTAGCAATTACTTCCGCAACACCGACGGTTTTTGGTTTTACAAAGGATAAGAGAGAGCAGGCGGGAAGACAGTTTGTGGATGTAGGTATCGCGGAGGAACATGCGGTTGCACTTGCATCCGGACTGGCAACGGGCGGTGCAAAGCCGGTTTACGGTGTGTACAGCACATTTTTACAGAGATGTTATGACCAGTTATCACAGGATTTATGTGTCAATAACAGTCCTGCAACAATTCTGACATTTTGTGCTTCCGTATACGGAATGAACGATATTACCCATATCGGATTTTTCGATATTCCGATGATTGCAAATATTCCGAATTTAGTATACCTTGCACCGACCTGTAAGGAAGAATATTTTGCAATGCTTGACTGGGCAGTAGAGCAGAAAGACCACCCGGTAGCGATCCGTGTACCTGCAACAGGTGTGGCAACTTCCGGCAGACCGGTTGATGCGGATTACAGCACATTAAACCGCTATGAAGTTACAGAAAAAGGCAGTAAAGTGGCAATTCTTGCATTGGGTGATTTCTATACATTAGGCGAGGAAACAGCAGAACTTTTAAAGAAATCCGGTATCCATGCGACACTGATTAATCCGAGATTTATCACAGGCTTAGATAGTGAACTGTTAGAAAATCTGAAAGCAGAACACAGCATGGTTGTGACACTTGAAGACGGCGTGTTAGACGGTGGTTTCGGTGAAAAAATCGCACGTTTTTACGGTGCTTCGGATATCAAGACCTTAAACTTCGGATTAAAGAAGGAATTTTTAGACAGATATAATGTCGAAGATGTCTTAAAGGCAAATCATCTGACACCGGAGCAGATTGCAGAGGATATTCAGGCAGTGATGTAAGGTAATTGACAGAATAGATGATACCCCGGGAATATATCAGGCGGTTGGGCTTATATATTACTGGGGTGTTTTTGTATTGACAATAAAAAGGCTCTTTGTCAAGAGTTGTTGTAAAGAAGGATAGAGAAAGAGAAAACTCAATCTCTATCCTTTTTAGTGGCTCTTTGTCAAGAGGTGGGGTAAAAAAGGATAGAGGAAGAGGAAACTCAACCTCTATCCTTTTTAGTTAAAGCGAAGAAAATACGATTTCTGAAATTATAAAAGTTCCGATACCCAAAAGCATTTCGTTTAATGAATTTAATTGCTAAATGGAGTCTTGGATAGATAAGTAATTTACGGTATAATAAAAAATAGAAATTTGTGGAGGTGTCATTATGAAAAATATTATGTTTGGAAATAGTTTAATGCTTTTGGCAATTTTTTTATTTATGTGGTGTGGTTTTATGAAATCAATGTATGTTCTTATGTGGATTGCAATTGCATTGATTCTAATAGGATTTATTATAGCGGTTGTTGGCTATATTAGCAAGGACAAGAAATAAGTAAAAAGTCTTGAGTTGTGCTAAGCGTAGACAGCAAGGTGATTTGTAATGAAAAGAAGCAGGACTAAGAGTAAGAGTACCAGGCACTCTTACGACATCGAATCAGGAACACGCGAGGCCTTGGCATATGATAGTTTAAAGTCAGTGAATAGCGAGAATGATTACAATAAATTTGCATCAACTGAGATGATGTTGTATCGAATCACCAGTTCATTGGCTACGCTATGCGCAGGCTTGACCTTGTGGTTGGGATATAAAAGAGCCTATGAAATTGATATTTTCTTTGGACTAATTGCGATGGGCTTTGCATTCGGCTTGAAAGAGATTTCAGTTGATGATAATGAGCATTCACAATATTCCATAAGCCAGAAATTAAAAGAAGTCATTACAGAAAGCATAAACTTTTTGGTTACAAACAAAAAAGCCAGAGCAATTATGTTTTTAAATTATCACTAAGTTTTATTTCATTATAC